>JAAIGE0101579727.1_pt1 | contig 22712 bp, 24 predicted proteins | sample 6487951 | NCBI WGS metagenome assembly JAAIGE01 (sample SAMN13974128, study PRJNA590717) | phyllosphere metagenome | biome: tomato field; feature: multiple bacterial spot infested tomato fields; material: tomato leaves; isolation source: leaves from tomato fields | host: Solanum lycopersicum ...
ATGCTGACAAGTTGATGGCCGATCTGCGGGGCAAGCCGGTCGTCGCGCATACGCTGGAGACCGTGGCATCCATGGCGTTCGCGCATCTCGTCGCGGTGGTCCGCCCGATCGACGTCGCCGTGCATCTGCTGTGGAGCGAGCCGGCGCACGCGCCCGGGCAGAGCTGGACCGGCTTCCGCTTCCTGACCCTGTCACGCGAACATCGGCAGCTGCTGCGCAGCGCTCTGGTGCCGCTGGTAGGTCGGCACGGCCGCGGCGGCGATCGCCAGGTGCCGTGCGTCCACCTTGATGGTGTCGCTGGCCAGCACCGCTTTGACGTTGGCTTCAAAGTCGTCCTTAGGCTCGCGGCCGGCAAACCAGGCGACCATCGCGGCAGCTTCGGCCCGCAGGCGTTCCCGCGCGGCGGCAAAGGCAAAGGCAGTCGTGCCGACCAGCATATCGCGCGACAGGCGCTTGGGCAGCACCCACATCTGGAACGGCGGCGAACCTGCGTGAGCGATCTGGCTGGTGAAGCCGCTGGCGATGCCGAAGAGGAAGCCGACCCATGCGGGTGAATTGGAGGGCATCACTGCGCTGTCCTTGCTGCGCTCTATCCAAAGCCGCTGTAGTCCGAACAGGATGGAGATCGCGCCGAGCGCCCCCAGGACGGCTGTTTCCGAAACTTGAGCGGCGAAGGCGTAGCCAAGGCCGATCCCTACCGCTGCTCCGGGAAGGATCGCCTTCAATATCGCGCCATCCCATGTGCGGCGATACGCCCAGACACCGACCGCATCCTGAACGATGAGGATGGGCAGCAGGATCGCCGCTCCGCGGACCGGATCGACGCCCAGCGCCATGATTGGCATGGCAAGCGATCCCACGCCTGCAAATCCCCCCTTGGCGAGGCCGGCAACGACCACGGCAAGGACGGCGCAACTGTAGTAGAGAAGTTCGGGCGACATAGCCCTGCCCCTAATCCTATGAATGCAGACAACACCTAGACGGTGCGAGGGCGCGATCAAACCGGAAACTGCCGGTCCGCCGCACGCCAATGACTTGCCTCGATGGCGCGGCGGGACTAGGGGAGCGGCAAAGCGATCCCCAAGGAGTCTTCCCCGATGAAAGCCCGCATCTTCGTAACGCTCAAGGGCGGTGTCCTCGATCCGCAGGGCAAGGCCATCCATCACGCGTTGGAAGGATTGGGCTTTGGCGGGGTGAACGATGTGCGCGCCGGCAAGCTGATCGAACTGGATCTCGCCGAAGGGACGAGCGATGAAGACATCGACGCGATGTGCCGCAAGCTCCTCGCTAACACCGTGATCGAAAATTACCGCATCGAAAAGGTGGCCTGAGCCATGAAGAGCGCCGTCATCGTCTTTCCGGGCAGCAATTGCGACCGCGACCTGGCGGTGGCGTTCGAAGCCGCGACGGGTCAGAAGCCCGCCATGATCTGGCACCGGGATACCGAGCTACCCGACGATCTCGACCTGATCGGCGTACCGGGCGGCTTTTCCTATGGTGACTATTTGCGCTCCGGCGCAATGGCGGCCCGTTCCCCCGTCATGCAGGCCGTGGCTAAGGCGGCGGATCGCGGCGCATTCGTGCTTGGCGTCTGCAACGGATTTCAGGTGCTGACAGAGAGTGGCCTCTTGCCGGGCGCTCTGTTGCGGAACGCAGGCGGCAATTTTGTTTGCCGCGATGTCGCGTTGACAGTCGAGAACGTACAAAACGCCTTCACCAGCCGCTATGAGGCGGGCGAGACGATCCATTATCCCGTTGCGCATCATGACGGCAATTATTTTGCGGACACCGAAACGCTGGACCGGCTCGAGGGCGAGGGTCGCGTCGCGCTGCGCTATGCAGAGGCCGTCAACGGATCGGCCCGCAACATTGCGGGCATTCTAAACGAAGCTGGCAACGTGCTGGGCATGATGCCGCATCCCGAACGCGTGATCGAAGCCGCGCAGGGTGGCACGGACGGCAAGCGCCTGTTTGACGGTTTGGTCGAAAGCCTGCTTGCAAAAGCCTAAGCTTAAAGCATTATCGCGTGGTCCTACCCCGCGCGATGATAATCATAATCCAGCGTCCGCCCCTGCTGTTTGGTCAGAATGGCGCCGATCAACGCCGCGCCTGAGCGGCGCAGACGATCGACGGCCGCGCGCAGGCCGCCATGATGGTTGCGGCCCCATTCCACCACCATCAGCGTCGCCTGCACCCGGCTGGCGAGCAGCGGAGCATCCTCCAGCCCCAGAATTGGCGGCCCGTCGATCAGCATGATGTCGTAGCCTTCACGGCCTTGCGCCAGCAGTGCGTCGAGCACCGGACTGGCAAGCAGTTCCGCCGGATTGGGTGGCACGGCACCGCATGGAAGCAGCGAGACATTGTCGACACCGGCATTGATGATAACATCGCTGGCGGCGGCTTGACCGGTCAACACTTCGCTGATGCCACGTACCGCCGACACGCGGAACAAACGCTGCTGCGCTGGCCGTCGCATGTCAGCATCCACCACCAGCACCCGCCGACCCAGACGCGCCAAAGCCAATGCCAGAGCGTGAACGGTAAGCGACTTGCCCTCCCCCGCCTGAGCGCTCGTAATCAGCAAACTGCGCGGCAGACCTTCCGCTGAAGCCAGCAACAACGACGACGCGATGGGCGTAAAAATTTCTGGCGACTGCGGTGCATCACCCGTCACCGGGACCGATCCCAACAGCGGCAGGCGCACGCGCTCGACCAGTGTGTCCGCCGATGTCACCGCATCATCGAACACATGCCGCGCAGCGACGAGCAACAAACCGAGCAACAACCCACCCAGCGATGCCAGCAAGAGCGTATCGCCGACGCGCGGCGAGTAGGGTCGATCAGGCACTGCGGCACGATCGAGCGGCTGTATCCGCCCGGCTTGAAAACCCGCCTGCGACGCCATATCGCGATAACGCTGAAGCAGGCTGTCGTGCAGCATCCGGTAGGTGTCGACCGACCGCTCTAGAATTCCCATCTGCACGTCGCGCCCGCGCTCGACCTTCGCCTTGCGCTCCAAGTCCGCGATCTCGGCATCGATCTGCGTTTCGCCATGCGCGGCGACGTCATATTGTTCCTTGAGCGATGAGCGGATGCTGGTCGCCATCAAGGCAGCCTGATCGTCCAATGCTGCAAGCCGGGCGCGAGCCTCACGCATTTCAGGATGTGCGTCCTTGCGGAACTGTCGCTCTTCCAGAACCTCGGCGCGAGCCTTAGCGCGTTCGGCCATAAGCGTTTGCATGGCACCATTGCCCAGCACCTCGGGCAGATTTTCCACGCTGACCCGGCGAGCGCTTTCCCACCGCTTCTGCGCGGCGATACGATCGGTCAGCGCCTGTGTGCGATAGGCGTTGAGTTGCGCAAGGCGTGCCGTGATCGCGCCATCGGGCGGCGTGTCATCCTTTTTTCCGTCACCCTGCATCAGCCCCGCACGATCGGCATAGACAGACAGGTCGCGTTCGGCCCGCGACAGATCCTGCCGCGCTCCGTCGAGTTCGCCCAGGAGGAAACGCCGCGCTTGAACTCCCGATTCGAACCCGCGTTTCAAGTCGAGTCGGATCAGCGCATCTGCATACCCATTGGCGATACGCGCCGACAAAACTGGATCGGCGCTGGCAAAGCTGATTTGCAAAACCCGCGATTTGCCGGGCAAGTCGATCTTCAGATTGTCCCGCAACAGGCGGATCACTTCTTCCTGCTCGGCTTGTCGCTGGCTGAGCGAACCCGTCCCCTGTTTTGGTCGACGGGCATCCATGCCCTTGAAGAAAGTGGGCGTGCCGACCAGCGACAGATCGCGCGCGACCTGCTCCGCCAGGGCGCGACTGCGCAGCACTTCCAACTGTGTCTGCATCAGCGATTCGACGTTATCCGCAGCACTTCCCGGCTGTGCCGCGCTAGCGCCGGCGGCGCCCGCCGCGACATCCTGCACCTCCACCGATGCGGAGGCCCGATAATGCGGGGTCGAAAGCAGGATGTAGAGCAGCCCCGCCAACATGCAGAGCGCCAGCGTCACGAACAGGATGACGCGATGCCGCCGAAGGACCGACCATCCGGCCCGCGCGCCGTTGGCGAAGCGGGCGCTGCGGCTCTCGCCCGGCACGTCCAGCGTTTCAACAGGGATCAACGCCATCATCGGCCTCCGTCTATGGCGATGAAGCCGGTTGCGATGGCCGGTATCGCCAGCAGGGAGCCGCCCAGGATCGCCTTGGCGCGCGAGAGGCCGACGATCACCTTGTCGCCGGGCAAAATTTCGGGGTCATCCGCCGCGCCTTTCCGGATTGCGGCGAGATCGAACATGGCGGCCTGCCGTTGCCCATCAGCCTGGCGGACGATGACGACCTTGCTTTCGGACGCGAGGCGGCTTGGACCTTTGGCCATCGCGACAGCCTGAGACAAAGTGACGCGTCCTTCTATCGGATAGAGGCCCGGTTCGCGCACTTCGCCATCGAGCGTGATGCGGCGACCGATCGCCTTCTTGATGAAGACCGTGACTTGCGGCGAAACCAGATAGCGCTCGCCAAGACGTCCAGCGATGACATCGGACGCTTCGCCAGCTGACAGTCCAGCGACTGACACGTCCCCGATCAGCGGCATTCTAACCATGCCGCCTGCCGTTACCTCCGCATCTTCCAAAGACAGGCCGGGTTCGTGATAGATCTGAATGCGTAAAATGTCGGCGGGCGCGATGTGATAATCGCGTCCGACGGCGGGCGCTGGCGGCGCGATCGCATAGGCGGCGTCCCCGCTTGGCGCGTCTTCAACCGTTGCACAGGCCGACAGGCAAGAAGCTGCGACCAGCGCGCCGATCATTCGATATGTCATGCCGTTCCGCGCTCCGCCCTGCCCCGGATCAGGCGCATGGACATGCGCCGCGACGCGCGGGGTAACCGGGCGGCGCGATCATGGCAACCGGCGTCGGGATGAACCAGCGCTGGAGCAGGAACGTCAGACGGCGATGCGGCTAGGTCCGGCGTCGGGCAGGCGGCGCGGCTGATCCGGCCAGATACCGCGCGTATCATAGACAGCCTTGTCGGCACGCTCGTCGACGGGAACGGACTTGAACATGTCATGATCCACTAGAATGACGAACACGCCGCATTGTTCCAGTGCCGTATCGAGATCGATCAATTCAGCGCCTGTTCCGGCAAATTCCATCGGCAGGTCATGGGCGTAGGGTTCGACCAGCTTGATCCGGCGGCCATAGCGGCGCGCGAGACGCGCGGCGACCTTGACCGCTGGGCTTTCGCGGAAATCGTCGATATTCGCCTTGAATGCGAGACCGAGGCAGGCAATGTCCTCACCAGCGAAATCGTCGATCATGTCGGACGCCTTCGCTACGACATGGTCGGTCTTGCCGTCATTCACTTCGCGTGCGGTGCGGATGATGCGGGCGTTTTCAGGATCGCCGTGAACGATGAACCAGGGATCGACAGCGATGCAATGTCCGCCAACGCCGGGGCCGGGCGATAGGATGTTGACGCGCGGATGACGGTTGGCGAGGCGGATGACCTCCCACACGTCGATGTCCATGCCCTCGGCGATGACGGCCAATTCGTTGGCGAAGGCGATGTTGACATCGCGGAAGCTGTTTTCGACCAGCTTCACCATCTCGGCCGCACGGGCGGTCGTCGTGATGCAGGCACCGCGCACGAATTGCCGGTAGAAACCGAGCGCCTTGCGTGCGCAGCGTGGCGTGATGCCGCCTATGCAGCGGTCATTGTCGATCAGTTCGACAAGAATGCGACCGGGCAGAACGCGCTCCGGGCAATAGGCGATGGCGATGTCTCCCTGAGCGCCCTGCCCCGGCATCCGCAGATCGGGACGGAGTTCGGCGAAGAGGTCGCGCATCGCTTCGGTTGTGCCGACGGGCGAGGTAGATTCGAGGATGACGGTGTCGCCCGTCTTCAACACCGGCGCGACGGTGCGGGCGGCCTTGAGAACGTAAGAGATGTCAGGCGCGCGGTCTTCCGCCACCGGCGTCGGCACGGCGATGATGAAGACGTCGCTCTCTTCGACTTCAAGGCTGGCGCGAAGATTGCCGCGCGCCACGACACCCTGCACCAGACCGTCGAGATCAACTTCCTCGATATGGACGCGACCGGAGTTGACCGTCTCCACGACATGCGCGGAAACGTCGACGCCCACAACCTTCGCTCCGCCACGTGCGATCAGCGCTGCGGTCGGCAGGCCGATATAGCCCAGGCCGATGACGGAAACCTTCTGCTGGGTGTCGACAGGCATGTGGAGGACGTCCTTCAAGCAATATGATGCTTGCCGTCCTGCCGGAAAATGCTGAAGATTTCGGAAACGATGCCTGCGATCAGTCGCGCGCGATGATCGTTGCTATCCGTTCTGCCGCCTGACCGTCACCAAAGGGATTGTGCGCGCGCGCCATCGCTTCATAGGCTTCGGCATCGTCAAGCAGCGACAGCACCTCACGAACGATCCTGTCCCGGTCGGCTCCGACCAGACGTGCCGTTCCAGCCGTGACGCCTTCGGGCCGCTCCGTCGTTTCACGCATCACCAGCACCGGCTTTCCGAGCGAAGGCGCTTCCTCCTGCACCCCGCCGCTATCGGTCAGGACGATATGGCAGAGATCGAGCAGGCGAACGAAATGCGGATAGTCGAGCGGTTCGATCATCGCGACGTTGGCCAGATTGCCGAGGACCGCGTCCATCACGGGGCGGACATTGGGGTTGGGGTGGACCGGGAAGATGACAGCGACATCGGGACGCGCGGCGATGTCGGCAATCGACCGCGCGATGGCCTCCATCCCGCCGCCGAAATTTTCACGCCGGTGGCTGGTGACGGCAACCATGCGCTTTCCCGCGAACCGCTCGGCGAGATCATTGAGCCCGCTCGCGAGGGACGGCTCCGCAACCACGCGGTCACGGGTGGCGAGCAGCGCATCGATGACCGTGTTGCCGGTGATGTGAATGCTCTCGGGCGCGCGACTTTCCTTCAGCAACGCGTCGGCGGCGGCCTGCGTCGGGGCAAAATTCATGTCGGCGATGCAGGCGACGACGCGACGATTGACCTCTTCGGGCCAAGGGTGGTGGATGTCTCCGCTCCGCAATCCCGCTTCGACATGGGCAACGGGAATCTTGCGGTAATAGGCGGCAAGGCTTGCGACCATCGTGGTGAGCGTGTCGCCATGGACGACGACGCGATCCGGACGTTCAGCGTCAAAGGCTTTACCGAGTTCCACGATCAGCTTGGCGGTGAGGCCATCGAGCGTCTGGTTCGGCACCATGACATCAAGGTCGATGTCCGGCACGATACCCGCGATTTCCAGCACCTGATCAAGCAGGATGCGATGCTGCGCCGTGACGATCACGCGGGTTTCGATGCCCGGCTTGGCGCGAAGGGCGTGGACGACGGGGAACATCTTGATCGCTTCGGGCCGTGTCCCGAACACTATCGCCACTTTCATTGCGTCATCCTTGCCGCTTTATCTTCGGCGTTCCCATCGCATCAAATGGTAACTATCGGCTGAACGAGGACGAGGCAGGAGGCTGGCGATGTGGCCATGGAAGGGCGACGAGATAGACACTGAAGTGGACAGGAATCGAATTCCTCGCATCCGATACTGGCTGATGGCGGCGGCGATCCTTGGAGGATTGACGCTGGTCGTGCCTGTCTTTGCGGCATTCGTCTAAACTGCTGTAATCACGCCTTTATCTTCCACCCGCGACGCAGCAGTGTATAGCAAAGCGTCCCGAAAACGATGTTGAGCGCCAGCAAGACTACACTGCCCGTCACAACGTTGGTGTCCGCCGCCGCCACGAAGCCATAGCGGAAACCGGAGATGATGTAGAAAAAGGGATTGGCGTGGCTGATCCCCTGAAAGAAGGGCGGCAGCCGATCGATCGAATAGAAGGTTCCCGACAACAGAGCGAGTGGCCCGATCACGAAATTGGTGACGGCCGCGCCATGGTCGAACTTTTCCGCCCAGATCGACGTCAGCACGCCGAGGAACGCGATGAAGCTGGTGCCGAGCAGGCCGAACCAGATGACGGCCCACAGATGCGAGGGCGTCACATGGACGCCGGGCCAGGCCGCCATCGCGATCCAGAGCGCCGTGCCGACAAATATGGCGCGCGTGACCGAAGACGCCGCGAGGGCGAACAGCAATTCGCCGACCGAGATGGGTGGCATCAGATAATCGACCAGCGTCCCCTGCACCTTGCCGACCATCAACGAGAAGCTGGCGTTGGCGAAACAGGCGTTGATCATGCCCATGACGATGAGGCCGGGGGCGATGAAGTCGGCGAAAGGAACCGCCTCACCCCGTAGCGATACGGTGCGCCCGCTCCCCCCCAGAGCGACGATGAAGATGATGAGGAACATCAGCGTCGTGATAGCTGGCGCCCAGACGGTCTGAAGCTGGACCTTCAGGAAGCGGCGAACTTCCTTGCGATAGAGCGCCCAGGTTCCCGCCCAGTTCACATTGCGGATCTGGGGCACGCCGGGTTCGGCGAAGGGCGACGCGGCGCGAGTAGCGCTAAATTGGGGCTGGTCGTTCATGGGCGGATCGACTATCGGCTGGTTCGTTGTGCTGCAAGGGGGCAGCCGGGATTTGAACCTGCTGCGCCTTCTCCCCATATAGGCGGCCATACGGAAATTGTGAGGAGTTTTTCATTGTCCTGGACCGATGAACGGATCGACCAGCTCAAAGCGATGTGGGAACGCGGCCTGACCGCAAGCCAGATTGCCGACGAACTGGGCGGCGTCAGCCGCAATGCGGTGATCGGCAAGGCGCATCGCCTGGGCCTGCAATCGCGTCCGTCGCCGGTGAAGGCGAACGAGACGCCGAAGAAGGCGGCGGCTCCCGCGCCGCGCAAGCCTGTAGCACCTGCGCCGGAAGCCGAAGCGCCGCGTGCCGCTGCACATACCCCTCCCCAGCCGTCTCCGGTGCGTGCCGCGCCGCCCGTCAGCGCGCCAGCGCCCGCCGCATCGCCAGCGCCGGCTGCGGACGCCGCTCCCGCCGCTCCGCAACCGCGCATCGTTTCTGTTGGTCCCGGCGGCTTCCTCCGTCAGGGACCGGGCGACCAGCAGGCACCGATTCCCCCGGCACCGCCGCGACGGCTGGTTCCGGCCAAGCCCAGCGCGGAGATCGCGGACAAGACGAGCCTGCTCGATCTGACCGAGCGGATCTGCAAATGGCCGATGGGCCATCCGGGCGAGCCGGATTTCCATTTCTGCGGCGAAGCGGTGAATCCCGGCTTCCCCTATTGCGTGGAGCATTGCGGTCGCGCCTATCAGGCACAGTTGCCGCGCGGCACGCGTCGCCCGCCGCCCCCGCTTCCCTTCGGCGGACCGCGCGTTCGCTGACAGCGGCTACGAAAAAGGGCCGGTCTCTGATGAGAGACCGGCCCTTTTTCTTTGACTCGTTCAGCTTTTAGAAGCGGAAGCTCGCCGTCGCCATCACGCTTTGCGTGTCGAACTTGTCGCCACGATTGATGCTGGCACCGCCCGAAGGCGTAATGCGGAACGGGTTGGTGGCAGGAGCCGTACCCGCACCGACATCGACGCTGTAATTGTCGACGTTGTAGCGGGTCCACAGGTAACGCGCACCGATCGAGAAGTTCTGTGCGACCTTGGCTTCGACGCCGCCGCCCATCGTCCAGCCCCAGCCATTTTCTTCATCGTTATTCGCGGTGAAGCTGTTGGCGGTGTTGCTGGTGCGGAAATAATTCTGCACACGAGCATAAGCCAGACCGCCGGTGATGTAGGGCATTACGCCGCCCGGAGTGGTGTAGCCGACGCGGGCACGCAGATTGGCGTTCCAGTCGATCGCACGGCGCATCGTGTAGAATGCGGGCGTGGTCGAATATTCAGTGACCTTGTCATCGATGTAGGCCCGACCGCCTTCCGCAACAACACCGGCGACGATGCTGCCGAACTGCATGTCATAACCGACATGACCCATCCAGCCGATCGCATCCTTGTCGCCGTTACAGCCAGACGCGGGGGTGTTGCCACGTGCGCCGCCGCCGCAGGTGCCGGGCGAAAACGCGTTCGCACCCGTCGTCGTCGTCACGATATCGTTGTAGTTGCCATCGCCGTTCGTGTCGAAACGCAGATGCTCGTTATTGTCGCCCTTTTGCCAGTTGAGGCCGAAGGAGCCGCCGACATAAGGGCCGGTCCAGTCGACCGCGCCGGTGTCGCTCTGTGCCATGGCGGGGGCCGAAACGGCGCACGCCAGTGCGGCGCACAGTGGCGCAAGATATTTGAATTTCACGGAATTATTCTCCTCGCCTGATGCGTTAGGGATTGGGATGCAGGCGTGTAACGACGCCCCCTAGCGAATAGTTTCACGGTTCACCGTGACATTTTGTTGCTGCATCGCGCAAAGCGTGGTGCTTGCACGACGCGCAGGGCCGCCTATAGCTTTGTTGCATGTCCGAAGACCTGTTCGCCGCCAACGCTCAGCCCCCGCAGCAATATGACGCCTCCACGATCGAGGTTTTGGAAGGACTGGAGCCGGTCCGCCGTCGTCCGGGCATGTACATAGGCGGCACGGACGAACGTGCGCTGCATCATCTTGCCAGCGAAGTTCTCGACAATAGCATGGACGAAGCGGTTGCGGGTCATGCGACGCGGATCGAGATGGTGCTGGAGGTCGGCAATCGCCTTACCATCATCGACAACGGTCGCGGTATTCCGGTCGATCCGCATCCGAAATTTCCCGGCAAGTCGGCGCTGGAGGTGATCCTCACCACGCTCCATTCCGGGGGCAAGTTCGAAGGCAAGGCTTATGCAACGTCTGGCGGCCTGCATGGCGTCGGCATCAGCGTGGTCAACGCCCTGTCCACCGACACGAGGGTCGAAGTCGCGCGCAACAAGGAGTTGTTCCGCCAAAGCTTTTCGCAGGGCTTGCCGCAGGGCAGTCTCGAAAAAGTCGGGGCCGCCCCCAATCGTCGCGGGACGTCGGTCAGCTTCGTGCCGGACATCGCGATCTTTGGCGAACAGAAGTTCAAACCGTCGCGCCTGTATCGGCTGGCCCGATCGAAAGCCTATCTGTTCGCCGGCGTCGAAATCCGCTGGAAATGCGACCCGTCGCTGATCACCGACGATACGCCCGCAGAAGCAGTCTTTCAATTTCCCGGCGGCCTTGCCGATCATCTGAAAGAACAGGTCGGCAACAGGGAATGCGCGACCAGCATATTCTTTTCCGGCAACCAGGATTTTCCCGACAGCGCTGGACGTGTCGAATGGGCGATCGCGTGGCCGCTTTGGTCCGACGGCAGCTACAGCTGGTATTGTAACACCATCCCCACGCCCGATGGCGGCACGCATGAAGCTGGGCTGCGCGCGGCGCTGGTAAAGGGCATCCGCGCCTTTGGCGAACTCGTCGGGCAGAAGAAGGCGAAAGATATCACCGCTGACGACATCATGACGTCATCGGAGATCATGCTGTCCGTCTTCATCCGCGATCCCCAGTTCCAGAGCCAGACAAAGGACCGGCTGACATCGCCTGAAGCAGCGCGATTGGTCGAGAATGCCGTCCGCGATCATTTCGATCATTATCTGACCGACCATATGGACCGGGGCAAGGCGCTGCTCGCCTATGTGCTCGACCGCATGGACGAGCGGTTGAAGCGCAAGCAGGAGAAGGAGGTCAAGCGCAAGACTGCGACTTCCGCGCGCAAGCTGCGCTTGCCCGGAAAACTGACGGATTGTTCGAACGACGACCCGGAAGGGGCTGAAATCTTTCTGGTCGAAGGCGATTCGGCGGGCGGATCGGCCAAGCAGGCGCGCGACCGCAAAACGCAGGCGATCCTGCCCTTGCGTGGTAAAATTCTGAACGTGGCGTCCGCCAACACCGCCAAGATCCTGGCCAATCAGGAGATCGCGGACATGATCCTGGCGCTCGGCTGCGGCACGCGCAAGGACTGCAATCCCGACAGCCTGCGCTACGAACGGGTCGTCATCATGACCGACGCCGACGTGGACGGTGCGCATATTGCGACCTTGCTCATGACCTTCTTCTTTCAGGAAATGACCGAGTTGGTACGGCGCGGGCACCTCTTCCTCGCCCAACCGCCGCTCTACCGGCTCGTGGCGGGGGGCAAGAGCCTCTACGCCCGCGACGACGCGCATAAGGATCAGCTGCTGCGGTCCGACTTCAAGGGCAAGAAGGTCGATGTCAGCCGCTTCAAGGGCTTGGGCGAGATGAACCCGATGCAGTTGCGCGAAACGACGATGGATCCCAAGACGCGCAGCCTGATCCGCATCACCCTGCCCGACGACGTCGAGGACCGGCAACAGGTGCGCGATCTGGTCGACCGGCTGATGGGCACCAATCCGGCGCACCGTTTCGCCTTCATACAGGAAAATGCGGCGGCGGTGGATGAAGAGGCGATCGACGCGTGAGTCGCTGGGCGGCGGTGCTCGTCCTTGTGGGACTGACGCTGCTGCCCCGCCTTGCGATCGCCGCCCCGACTTCCGACGCTGGATATCAGATGCGCGCGGAGCAGTTGCTGGCAATCCTGAAGCAGCCGGGGGGAGAAGCGGATTTCTTTTCGACACTTTTTCTCGACGCGGTCCCGATCGAGCACTGGCGTGCGATCGCTGAGGAGCTGCGTAAGGATCACGGTCAGCCGCTTGCGCTGGGACGGGTGACGCGGACCAGCGTGACGGCGGGACAGGTCGAAGTCCGCTACGAAAAGGCGGTCGTTGGCTTTTCTCTGGTCGTGGCACCCGACCCGCCCAACCCCGTCGTCGGATTGCACATCGTCGGCGTCGAGCGGAACGACGACAGCTTCGCCACCATCATGCAGGAATTCGCTGCCCTGCCCGGTCGGACCGCCTTCGCTATTGCGGAACTTGGCGGCGGCGAACCTCGAATCCTGATGAGCCACGCGCCCGATACAGCGATGGCAGTTGGGTCATCGTTCAAGCTGTACGTTCTCGCTGAACTGGCACGGGCCATCGCGGCTGGCGAACGGCGATGGAGCGACGTCGTGCCGCTTGATCACAAGAGCTTTTCGGGCCGCTTGGCGGAATGGCCGGACAATGCGCCGATGACCTTGCACAGCCTTGCATCAGCCATGATAGCGGAAAGCGACAACAGCGCGACGGACGCGCTGATGGCAGCATTGGGGCGCGAACGGATCGATGACATGGTGCGCGCAAGCGGCCATCGTGACGCGGATCACACCCTCCCCCTCCTGACGACTGTGGAAGCCTTCGCACTCAAGATGCCGAGCAATGCTGCATTGGCACATCGATACGCCGACGCGAATTTGCCGATACGTCGGCGAATGCTCATCGACAACGCCAAGTTGCTTGGCAGGGACATGATCGATGTCGGCAGCGTTGCGGAAAAGCCGGTCGCGATAGACAGTATTGAATGGTTCGCTTCGCCGCGCGACATGATCGCTCTGCTCGACAATCTGCGGCGAAAAGGCGGTGATGCGCTGCCGATCCTGGCCGTCAATCCTGGCATTGGCCCCGCCGATGCGAAGCGCTGGCGCTATCTGGGCTACAAAGGCGGCTCCGAGCCGGGGGTCATGGCCATGAACCTTCTGGGCCAATCGCATGACGGGAAATGGTATGCGATCGCGGCGAGTTGGAATGATCCGGCAGAAAGGCTGGAAGACCGTCGCTTCGTGTCGCTCATTACCCGCGCGCTCAATCATCTGGCACGATAGTCAAGCAAGCACTGGGCTGCGATTAATAACAATTCTCAATTGCACCGGACGGCCGCTTTCGTTAGAAGCAGCGCGGCAACGATTGGGGACTAATGGCGAAAACGCTCTATATCCGCGAGCGATCGCGCAACAAGCGCAACGCTTTCGCCATGACGGCCCGCTGCACGACCGCGCTGGTCGGCGGATATGCCGCGGCATCCGGGATCGCCTCCTTGTTCGCGCGCCTGCTGCCGATCGCGAAGGTCGAAGCGACGGCGTGGGGCATGATCCTCTCGTTCCTTTTCTTTGCCTTGATCGCGCTCTGGGCCTTCCATGAAGTGAGATTGGCCCGTGTGGCCGCCATTATCTGGGGCAGCGCGGCGCTGACCATCCTGACCGTCTGGTTGATGGGGCCGCGCCCGTGAAAACCGATGCGCCCATCGCCAAGGGATGGCGGCAGTCGATGTCGTGGATCCACACCTGGCTCGGCCTGATCGCCGGATGGATATTGTTCGCGATGTTCCTGACGGGGACGGCGAGCTATTTCCGGCCCGAAATCACGCGCTGGATGCAGCCAGAACTGCGCGACCAGATCGTGACGCCAACGCGCGCGGCCGAGACGGCGATCGCGCACATGCAGGCGACGTCGCCGACCGATCAACAATGGTATATCTACCTGCCAGACGATCGCACGACGATGACGCGCATCTATGCGATCCCTGATCCGAAGGCTCCGCCAAAGGCAGCTGCTGGCGAAATCCAGCTTGATCCAGCGACCGGGGCACCGTTGAAGGCGCGGGAAACACGCGGCGGCGAGCATTTCTATCGCTTCCATTTCCAGCTGCAATTGCCGCATCCCTGGGGTCGCTGGCTGGCTGGCCTGTGCGCGATGTTCATGCTGGCGGCGATTATTTCCGGAGTGGTCACGCACAAGCGCATCTTTGCCGACTTTTTCACGCTGCGCTGGAACAAGGGGCAACGAAGCTGGCTGGACGCGCATAATGTTTCGGCGGTGCTTGCGCTGCCGTTCCATGCGATGATCACCTATACGGGGCTCATTACGCTGGTGGTCATGTACATGCCATGGCCGATCGTCGCCAACTACAAGCAGCCGGCCGCTTTCTACACCGAAGTCTTTGGCGGTGAGGCGGAAGGGGAGCGCACGGGCAAGGCCGCGCCGTTGAAGCCGATCGCACCGATGATCGCAGCGGCGTCGCGCGAATGGAGCGGCGGCAATCCTGGTATCCTCATCATCCGTAACCCGAATGATGCCACCGCGAGCGTGACCGTCCAGCGGCGCGTCGGCGACAGTCTGAATGCGCGTGGCGGATCGATCACCTATTCAGGCGCGACCGGTACGCGGTTGTCGGCGTCGGCGCCATCCGGGCTAGCTGTCAGCACGGCGGGCGTGATGCTTGGGTTGCACATCGGACAATATGCCGGACCTGTGCTGCGCTGGACTTATTTCCTGCTCGGGCTGATCGGAGCGGCGATGGTCGGCACCGGGCTGCTGCTATGGACCGCCAAGCGGCGCAAGCCCGGAGTGCCACCCTTTTTCGGCTTCCGCCTAGTCGAGCGGCTCAATATCGGCACGATCGCCTGCCTGCCGGCCGGCATGGCGGCTTTCCTGCTCGCCAACAGGATCATTCCTGCGGACATGGCCGGTCGCGCTGATCTTGAAGTCGCGACGATGTTCTGGACATGGTTCGGGCTGGCAGGATTATCGGTGTTGAGGCCCGCGCGACGGGCATGGCCGAAGATGCTGGCAATTTCGGCGATCGCGTTTGCAATGCTGCCGATCGTCAATATGGTGACGACGGACCGGGGGCTGATCGCAAGTGTCGTGCGCGGCGACTGGCTGTTCGTGTCGTTCGATCTGGCCTTCCTCGCCATCGCTGCGGTATTGGGTTTTGGGTCGTGGCGGTCGGGCAGGCAAAAGGCGGCTCCTGCGCCGCGCCGCCGTTCGATGCCAATGCCGCAAACATCCATGGCTCCCACACGCGAGATGGTCGATGCTTGAGGCGGGCTTGATCAGTTATGCGGCGTTTGCGAGCCTGACGCTTGGCATGAAGAAACATCGCCCTGTGCCTCCTCTGCCAATCATGCCATCGACCGATCTTGCGAAGGGTATCGGGTGGTTGTTGCTTGCGCTGGCGATGGCCGCAGCCATGTGGCGGCTCGGGCTAGCGCTGGGCGTCATTACTTGGATCGGGCAGATGTGCGTAGTCGGGGGGCTGCTGGTGCTTCTACATAGCTGGAGGCCGCGCATCGCGCTGATCCTAGCGGCACCAGCATTCGCCATCGGCCTACTATTTACAATGGTTTAGCACAGAACGATGATCTATTCGTAATCGGAATCCTGATAGCTATCGTCGGCCAGATCAGAGAAGCGCGTAATCTTAGCATCGAAGCGCATACGGATACGACCCGTCGAACCGTGACGCTGCTTGGCGACGATCACTTCGGCGAGGCCGTAGATGCGCTCCATATTTTCCTTCCACGCGGCGTAAGCGCCTTCGTCGTCGGGCTTGGGCTCTTTGGCCGCTTCATAATAATCCTCGCGGAAGACGAACCAGACCATGTCCGCGTCCTGCTCGATCGACCCGGATTCACGTAGGTCGGACAGTTGGGGGCGTTTGTCCTCGCGCTGTTCGACCGCACGGCTAAGCTGCGACAGCGCCAGCACCGGGACATGAAGTTCCTTCGCCAAGGTCTTCAAACCACGCGAGATTTCCGAAATTTCGTTGACGCGGTTACCATCGCCGCGTCCGGTACCTTGAAGCAACTGGAGATAGTCGACGACGATGAAACCGATGTCGTGGCGGCGCTTCAATCGACGCGCGCGCGTTCGAAGCGCTGCGATCGTAAGACCCGGCGTATCGTCGATAAAGAGCGGCAGTTCCTGCAACTCTCGCGCAGCCCTCGAAAGGTTCTGGAAATCAGCGCGGCTGATCTTGCCCATGCGCAGGGCTTCACCGCTGATGCCGGATTGCTCGGCCAAGACGCGCGTCGCCAACTGATCCGCCGACATTTCCAAGCTGAAGAACGCGGTCTTCGCGCCCATATTCTTTTCGGGAGGGATACCGTCGGCATTGTCGCGCACCCAGCGGGACGCCGCATTATAGGCGATGTTGGTCGCGAGCGAGGTTTTGCCCATACCGGGACGCCCGGCAAGGATCATAAGGTCGGAATTGTGCAGACCACCGATCTTTGCATTGAGGCTGTTGATGCCGGTAGTGATCCCGGACACATGCCCACCGCTATTCAGCGCGCGCTCGGCGACCTGCACTGCCATGGTCGAAGCCATGAGGAAGCTCTTGACCGAGCCGGTTTCCCCCTCGCCCTCCGAAACCTTGTAGAGCGCGACTTCCGCCGCCTCGATCTGTTCGCGCGGGTTTACATCTTCACTGGTATCCAGCGCATTTTCGACCAGTTCACGGCCGACGCTGACGAGTTGGCGGAGCAGCGCAAGGTCATAGATCTGCGTCGCGAAATCGCGCGCGCCGATCAAAGCGGCGCCATTCCCCGTCAGTTGCGCCAGATAGGCCGCGCCGCCCAGTTCCTTGAGCGCAGGATCCTGCTCCAGCATCGGCTTCAGCGTCACGGGATTGGCGACCATATCCTTGTCCAGCAAGCGCATGATCGCGTCGTAGATGCGCCCGTGCAGCGGCTCGAAATAATGCTCCGCCTTAAGCTTCAACTGCACGTCTTCGGCGATGCGATTGTCGATCATGATGGCGCCGAGCAGCGCTGCTTCGGCCTCGACATTGCGCGGCAGTTCAGGGCTGCCATTGTCGGCAGCGGCAATTTTCAACAATTCGACCATGCGCCTCTCTTCCACCCGCCATCGTCACGTTGCAAGGGCCATGGACAGAAGCTTCTGTGGATAAGTCCCGCTTGCAAATTCCCGCCCGTCGCCGCAGGGACAGGGGCTTCACCATGGCCGATCCGCGCATCATAGACATTAAGCTCGACGAGCGCACCATATTGTGGCGCAATGCGGACGTGGAGCAGGAACGGCGCATCGCCATTTTCGACCTGCTGGAAGATAATCATTTCGCGCCCCAGCGCGTCCACGCCGATGGCTATGCCGGGCCGTACAAGGTCGTGCTGCGTGTCGAGGAAGGGCGCCTGGTAATCGAGATCAACCGGGAGGATGATACACCCTTGGAGGCGATCATTCTGGGCCTCGGTCGCTTTCGCCGCCCGATCCGCGACTATTTCGCCATCTGCGACAGCTATTATCAGGCGATCAGCAACGCGTCACCACAGCAGATCGAGACGGTCGACATGGCCCGACGGGCGATCCACAACGACGCGGCGGACCAGTTGATCGAGCGGCTGGCTGGCAAGATAACGGTCGATTTCGACACGGCGCGGCGACTTTTCACGCTCATCTGCGTGCTGCATATCAAGGGATAAGGACGATTTCACAACGGACTTTGGGTGGCCTGCTGGCCCGCATCTTCGCGGGACTGGCGATCGTTGCGGCGCTGGGACTTGCCGCGTTGCTCTATGCGCGTGCATGGGCGCCCGGTCGAGAGCATTATCCGGTGCAGGGCATCACCATCAGCGCAGCAAATGGTCCGATCGAATGGGGCACGGTCGCCGCCAATGGCGCAGAGTTCGCCTATATTCGTGCAGCCGGGACGGAAGAGCCGCGCGACCCGGCCTTCGCCGCCAACTGGCGCGGGGCGCGGGCGGCGGGCCTGCGCTACGGTGCGATGCTGGAATATGATCCCTGTCGCCGCCCGGCGGAGCAGGCGACCCATTTCATGACCACCGTGCCCCGCGACAATGCCGCGCTGCCCCCCGTGATCCGCCTCGCCTTTCTGCGTGGTTGCCCGGCCCGGCCGGCGCGCGACCTGCTGCTGTCGGAACTCAACACGCTCATCAATCTGGTCGAGGGTCATGCGGGCAAGCCGGTGGTGCTGAACGTCACGCAGGAATTCGACGAAGCCTATGACATCGGCGCGGGTATCAACCGAACCCTGTGGTTGGATGGCAATTTCTTCCCGCCCGATTATGCCTCGCGTCCATGGGTGATGTGGACAGCCAGCGATATGCGGCATATCGACGGGATCGACGGACCCGTGCGGTGGGATGTAGTGGCGCCATGAGCGAAATCGATGAAGAGGCTACCGAACTGGTCGCGGCGGCGCGGGGGGCCATGGCCCATGCCCACGCGCCATACAGCCGCTTCGCCGTGGGTGCCGCTGTGCGCCTGACCGACGGCAGCATCGTCACCGGATGCAATTTCGAGAATGCAAGTTACGGCCTTTCGCTTTGCGCCGAAACGGTTGCGCTGGCGAGCGTCAATGCGCAGGGCCGCTTTGCCGACGTCGCAGCGGTCGCGGTCGTCGGTGGGGCCATGGATGCGGCGGACGAAGCATTGGTGACACCCTGTGGCCGATGCCGCCAGATCATGAACGAGGCCGAACAGATGGCGGGACGGACGCTCGCCATTTATTGCGCCACGCCTTCGGGCAGCCGGATCACGGAGCATCGGGTCGCCGACCTTCTTCCCCACGCCTTCGGCCCCGCCGACCTTGGCATTACTCCCAACAGGAAAAGCTGACGCATGGCCATTCTTTCCGACAAGTGGATCCGCCAGCAGGCGCTGTCGACCGGCATGATCGAGCCGTTCGTGGAAAGCCAGAAGCGGGACGGCTGCATCAGTTACGGCCTCTCCTCATACGGTTACGACGCGCGCGTCGCGGATGAATTCAAGATCTTCACCAATGTCGATAGTGCGGTGGTTGACCCGAAGGATTTCGCCGCCAACAGTTTCGTCGACCGCAAGACCGACTGCTGCATCATCCCGCCCAACAGCTTTGCGCTGGCGCGCACGGTGGAATATTTCCGGGTGCCGCGCGATATCCTGGTCATTTGCCTCGGCAAATCCACCTACGCGCGCTGCGGTATCATCGTCAATGTGACGCCGTTGGAGCCGGGCTGGGAGGGGCATGTGACGCTGGAATTTTCCAACACGACGCCGCTTCCCGCCAAGATCTACGCAAATGAAGGCGCGTGCCAGTTCCTGTTTCTTCAGGGCAATGAGCCGTGCGAGGTCAGCTATGCCGACAGGGCGGGCAAATATATGGGCCAGCAAGGCGTGACCTTGCCCAAGCTATGATGCGGATAGCGCCATGACCTTCTGGCGCGACTGGGGCAAGGTGCAGGGCTGGGACGAGCCGCCTTCGGTCGGTGAAGACTTGCGCGTCTATGCCATCGGCGACATCCATGGACGCGCCGATCTGCTTGACGATTTGCTGATCCGCATCGGCGAAGACGATGAAACCCGCGGACCAAGCCGGGTACGGCTCATTTTCCTGGGCGATCTGGTCGATCGCGGCCCGTCGTCACGGAACGTCGTTGAACGTGTGATGTCGCTGCGACACCTGCCCAACGTCACATGCCTCAAGGGCAATCATGAAGAAGTGTTCGTCATGGTCGCGCGCGGAGACGCCGATGCCCTCTCCTTCTTTCTGCGGATGGGTGGCGGCGCGACATTGGCGAGCTATGGCCTGCCCATCGAGGCTCAGGACGAAATGGGCGACGATGCGATCCTGGAATGGATCGACTGGCATGTACCCGACGATCATATTGATTTTCTCGACGGACTTCCCACGATGGAGGCGGTGGGCGAATATCTGTTCGTCCATGCCGGCGTCCGGCCCCGCGTGCCGAACGAGGACCAGTCGGAAAAAGACTTGCTCTGGATCAGGCAGGAATTTCTGAACCATCGCCGCCGCTTTTCGCACATGGTGGTGCATGGCCATAGCATCACCGATGACGTCGATGAGCGTCCCAACCGCATCGGCATCGACACGGGGGCTTACCATTCGGGACGGTTGACGGCGATCGGACTGCAAGGAACGCGGCGCTGGTTTCTTCAGACCGGGGACGCGCAGGATTGATACGGCGATCGATTAGCCAGCGCCGCTGTCTGCTTGACAGCTACTCGTATCAAGCAACTTAATCTGCATCAGCGAATTATTTTCGTTCGTCAGGGTGCAATTCTTCTTCTCGGTCGTTGGTGGGGCACATAATATTCGAGGAGAAGGACGATGAGAACCAAGTTCCTGATTGCTGCGACCTGTGTCGTGATGGCCGGCAGCCTGCCTGCTTATGCGCAGGTTGCTGGCAGCGGCGGAGGCGGCGGAACGGTCGGCGGCGCAATGGGCGGTACAACGGGCACGGTCGGAGGCGCTATGGGCGGCACCGGAACCATGGGTACCAACGTCGATCCGCAAACTGGCAGCGCCGGGATGGGCGCCACCACAAGCGGCAGCGCTACGGGCACTACTAAGCACCGTGGTCACAAGATGCACGGAAGCACTGGACGCTCGATGAGCGGTGACGCCAACACGAGCACGATGGGCACCGGTGGGGCAGCAGGCTCCGCTCGTGATGGAGCCGGCAGCATGACAGACAGCACGCGCAATCGCGCCGGAAGTGCGGTCAGCGATCCCGGTCGTCGCTCCGATAATACCGCTGGTGCCGCACGTGATCGTGCGACGGACACAACGGGCGGATCAACCACTAGCACCGGATCGATGAGCACCGGCGCTGATACGACGACGCAGACACCGCCCCAGAACTGATACTGATGATCTTGAAAAGGACAGGCCGCAGACCAAGTTGTCTGCGGCTTTTCTTGTGATCTCGACCTTATCCTTCGACCACCATGGCACGTGCTCGCTCGGTGGCGTTGCGCGTGTCGTCAGCGAGCTTTTTGACTTCGGCCGCCACGACGGCAAAGCCCCTACCCGCATCGCCTGCCCTCGCGGCCTCGATTGACGCGTTGAGCGCCAGAAGATTTGTCTGCTTCGCGATCAGACCGATGCGATCGACGATATCGATCAACCCATCGACTTTGCCCTTCAGTGCCCCCTTCAGATCATAGGACAGGCTGATGTCCGTCGCGATTTTAAGGATGCGATGCACGCGGCCATCGGCATCGAAGACTGGGTTGTAGGTCGCCTGTAGCCAAACCGTCCGGCCATCTTTGGTAAGGCGGCCATATTCACCCGCGTCATATTCACCCCGCGCCAACTTGAGCCAGAAATTGGCATAATGGGCTGTCGCGGCATAGTCTGCGTCGCAAAACAGTTTGTGATGCCGCCCGCAAACCTCGTCCAGATCATAGCCCATCGTTCGGAGAAACAGGTCGTTCGCCCAAAGAATGGTGCCATCGGGCGCAAATTCGATCACCGCCTGGGATCGGCATATTGCGTCCCACGCAGCATCATGGCTTCGATCGAGCGCTTGGCCCATGGGAAGAATCTCCTTCATTCAACCATCTAGCGCCAAGGTATAAACAACGAATTAACTTAGGTTTTCAAAGTTCAATAAAAGAAGGCCGATGGTCCATTCGAACCACCGGCCAATCCACCCCTAAAATAAGGCGCTATTAATCAGGCGACCTGCGCCTGATCCTGCGACACGTCTTCCGGATCGCGTAGCACATAGCCGCGACCCCAAACGGTTTCGATATAATTGTCGCCACCGCAGGCCAGCGCCAGCTTCTTGCGCAGCTTGCAGATGAAAACGTCGATGATCTTGAGCTCCGGCTCGTCCATCCCGCCATAAAGATGGTTGAGGAACATTTCCTTGGTCAGCGTCGTGCCCTTGCGCAGCGAGAGCAGTTCCAGCATCGCATACTCCTTGCCGGTCAGGTGGACGCGATTGCCGTCCACTTCGACCGTCTTGGCGTCGAGATTGACGGATAGCTTGCCAGTGCGAATAACCGATTGCGAATGCCCCTTAGACCGGCGAACGACGGCATGGATGCGCGCGATCAGTTCCTCGCGGTGGAAGGGCTTGGTCACATAATCGTCGGCGCCGAACCCGAACGAGCGCACCTTGCTGTCCATTTCGGCAATGCCCGACAGGATCAGGACCGGAGTCTGGACTTTCGCTGCGCGCAGCTTCTTCAACACGTCATAGCCGTGCATGTCGGGCGGCGCCATCTCGATGACCTCGATGTCCTTCGGCGACATGCCTTCGCGCGCCAGCATCTTGCGCAGGAAAAGGAAGTCGACCGCGAAGCGGCTCGGAATCGCGATCGCC
>JAAIGE0101311344.1_pt1 | contig 22674 bp, 26 predicted proteins | sample 6487951 | NCBI WGS metagenome assembly JAAIGE01 (sample SAMN13974128, study PRJNA590717) | phyllosphere metagenome | biome: tomato field; feature: multiple bacterial spot infested tomato fields; material: tomato leaves; isolation source: leaves from tomato fields | host: Solanum lycopersicum ...
CTTGCGCATGCCCTCATCGCGGGTGGCCTTGTCCGGCCATTCGATCCAGGAAAACACCACGGTCTCTTCGGCGGTGGCCACTGGCGTCGCCCCGGTCTGGATGAACCGGGCTGCTCCGTTCGCGGCAGGGGCCATGCTCGAAAGGGATCCTGCCCCTGCCCCGCCGAAAGCGTTGGCAGCGAACTCCAGGATGTCGGCGCCCAGTCCGAAATCGAGGATGGTATCGCCTCCTTCCGGAGCATTGGCCCAGCGGAAGCGATCCGCGCCGTTGCCGCCCTGCAGGGTGTCGGCGCCGACACCACCGATCAGCGTGTCGTTGCCGTCCCCGCCGTAGAGCTTGTCCGCTCCGTTCATGCCGTAGAGGATGTTGGCCAGGCCGTTCCCCACGATGGCATTGTCCAGCTCGTTGCCCCGCCCGTTCGCCGCCGTGCCGATCAGTTCCAGGCGCTCGATGTTCGCGGTGATCGCGTAGCTGAAGGAGACGAGGACGCGGTCGTTGCCCCCGTTCAGAGCCTCGACGATGACGTCCGTCGGAGCATCGATGTAGTAGGTATCGTTGCCAGCGCCGCCGATCAGAGTATCCACACCGGCTCCGCCATCGAGCGTGTCGTTTCCGGCTCCGCCGTCCAGCACGTCCGCTCCGGCACCGCCGATGAGGGTGTCGTTGCCTCCGTATCCAAGCAGCCTGGCTGCCGTTCCCGGACCCACGATGACGTCAGCGAACGCCGATCCCCAGACCTCCTCGATAGAGACGAGCGTGTCCGTGCCTCCCGAGCCGTTCGAGACCGTCTGTGCCGCCATCCCGTGGGAAGTAGAGACCAGCGAGGCCAGGTTCAGGCTGATGCCTGCCGTCGCTCCCGAGTAGTCAGCGACGTCCCAGCCGCTTCCTCCGTCGAGCAGGTTGTTCCCTGCCCCACCAGCCAGGACATCGTTGCCATCGAGTCCTCGGAATTCCTCGTCACCGGCGCCCCCTCTGATGATATCCGCGAAGGCCGAACCGATCACGTTCCCGATCCCGACCAGTTCGTCGTACCCGCCCCAGCCGTTCGCCGAGGCCAGTCCCGTGACCAGGTTGACCACGATCCCCGACGTAGCGGTCGCGTACTCGACGGTATCGGATCCGCCGCCTCCAACGAGCCTGTTGTTCCCCGAACCGCCGATCAGGACATCGTTTCCGCTACCGCCCTGAAGGACGTCGTCTCCCGCCTCGCCGCTCAGCCTGTTCCCGCTGTTGCCACCGAGCATACGGTCGGCGGCATCGGTCCCGACCGCATCCACGAAGCCGGTCTGGCTGTTCATGGACAGGGAGGAATAGCCGAAACTCAGGGCCGAGACAGACTGCGTGTCCTCCAGGACGATTGCCGTATTGTCTGCCAGTCCGATCCGGACTGCCGGATTGCCATCCGTGACGGTCACAGCCTGGGTTATGGATTGCGCGAGTTCCAGCGTGGTGTAGCCGACGAGGTTGATCCGATCCCTCGTGGCGTCGAAATCCTGCAGAGTGATGTAGTTGTTCCGGACCATGGCATGCGCAGGAGGCCCGCCGATCAAGTCCGTGTTCTTCTCATAGGACAACGTGAGAGCACCTGTTCCCCCACGTTCGAAGATCAGATAGTCGTTGAACATGTTCCGGTCGACATTGACCGTCACCGTGCCTTGACCAGCGGTGATCCTGAAGTTGCGCTGGTCCATGGACTGGCTGGACTCGAACCCTGCTCCAGAGATGTCCACCGTGACAGATCCGGTGCCGCCCGTGACGCTGATCTGGCCTCTATGGCTGGCGTCAACGACGTGAAGGGATCCCGATCCTCCTTTTACGACGGTGTGGCCGTCGGGGTTGGGTCTATCGGGATGAGGGACATCGAAGCCGTAGGCGTTGACGGTCGTGGTACCAGCTCCCGAGTCGATGGACGTCATTCCGTGCGCATTGATGGTGGTGATCCCGTCCCCGCCATGAACCCTGCCGCCATCATCGGCGGTGGTGATGGTGACAGTCCCTGTGGCACCGCCCGCATAGATGGTCTCGATTGGATTCTTGATGTCGACCGCTATGCCGTCGATCCGCCCCAGACCGCCACCGAGGTTCAGTGTGACCTCCCCGGTCATGCCGACCAGCAGCATCGCGTCGGCATCGCCATCGGCATTTACGTCGCCGCGCGATCCGTCAGCTGCCAGGATGGCGAAATCAGAGGTGTAGACCAGCGGCAGTTCCTCCCGCACGGTATTCATGGACCAGCCACCGACCAGGCCAGGAGCGCTGCCGTCCTCAAGATCCACCTCGAGGCGCCACTGGCCTTCGGAATGCTCGCCCCAGAAGGCGCTCGTCGAGATCGTGAAGTTACCGGGCCAGAAGACGCTCTGAACCATATCGGGAAGATGCAGCTCAGCCCTGGTGCCACTCGGGGATATCAGGAAGAAGCGGCCATGCCCCAGCAGGTTCTCTGTCTCCAGATTCAGGGTTACCATGGTCACGCGGGAGTCGTCGAGCGCATCGGTCAGGGTCACCGCCGATCCGGCAGTCGGCACTTGAGGATCGCTGGACACCGTAAATCCAGCACCCGTTCCCGAATAGGTGGCAGAGGAACTGACCTGAGATCCGGAGGCATCTCCCATGTCTTCGGAGATCACACTCGATACGGGGTCACCGCCGTTTCGATAAGGCTGTTCCCAGTTCAAAGCCTTGGAGATCATCTTGGCCTTGACGGGATCTACCATGCCGAAGCCGAACTGAGCGTCGTAGCCGCGGCCAGCGCCGTTCAGCACACCGCCCGAATTGACCAGCGCGCCAGCCACGCCAACCGGATCCAACACGGCCGCATAGGACAGGGCGAGGGCCGAGATCTCGGTGACGCCAGTGTCGTCCGTTAGCAGGAAATGTCCCGCGTCGTATGACAGGGACATCGGCACGCCCGAGTATCCACGCGACATCGGCGCGTCGGCGGAGGGTAGGAATTCGAGCTTGAAGGATCCGTCTGCGCCGATCGTCTCTTTCGAGATCCCTGACAGGTCGAAGCTGACCCGCCCCAGGGATGCCGTCATGTAAGGAGTAGAGGCCAAACTACCGAACACTGTGAAAGCTGCATCGAGCATGCCGCCTTCAGCCTTGACGCGGATGATCTCGGAAGCAGACAGACCGCCCGCTACCTTCCAAGTTGTTCCAACGTACCACTTACTTGCAGCAAGCCCACCTGCCTCGTAAGAGAGGGAAGACGAGACAGCAAAATCTGCTTCCGGAAGAACAAAGCTAAGTGGACCGACTGATCCGTTGGCCCCTGATGCCCCGGATGGAATCTCTTCTCCGACAGTCGATGGAACGCCATACTTCAGGCTTAGCGACCCTGGCGTAAACAGAACCCTTCCTCCGTTCTTAGCAGGATCAGGAATAGTCACGATTGCATCTACCATCACAGCTACGACGTGCGATGCCGAAAGGCCACCATATATGGTAAAGGGTCTCACATCATGAGCTAGTGTAGTCAAAGCCAGCTTCTGTGCTGGAATACTTCCAGATCCGATCGAATACATGCCAGCTTTATGCCACCCGACCTTGTACGGCTCACCGCCCGTACTATCAGTCGCATTCGCGTAGTCAGCAGCTGTCAGGTTTATCAGACTGGGAGCTGCAATCGTACCTTGAGAGATGTCTGGATCGTCTCTGAGATTACCAATCAGAAGATCTCTTACTGCGGCCTCATTTGCATTGGGCAAGGCATCGATCCTATCGATGGCATCTCTAACAACACCACCTTCGGGCTTGTACTTCCCGGATACGGTCAGTTCAGGCCATCCTGCTTCGAGCTCTCCGCGCGCGACTGCCTGCAGGATGGTCGCCAAGCCTTCCGATTGCGCATAGAACAGGATCGACTTTGCTGCCGCATCAGCAGACTTCGGTTGGCCAAGTATCTCCTTGAATGTATCGAAGGCATCCGGGCGGGAGTGAACAGACTGGATAGAGGTCTCGTATACCTCCAGAGCGTGCCCTGCCTCATGAATTAAATTTGTGACGAACGTGATGTCTCGCTGGAGAGTGTCCTGTCTGAGGCTTTCCTTCTGCTGATCAGTCATTCCGAACGTTGATGTCGGCTGCTTTAATGCGCCGTACAACGAAATATCAAAACGTATCTCAGGGGGATTGGTGCTAGCGTCCACTCTGGCACCAGTGAACTCAGGGCCACTTCCAAAAGATATGACGATATTCGTGGTGTCTAGAAGCCTGATGGCCGCCTTCGCGGTCTCGGACTTATTCAGGATGTTTAATGCTTGGTCACTCATCAATCCATTCTGGATGATGGATGAAAGAATTCTTGAGGACGCCAGAAGAGGCGGGGTTGGCTGCGTTGCCATTGTTACCTATCATCTCCGAAGCGCTGTGTTATGGACACCGTTCCTGCACATCTCTGATCGAGGGGCAGATTATTGCCCAACATGCCTATCGACAGTGATAGGTCATTTCCATTATCTCTCTTCCTTACCCACAAGCTTGGGTACAAGTCCAAGATGTCTGGATCCGAAACTCCTTCCACGTTCCTGTGAATCCAAGACGCGCTTACGCATCCTCTACTACTCACAGAATGCACAAATAGACGGGCAAGCGTGATAGACGCTGTGGCCCCATTAGGGGTGCAAACCCTATCATAATGGATCACGTAATCAAGAGATGGACGATTCCTGTCTATCTCTTCGTTGGAGACAAAAGTAGGAGACGACACCAAGTCGATACGACCACTCCCGCCGACGATTTCATGCCGCACTGCCACTGAGTCCGAAGTTACCCCCGGAGTTCCACAGTAGGAACGTCCAGGGACACGAATCTCTTCCGCACGGAAAGAGAGATCCAATGCCTTGGATGTGGCTCCTACGTCGGATAGCCCCTTCGGATCCTGCAGAATGATAAGAGCTGCATCGAATATACGCTGCGCCTGAGTGTCAGTCGGAGTAGAGGCACACGCCGACAATCCCATACCTAGCACAGCAGCGCAGACAGGAAGAGCCAGGGCAGCCATTCTCTTGGTCATGGATCCCATCCTAATCATCGATTCCATCCGGATCCCAGGTGCCGATCGAGCACCCATGACCTCCAGGCACATGGAGTGCCCGGTCATGTACAAGATAGCCTCTCGCATCGCGAGATTACCACTTGGAAAGGATTGGAGAATGCTTTGACCCAGCCCGGACTGGGAGGAACTACTCCTCGAACCGATCGCCCTGCACCTGGAACAGCACCGTCTTCCCGTCCCCATCGAGCTGGGAGCGGTAGTACATGGGCCAGACCTGGCCGTCCGAGATCCTGAGCCGCAGCATGCAGCTGACCTCGATCGGCGTCTGTGAGATCAGCTCCGGCTTCACCACGGCGGTCACCGCGACGCCCATCGCCTTCACCGCCGGATTGGCCTCCACGGTCCGCCGGACCTCGGCCATGGAGACGTGGCTCGTGCAGGGCGGCAGGAGGGATCGGTTGCCGAAGCCAGCGGCACTGAGTTCCACCCCGCCGTCGGACGACGGTGCGAGGCTGATCCCCAGCGCGCCGAGAAGCATGAGGGACGCCTTCCACGCCACCAGGCCCGATACCGCGCCCACGGCCATGTAGGCCCCGCGCTGGTTGCTGCCCCCGCCGGTGAGCAGGACGATCGCCAGGCCGATGAAGATGCCGACGAGTACGAAGGCCATCGGCAGACCGAAGGTCAGCATCCACGGCGCGATTTCGCTGCCGAACGTCATGGCCCGATTCCTTGCCCCCACGACATGATGCCGGGCGGAGGATCGCGAAGTCACGCCGGACAGGACAAGGATAACTTTCTCCCCGGTGGACCTGGATCCTTGTCCGATCCGGAAGGGAAGCGAGCCGCACGGCAACCTTGCCCGCGCGGCGAGGAGTCCGGCAGGCTGGAAGCGGGGAGGCTTGGCCCCAGTCCCTCATCGGAACCCGCTACCAGGGAGAGGCAGCCCATGAACCATCAGACATTCCTTCCGACTTTCGTGGCAGCGGCCGCTCTGCACGTTGTTGTACCGGGTCCCGCCGGAGCTTCCACACCGATGATGCCACCCACCGCCGGGGTATCCTTCGAGGCGGGCGGTTCCCAGCTCAGCCCCGAGGACGACAAGCGCATCGAGGCGCTCGTGGGCAATGTCCGAGGAGGCCCGCGCTGCGCCGTGATCGCCGCCAGGCCCGATGCCGAGGACGAGGCTCCGGTACAGGAGGCCCGCACGGCCGCTGTCAGGGACGCCCTTGTCCGGCATGGAATGGACGCGGGATGCGTGGAGGTCCGGCGCTCGACCGATACCACGCTTCCGATGCGGGTGTTCCTGTCGCATGATCCGCGTCCTGCCTGGGACGCGGCTGCCAGCGAGGCGGAGAAGGACGCACGTCTGGTGCCGATCGCAACCCGAAGGCTCGCCAATGCCCTGAACCAGGCGTCCGGATGCGGCGCGGCACCAGGCGAGAAGCTGGGGGAGATCGTTCTGGACTGCAGCCATCGGTCGGCGTACCGACCGCCGCGCGTATCCGTGTCCCGCATCCAGGGCAGAGACGGTGCCTTCGCCGTCTCCTACGAGTGGTCAGAACCGAGGCTGGTCAGCGGCGGAGAGATCGCCGCCGCACGCGACGTGGCCAGAGGAGTTCTGGTCCTCCAGCGCGTCTCGGACGTGGATAGAAATCTGGGCGAACTGTTCGCCGCACCGCAGGAGAACCACGGAGGCTCCATCTCCATCGGCGGAGCCGAAGCCGTGGAGGTATACGTGAGGCAGCAGGGCAACGCGGTCAGCCGCATCTTCCACGCCACGGCACTTCCGGGCGGCTGGTAGGCCGCCACAAGCCGACACGGCACTATGGCCGCTCCGCCCGCCCTCCCCTATGGATGATGGGAATCGGATGAGGGAACCATGCAGGACGACGAACGACGGCTGGTTGAGGTAGGCGAGGAGATCAGCCGCTTGGTCGGGCTGCAGGACAGCGGGCGCGAAGCGGAGGAGGAGTTCTTCGAGGAACGACTGGAGGAACTCCGCGAGGAGCAGCGCCGCCTCGAGAGCGACCTGGGCGATCGGGTGATCGGGCTGCGGGGCTACCGCGGCGGGCCGGGCTAGAAGCCCTTGCATCCCCCCTTCAGGGGAGGATTGCCCTGATCCTCTCTCCTGCGACGCCGATGTCGGCGGGATCGGCGTCCACGAAGAGCTGCCCGGAAAGCAGGAAGGCCCCCGCCGCGGCGAGGTCGCCCACTGCCACGGGATCGAGGTCCGGCGCGTAGACCGCGTGCTCCACCCTGTTCAGGTCGGAGCCGATCCGGGCGATCAGCTCGTCCACCCGCGCCCTGGAGGTGCCGGGCGCGAGATACCAGTAGGCGATGTCGCCTTCCCCAGCGAGCGTGCCGCCAGCTCCGTCCAGAACGCGCATCAACGGCGTCCCGGTGCGGGTGTGGAGAGGCTCTCCGGGGCAGGACGCGGGTTGGCCACCAGCCAGTTCAGGCTGACGTGCCGCTTCACGTCGCAGCGCCAGGCCTGGCCGAAGGTGTGCCCCGTGCCGCTGCGGTACTTGAGGCCCGCCGCGTCCGGGTCGTTGAACTCGGGGCTGTCCGGGAGGAGGTCCACCGGCTCGCGCATGGCGCCGAAGGTCATGGCCAGCATGTGCGTGGCGTCCCCCGCGACATCCAGGTTCCGCGCCTTGAAGCCACGGCCCACATGGCTCTCGCAGCCCGCCTTCGAGATGGCCCGGGCGAGCTCGCCCAGGGAATCCAGACCGCAGACACGGGAGAACTCGCGGTGGTAGCGGTTGGCCGTCGCCCCGTCCCCGGCGTTCGCGTACTGCCCCTTCTGGAAGGCCGCGGGCAAGTGCAGCACCAGGCGGTCGGCATGACCCTCCAGGAAGGCCCGGACCGCCAGGTGGTCCGCCATCGCGGCGCCGCCGCTGACCAGGGCGGTGACACCCCAGTCGGCCATCGCCCGCAGCGTCTCGCCGTACATCGCGTCGTAGAGGCCTCGGTTCACCTTCGGTGCATCGTCGGTGCGACCGGCGGTGCCGATGACAGCGAGCAGAGGGCTTCGGGTGGCGGGCATGGCTTCTCTCCTGGTCGGGATGGGTCCGGTATCCTCCGGATGGAGGTGGTGGCTGATGCCCTTGAGTAGCACGATCGGGTGCCGCAGGCGAGGAAGCGAATCCCTGGCCGCGTCCCGATCGAAGGATTCACTGTTGAGAGTGTCTCCCGAACCGGGATAGTAGAGGAGCACGACGGCCGGACGGCAGGCAGCCGTCGCGTGCCCAGGAGAGCCCCATGCTGCGCTACGACATGTCGCGGGACACGCGGAAGGCCATGGCGCCCCACGCCCGCCTGGTGCAGGGCGCGATCGCCGTCCTGGCGAACCGCCAGCTCGGCGGGGACGAGACCCCGCACGCCATCTTCAAGACCGAGGGCGGCGTGGTCGTTAACCGCCGCGAGATCGCGATCAAGTCGGACTACGTGATCGACGACTTCCGCAAGGACACCGCACCGACGCCGGAGGAAGAGGCCGTCGTCGCTGCCATCCAAGGCGTCCAGGAGATCTGGGATCGCGATGGCGCCGCCGGGCTGGCCGCGTTCTCCCCGCCCGAGATGGGCGATCCGCTGCGCTCGATGTTCGAGACGCGCTGGTAAGGGGAAGACGCCATGATCGACCTCGGGAAGCCCATCCGGATCCAGGACGACCGCAGCAAGATCGACGACGTCCTGGTCGTCGTGCAGGTGCTGTGGCGCGGCACGGAACATGCGCTGGTCCGCGTGCGGATCGAGGAGGCCGTCCGGGATCCGGAGCGCGACCACTTCGGCCTGGACGGCCCTCCCGAGGAGCCGTTCCTGCTCGACCTGAGGGACGGCCATGTCCTGAACGCCGACTTCCAGTTCTGGATCGCGCGGAACGACGATCCCCTCGTCATGACCGCCTGAGGGGATGACGATGGACATCTCGGGGATCACGGAGCGCCCCCTGCTCCAGGGCACGGGCGTCGTCCTGTTCCGGAAAGGGGAACCCGTGGCTAACCTCATCCAGTGCATGGACGGGCAGCACTGGAGCGTGCGCGTGGCGGGAGCGGGCTTCGAGACGGGGATGGGAGAGCGGCTGCTGAGCGGCCGCACCCACGGCGACCTGGCCTACGCCGACGGCGAGGCCGCGGCGCGCCAGCTCGCGCTGGACACTCTCCGCAGGCAACGGCGCCACCTGGCGCTGCCTGCGATGCACCGGACCGGGACGCGCGCGGCCTGATGCCGGACGGGGAAGGAGAGCGGCCGATGGCCGACGGATTCGACATGCAGGTCTACGTGGCGCGCTGCGTCGCCCTGAACGAGGCAGGCCGGGAGATGCGCTCCTGGTACACGCTGACCCTCCAGTTCGGCAACAGCGACGTCAGGCAGTCCACGCCCTGGCCCGAGGAGATCCTCGTCTACGACGCCGCCGAACTTGTCGGCCTCGTGGCCGGTGCCTTCGAGGACGGTACCGAGATCATGAAGCACGCGGAGCAGAACGCCACGGGCGTCACCGTGTCCGGCACCTTTCACACCTGGGACGAACTCCGGCTACGCGACTACGAGCCGATCAGCGAGAAGCTGCGCCTCTCCCCCATCACGACGACTGCAGATCCTGCAGCAGCGGAGTCCGAGCAGCCTCGCGGCATCCCGGGCGGCCTGTTCGGCCGGGGCTGAAGGAGGCAAGACGTCCCACGGTCATCCCGAGTGTCCGAGGCCGGAAGTCTCCCTCAGGGAGAGACATGACGGATGTCCACGATCCGTGACCTCGGGGTGTCCAACGTCACGTCGACCGCCGCCGCCGTGTCGAGAGCCTCCTGGACGATCGCCAGCATCTCGGCCGATCGGGGATCGTCGGGAGCGACGGCATGAATGCTCTGGACGTCCCGGAAGAAGACGATGGTGCCACGAGTGGCGTTGTCCTCATCGCGGCTGACGGCTTCCGGCACGGTCCGGATCGTCCGGACGCCCGATGCTATGCTCATGATGATCTCCATGGATGGCGGCGAATCCTGACACCTCATCAAGCGTTCCTTCAAGGGGACCGAATCGGTATCCTGGCAGGACAGGACACGGAAGGCCGACCGGGATGAGCGATACAGCAGCAGTCGGGACGGAAGCCTCATGCATCGGCGGCTGGTTCCCGCGTCATCAGGCCACGCTGGACGAGGCGACGAAGACGGCGATCAGGAACGGCAATGCCCTGCGGACCGTCGGGTCCATCGAGCGCTTTCTGGCGGCAGGCGAGGTCGAGCTCGCAGAGCAGTCGCTTGCGACCCTCAGGCTGAAGGAGGAAGGGGAGCCTTCGAGGTACGGGGCGATGCTCCTGGCCGAGGTCGGCCAGGCTGTCGCGCAGGCCGTGGAGGCAGAGGTCCAGAACGGTGGCAGGGGATCGCTTCTCGTGCCCGGAAACCCATTCAGGAAGGCCCGCCTGGCTGCCATGGCCCCTGGATTGTAGCCCATCCAGGCGGTCGACGGGTCATACAGAACACCAGGTCCTGAAATGCCAAGGGAGATACCGATGGATACCGTCTATGTAGTCCTGCACGTGCTGAATGCGCTGGGCGTGACGAGCCTGGTATTCGTGATCGCATCCATGACAGCCGCACGCCTCGGCGCGGACCGCTACCGGACCTTCTCGTGGTCGAGGAAGTAGGGATGTTCGTCGCGCCGCCCAAGGCACGACTGGACGTCATGGCTCCTGAATGGATGACAGGAGCCCGGAAAGACTCCTCGCTCAGTGACATCCTCTCCTGGACGTGGACTACGACGAAGGTCCGGGATGGCGACGAGGTGCCGGAAGGACACCTCGCCGACGGGGAGATGCAGGCACACTGAACCAGGCGCACTAGCTTACAAAGGGAAGTCTAGTCCCAGTTGGGGGCTGCCCGCTCCGCCAGGAAGGCGATGCGCAGCGTCGCGTCGGTGATCGAGATCCGCTCCTTGCTGCCCGGGCTGATCATGCGGTCGACCGTCTGGCGGCTGACGCAGAGCACCTCGGCAGCGGCCGCGGGCGTCAGCAGCCGGACCCGGGCCATCCAGCCCCTGAGCCAGCGGCGCCGGTCGTCCTGCGACATCTCGCGCAGGCGGGGGAACGACGATATGTTGGCGGGCAGCCACCTGTCGTCGTCGTCGCGGCCCAGGCCGGGCAGCAGCTCGGAGGCGAGGTCCCGGCCCGCCGCGGTCAGCGCCCAGCCGTCCTCCCGGTACTCCGTCTCCACGCGCTTGCCGTCAACGATGCGACTCCCGGTCGAGCGGACGAAGAAGCCCTCCTCGACGAGACCGGCGTCCCGCAGCTCGCCCAGGATCTCCGTGCGCTGCCGAAGCTGCTCTCCCTCCCAGCGGGGCAGGCGCGTGGGGAACCATGGCCCGTCCCAGAGTTCGCGCAGCATCGCCAGGCGGGCCTCGCGGGCAGTCCGGCGCTCCTCCCCTTCCCGCCCCCGTCCGCGCCGCAGTAGGGCCAGCACCTGGGGAAGGCGGGCTTCCTGTCCGGTCACCCTCCCATCCTCCGCCGCATGTCCGTGCTGCGGGCGCGGCTGCCCTCCCAGGCCGCGAGCGCCAGCTCCTCGGTCTCCTGCCACGTCTCGAAGCGGGCGGGACACGTGGGGACCTGGTGGACGACGTGGACGGGATACTCGGGGTCGTCGCTGGCCAGCCGCTCCGGCGCCGCGCCGCAGTTCCGGCACGGCTGGAGCCGGACCGTCGCCGTGGACCGACGCCGCGGTCCGACCGCCAGTTCCATCGCCTGCATCGCCATGACACCCTCCATCCTGATGGATGCCTATTAGCACGTAGCGTGCATTATGGAAGAGACGTCTTGTCATGGCCCTGGAAGATTCGTGGACACCTACGGCGCGTCATGCCGCGAAAGACTCCTGTTCCCGCGCCGGTGGCTCCATCCACGTGCCGGGCGTGCAGCCGTCGGGATAGATCTCGCCGCCGATGCCGGGCATGGCGTCGCGATCGGGATGCAGGGAGCATCCACGCAGGTCGAGATCCCCGCCCGTCCGTAGATCGGCGGGCAGCGAGAGCAGCCCCGTGCAGCCTCGGAGGTCGAGGTCGCCGCCGATCACGATGTCCTCTCCGGCGCCGACCAGCGCAGGGCACCGGACCATGGCCACGTCGTAGCGCACGCGCAGACCTGCGGGCAGCATCTCGAGGCTGGGGACGTCCGGTGCCCAGAGCGTGCCGACGTCGAGACCGTCGGGCAGGCGCCGCAACGCCAGGCAATCCTCCAGGCTCAGCCTGCCGGGCACCCGGAAGCGATCGGGAAGTCGCACGAGTGTCGTGCAGCCCCCGAGCTGCAGGCCGCCGCGGATCTCCAGGAGGTCCGGCAGGTCGGCGAGTGCCACGCAGCCGAACAGGTTGATGTTGCACGCGACGTCGAGATCCGCGGGGATCCGGGCCAGGGCTGTGCAGTGCGATGCATCGAGATCTCGTCTGACCTGGAGACCTGGAGGCAGCGATGCCAGGCCCGTGCAGCCCCGCACCACAAGGTCACCGACCTGCAGGCCCGATGGCAGTGCGACGATGCCTGTGCAGCCCTCGAGATCGAGCAATCCACGGACGTGCAGTCCGGAGGGAATGGTGCGTAACGCGGTGCATCTGGCGGCCGACAGGTTCCAGTCCACCCGGAGATCCTCGGGCAGCTCGTGCAGCGCTGTGCAGTCGTCCAGGCACAGGCCTCCGGTGACCACCAGCCGGGGCGGCAGGACGGCAAGGCTCGTGCAGTCGCCCAGATCGATCGACCGTGCGATCCTCATGTCCTCGGGAAGCGATCGAAGGGCCGTGCATCCCCTGGCCGAGAGTTCGCCGCCCACCTCGAGGTCCGGGGGCAGCGCCTCAAGCGCCGTGCAGCGGTCCAGCCGGAGACCGCAGCCGATCCGCAGGCCGGGTGGCAGGCTGCGCAGGACAGTGCAGCCGCGAAGGTCCAGCCTGCCCCGGATGTGCGTGCCCGGCTGGAGATCGCCGATGGCGGTCAGGCATCCGTCCAGGATGAAGTGCCCGAACAGTGGGGCGTCGAGGATCTGGACGGGATCGAGACCCCGCACCAGGTGCGCCACCTCGGCATGGTACCGCTCCGCTGGTGCCGCGTTGCCGCGGCCGCGCACCTGGCGCACGATGCGTCTCCGGGGGTCCCAGTCCACCGTGCAGTGGGGCACGTTAGAAGGATCGCGCAGGCTCAGCACCTGCGTGGCGAAGTCGTCGTACGCGCCCGATCCCGCGCAGTGCCCCATCGACGCACCCTCGTAGTCCAGTCCTTCCCGCGTGACGACCCGCACCCATCGCCAGCCCGGCAGGGCGACGGTGTCCCTGCAGGTCTCGACGCCATCGGGATCGCCCACGCGATCTCCCCGCCTGCCGCGTCGGCGCTCGGCCCTGGTGGCCAGGGCTTCGTGCCAGCGCTCCGATGCCGTCAGGGCCGAGCCGAGGGGGATCCTGACCAGCCTGCGGACGAGGCCGGGCCGCTCGGTCGCCATGGCGACGAGCCAGTCGCGCAGGGATGTCCATTCCTCGGGAGCGGGTTCGCGGCCACCGCGCTCGAGATGCCGCGCCAGGGACAGGGATGCCCAGGCGCGGCACCATTCGGGCAGTGCTTGGATCTCAGGCATGGACATCCCGTCGAACTTGCGATCCCAGCAGCAGTGCCGATGGAGACCCGTGCAGCAGAGCGGCCCCGGACGGTTGTCCGGGGCCGCTCCAGTCTAGCGTATCCCGCCTGGGATCAGCGGAAGGAGATGGTTTCCGGCGTGGTGCGCTGGCCGCGCGCCGCGGCGTGGCGGCGAACCTCCATGAGAGCCTCGGTCACGCCGGGATGGTCCTGCACCAGGGTGTCGTCTTCCTCCTCGGCGAGGTCGAGGATCACGGGACGCTCCGTGGAGACGTCCAGCCCGCCCGTCTCGGCATCGCCGATGCGGTATGTGATCCCGTCCTGCTCGAGGCCCCAGAGCATCACGCCGCCGCCGGTATGGACGGGACGGAAGCCCTCGGAGAACAGACGGCACAGCCCTTGGAGCTGGTAGGAGGACATGTCCTCGGGCAGGGTGGTCTCCCAGTAGCCCATCCAGCGCCCGGCCAGCTTGTCCGCCGCCTTGAGCCAGCCGTCGGTGCCGCCGAGGTAGCGGGTGCGGGCCAGTGCCTCGCGGGAGGGGCCGACGCCCCGCATCAGGCTGACGGCACCGCGCTCGCGACCGGCGTCGCTGTCGCCCTCGACGATCAGGACGATGCCCTCGGGGCGGCAGTCGCCGGGATGCATGTAGCGGCAGATCACGGTGCCCTCCCGAGGCTCGATGCCGCCCGTGACGAGGCCGTCGAGGATGCTGGCGGGCCGGGCCACGGGAGCGGATGCCTTGAGGAGGGCGCTGAAGGCCGCCCAGTTGCGGTGGCCTCGGGCGCACGCCACGGCCTCCAGTGCCTTGCTCTTCGAGCAGTCGATCCCGAGGGGTGCGAGGGTGGCGACGATGCCGTCGGCCGCGGCCAGCACGGCGTCGCGGTCGGCGGCCGCCAGGACGGCGGGGATCGAGGCCGCAAGGCTCGTGGCGGTGGCGGGGACGCCCCCGCGCTCGAGGCGCTCGATCAGGGCGGTGGTCGCGCGCTGGGCGCGGAGGGACTCGTTCGGGCGCATCTGCGCTCTCCTGTCTGGTCGACCAGCGGACGCCGTTCGGCGGTATCGGGGAGCCTCCTTTGCCCGAAGTTCCACTAGCCCCGTCAGGGAGGTGATGCTTCGGAACAGACCTGGTGCGAAGAACGTGCCCTGTCTGGGGCGGAGGCGATCATCGCGGCTGACCTGTTCCTATCGCACTCCACCCGGGACATCAACAGCGATTCGTGGACGCCGTGACGGACGGCGTCCATCATGCCCATGATCCACACACGAGAACGGGGAGGCGAATCCATGCAGATCGACCGCATCGCCAGGACCAGGACCCGCGTCCTGCCCTTCGTGGCCCTGATGAGCGACGGCCTGGAAGGCAGGCCCCTCGAATGCCTGTTCGAGGGCGAGCAGAGCGAGCTGCATGTACCGCCCTCTTCTCCGCGCCACGAGGAAATCTGCGAGTTCATCCGGAGCCTGCGTCACGGCGACCTCGCACGGGTAGAGGTCAGGGTCGATGACTGCGCCATCGTGGACGCCCGGAGATCGGACGGTCCGGCGGACTGGACACTCATGCGCGTCACCGGCCACTCTCCCCTGCCGCAGTCCTGAACGGACGGCGGGTACATCGATCTTAGAGATCCTAGGAGTGACGCTTCCCCGTCGGGGGCACCAGCATCCGCAGCAGGAAGTCCCGCATCTCGGCAGGGGACTTCGCGCCCTCGGCGGCGATGGCGACCAGAAGGGCGGGGATCGAGCGCATCGGCAGTCCCGCGTGCATGACGGCTTGCATGCTCGGGCTGAGGAACCGCTGGATGGTCATCGAATGCGCCAGGTCCAGGGTGCCGATCGCAGGTCCCATGGGGACCTGGCGGGAGCGGACCATTGCCTCGAAGATCTCTCGGCGCTGCTGCAGGTCCAGGACGACCTTGGGCAGCAGGTGATGGATGGAAGGCAGGGGAGCGAACTGGGACACCGGAGTGTGCCTTTGCATGCGGCCCGGCCCATCGTCGGGCGCTCCCCCGGATGATGGACCCTGGGCAGGCTCGATATCAGGTCGTACGGATCGAAATCGAGACCTGGCTCGGGATATCGCTAGTGCCGGAGCGAAGACCCGGGCGGACCGAGGATCACCATGCCGCTCTCGTGGAGCCGCGCCCCGGCCGGGATGAGGTCCGGGTCGTCGACCGTGCGCGCGGAGATGTCGAAGACCTCGAGCAGACCGATGGCCACCTGACCATGGAAGATGTCGAGCGCATGCTCCTGGAACCGATCCAGCCCGTCCGCCTGCTGCTCCGCCGTCAGCTCCGACGCCTCTCCCTCGAGGAACGAAAACGCGTAGACGCCCGCGACGTCCCGGTCCTCCGCCTCCGGCGTCTGGCCATCCACGACCGATACTTCGATCACGACGTGCTTGCTCTGACCCCAGTCCATGAGCGGATCTCCCTCTGTGCTGCGGGGCATCCTAGGGCGGATCGGGGCGACGCTCCACGGACTGGGATACCCATTTTCGAGCGTTCCCGATGAATTCGGGATGCTCAAAAGCTTCTGTGCCGTCGCCGCACGCGATGCCAGCGAGGTCTCCAGAATGGTTCTCGTCACCCACTGTGGCGCACGCAGTAGAGGGTGACGAATACCGAACAACGGAGAGCCTCGATGCTCAAGTTCACCGATCCCAACATCATGCTTCTCGCCGCCTGCGCGCTCGCAGGATCAGGCAAGAAAGGAAAGGACGTACTCGAAGCACTCAGGTCTATGCAGCAGAGCGGCCTGATCAGCGAGGATGTCGAGATCCCGCCTGCCCCCGCGAATGTTCCCCCGCGCACAGCGGTCATTCCGCTGATGGGGCGCTAGACAGGAATGACGCGGAACAGTGCCCAGCACGAACCGCGAGTCGATTCTGAAGGATTCATGTCCGGGAACGGTTGCGTCCGGCTGCCATCCGGTGGAAGCTAGTTGGGCGGCAGGGTCCCCACCCCGCCGCCCCCCTAGTTGCCCGAGAACTCGGCGCCAACAGGGGAGGACCGAACTCCGGAATGGTTTGCCGCCACTTCCGGACTGAACGCACTGTGTGATCGTGGAGTAAGACGAAATGCGTCCAGGGCCTGCCCCTGTAGTGAGGAATCTAATACCTTTCCGTGCGAACGGGAAGAGCGTCCTCGCGCATTCTGTCGAATCCTTTACCGTCGCAGCCGTTTCAGCCCCTGGTTCTCTCCTGTCTCCCGCGCCGCGCACCCGATGCGCCCGCGGAGACAGACATGTCGGCTAGCCAGGCACCCCTCCTCACCCCCGCCGACCATGTGAAGCTGCTCCACCCCGGCAAGGGTGGCGGCATACCGCTCGTGGTGGTCTCGGCCGACGGCCAGTGGGGCGAGCGCGTGGTGAAGCGCTCCGATGCCGAAGGCGTGGCTGACCACTATCTGGGCGTGGAGAACGTCTACGTCGGCCAGCAAGCCATGCGGGGCCGCCGCCGGGTCCGTGGCCTGCACGGCCTGGGAACCCTCTACCTGGATCTCGACACCCGCAACGTGCCCGGGCTGTCCGGGGTCTGCCCCGAGGACGTCTGCAGCCTCGTGCTGGAGCGCACCGCCGCGCTGGGGATGCCCCTGCCCACCCTGGTGATGTTCAGCGGGCGGGGCCTCGCGGTCACCTGGGCGCACGGGCTGATGCCGCCCCGCGCGCTGCCGCGCTGGCAGGCCGTCCAGGACCACCTGGTGGCCGCCTTCCGGGACCTGGGCGCCGACGGCGCGGTGCGGGACGCCGCGCGCGTCCTCCGGCTCGTCGGCAGCGTCCACGGCGGCACCGGCGAGACCGTCCGCCCCCTGCACGTGGGCGAGCGCTCCTGCTTCGAGGCGATGGCCCTCGCGCTGCTGCCCAGGACCCGGGAGGAGGTCGCCGAGCTCCGGGCGGCCGCGGCGAGGAGGAAGGCGGAGCGACGCGCCCGCGGCGAGAGCCGGGGACCCGCCCACTCGGTACGCCTGAGCCGCACGAGCTGGGCACAGACCCTGCTCGAGGACCTGCACCGCCTGCATGCCCACCGCTACGGCAGGGGCATCGTACCAAAGGGGTCCCGGGACCTCTGGCACCTGGCCTTCTCCGTCGCCGCCGTCTGGCTCGACGATGTTCCCGCCGCCCGGGAGCGGGTGGGCGAGCTGGGCAGGCTGGTGGGCCGACCGCCCGAGACGGCGATCCGCAAGAAGGGATCGGTGATCCGGCGCGCCGAGGAGGCCGCCCGGGGCGGGACGACCGAGACCCGCGGCCGCAGGCGGGATCCCCGGTATACCCCACGGTCCTCGACCGTCATGGCCTGGCTCGGGATCGACGAGGGCGAGGCCCGCGACGCCGGGCTGCGCATGCTGGTCACCCCCGGGCTGAAGCGGGAGCACGAGCGGGCGCGGTGGCACACCAGGCGCGCCGCCCGGGGCGGGGTCTCCCAGGCCAGCCTGATCGAGGCCGCGGCCGCGCGGGCGGCGGAGGCGTCCGGACTGCGGGCGTCCGGTCTCTCCTGGCCCGAGGTCGCGGCCCGGATGGGGATGCCGTCGGCAGGCGCCGCCCGCAAGCTGGCCGAGCGCGGGGCCGCGCGCCTGGAAAGGAAGACGGTCGGCAATGCCGCCGTCCGGACCGACAGGAAGAGTGCCGGAACAGCCACCGGGCCGACGACCGGACGTGCGATCGGTCACGCTCCTGCGCGCCGATCCCCGCGGGAGAGCAGGACGGGCGACGGGAGCATCGAGGACACCGTGCTCCTCGGAGCCTCTGGCACTGCCCGCACCAGGGGTGCGCAGGAGACCTTCCGGCCTGTCCGGGAAGGCCCCGGGGACGGGAAATGCGCTCCCGGGGCCGAGGTGATCCCCTTCGGGAAGGGCGGGAAGCCCCCCGCGGCAAGGACATCCAGACCGTCTGTCGGGGCGTCGGGAAGCGGAAAGGGGAGAACCGGGGGGCAGGTGGTGCCTCTCCGTGCCCGGGTGGCGCACCCTTCCGCACCGGGGGCGATCCCGGCCCCTCCCCCGGTTCCCTGCCCCTGGCTGAACGCGGCGATGGGACGGGCGATGGCGGTGGCGGAGCGCGTGGCCGTCGACCGGGCCGTCACGGTGGAGAGCCTCAGGAAGGCCAACCGTGCCGTGCGGAAGGCGCTGGTCGGGCTTCGGGACGTCATGGATGAGGACGAGTGGGACGTCCTCGACGCGCGCGTGCAGTCCTGGTGGAAGAGGGTGTGGACGACCTCGCGCGCCCTGCGCGAGCCGCTGCCGCGGAAGCGGTTCACCTGGTGAGGACGTCCGTGTCCACCACAGGAATCGAGGGGCGCGAATCCTCTGCACGGGGCATCGGCATTCTGGCGCGATCCCGGTGACGGGGATAAGGGAAGGGAGTTCAGGAGAGGCGGGATGAAGTCCAGGCAGGCGACGACGGAACGGGAAGTGTGCGCGGGGTGTCGGGCATGAGCCTCCGCGACATCCAGGCCCTCGCGGTGCTCGCGGCCTCCCCGGGCACGGGCCTGCTGACGGCCCCCGAGGGGATCTCCCGCTACGCCTACCTCCACGTCGGCCACGCCTCGGCGATCGACGGACGTCTCAGCCGCGCGTGCTTCGAGCGCATGGAAGGGCGGGGATGGATCTCGGTCGCGGCCAACGGTCGCCACGCCATCACGGCCACGGGCATCGAGTCGGTCCGCTCGCGTCTGGCGCCGGTCCTGCGGGAGGCCTGGGAGCACCGGGTCGAGCGGGGGATGTTCGGGACCTTCTACGCGAAGGACCATGCCTTCGCCCGCGAGAACCACGGCATGACGCTGGCCCTGCGCGCGATCGGATGGCTGGATGACGGCACGCCCAAGGAGCCGTTCCGCTTCTCCGAAAGCGCGCTGGAGGTGCTGGGTATCGCGGCCTCGCCCGTGCCGGATGCGGCAACGCGCCACGCCGAACGCGCCCGCGCACGCACCGGCCGGGACGTGCGGGAGATCCGGCACATCCCGGAGCCGCACGAGGACGCCCCCACGCCGCAGGCGGCGATGGCCGCCGCCGAGCGCCTGGTGGTCGAGCGGGCGACTGCGCTGGTCCGCGGCCGCGGCGACCTGGAAGCCCTGGAGGAGGCCGTGGGGGCACTGGAGCGCCTGGGGAAGCCGCGGGAGTAGACCGGCCTGTGGCGGTCGATCCGTCGGCGGCGGCTCGCGAATCCCTGGACCGGCCCTCTGCCGGGTGGCAGGATGGCTCTGCCGCCTGCGGTTCCCGCCCGAAAGGGCATGTTCGCGGTGCTCCCCTGGAGCTGCTTCTCGTCCGGACATCTCCTCATCGAGGAGCCTGATGCCGCGTCGGGCAATGGGAACGACCCGATGGTCGAAAGACCGGCACAGGCTCTGCGACGGGGATCCCATGCCGACCATCAATCCTGCCGACTCTCCCAAGACGTCCCGACGGGCCGCGAACCTGCTGATGCGCGACCTCGCGGCTCGTGGGACGTCGATCACCCACCACATGGCGCTGGAGGCGCTGTCGCACGCGCATGGCGTCGCGGACTGGAACACCATGAGCGCGCTGCTTGCCCGAGGAGGTGCCGCCGCACGGACCAGGCCCTCCGCGAAGGCCGCCCCCCACGAGCCGGACCGCCGCGACGAATTCGGTCGGCGCATGGAAGCGATCGAGGAAACGGGTGGCGTGGAGGTGTTCCTCCGGCGGCTGCACGAGACGCTGCCCCGCACCATGGACGCGATGGTCTCGGGCAGACTGCGCCTGCAGAATGGGCGACAGCCGGAACCCGGACTTCTCGACGAGTCTGGCAGCCCGGCGGCCTTTCTCCGCCTGCTCCATGACGCCATGCCGGAAGGCGGCAGCGTGTTCCTCCACTGCGGCGGCGGGCTGGTGCCCGCTTCGGGGAGGGGCGCGGCAAGGCTTCCCCTCATGGCTCCTCCCACCTCGGCGGTGATGGAACGGTTCGTGCTGGCCACGGGAGGATCCGGCAGCGCGGAGCAGGCCCGCAAGCCTGGCGGACTCGCGCGCTACGGATATCGTGTCGAGGCGGACCCCGGTCGTCCGCCTGGACTGTTCGCGATCGAGACCTGGATCGAGGCGGGCAGCACGGAGAGCGGGGATCCCTTCCTCGCACTCACGACGATGCCCGGCATCATTCCGGAACCTTCGCGGTGCGGGATCTCCCCGGAGATGGTCGACGCTTTCTCGAGGGAAGGCGGCGGCATCGTGCTGGTCTGCGGACGGAGGTCCGCGTGGTCGGGCCTGGTCGCGAGCCTCGTGCGGATCCGCTGCAGGACCGGGGGCAGGTCCGAACGGGTCGTCGACCTCGACTGGCCGTTCCAGCACGACTACGCCGGTTCGGACATGGGATCGTCGTACGTGCTGCAGATGCAGTGCGGCACCGGCGCGCAGGACGTGGAGGCGCGTCTGCGGCACTGCGGGAAGAGGAAGCCGAGCATCGTCGTGGCAGGAGTCCTCGGGACGCCCGGCGATGTCGCGGCATGCGTACGCGAGGCCGGGCAGGGAACGCTGGTCGTGGTGTCCATTCCTGCCGCCTCGGTATCCGCCGCGATCGCGGCGTTCGGCGGCCTCGCGTCCCAGTGCCCCGGGAACATCGGGGGTAGCGCGACCGCGGCGCTCCGCATGGTCCTTCATGCGCCTGGCGACGGATCCGTGGACTGGACCCTGCCCTGTCCGGGCTGACACGCCGAGGAAGCGTCGCGAGTAAAGCCGCCACGACGGTGCGGGCGATGTCCCGCCTTGCCTCCGGGCGGTGGACCCTGAGGGACTGGACGGGAGGAAACGGACGATGGCCTACGAGGCGATGCGCGAGGTCGGCGACGGCTGGAGCGTCCTGCACGACCGGGATGCGGACGTGCTCCGGGTCTCCTGCCGGGGAGAGGTGCTGATCGACGGGGTGCCGTCCTCGTCGCCCTGGGGACGTGCCCTGCGGCAGGCGACGGGCGAGGACCTGGACGCACTCCTCGTGGCCAGGGAGATGTCGCCTGGCCTCACGCAGGAGGGCATGCTGCACCTGATCGCCCACGCCGTGGGCGTGCGGACCCAGGCGTCGCGCGAGGGCTTCCAGGTCGGCATGCGGCGGGCGCGGCTCGAGGCGGCCACCGCGATGTCGGGCGAGTTCGCGCAGCTGCGGATGGCGGCCCGCGAGATCATGGACTGCCCGGCAGCGGGCATGGACAGCTGTCCCTGGTTCGTGGGCCTCTCGGCCGCGACAGGGCGCCGGGCGGCGAAGATGGTGTTCCTCTACCCATGGAACCTGGATCGCACCGCCCACGGCGAGATCGTGGAAGCCGCCCGGCAACTCGGGATGCCCCTGAGCAGCCGACCGAACGCGACGGGACTGCGCACCCAGCACGTCCACGTCCTCGCGCCGACGGCGACCTGGGGAACCGACCCCCGCTCCGAGACGGGCGTCGTGCTGGCCCAGGACTCCTTCCGCCTGGCCCTGTCGACGGTGGGACTGCACAGGGAACCCGACGGTCGGTTGGGCACCAGGCCCGTGCTGCCCAAGGACCAGGCGCGCCAGGAAGAGTTCGAGGCGCTGGTGGACTCGGTCATGGATGCGGCGAAGCCCGGACGATAGGAGAGGAAAAGCATGAGTAAGCAGGACACACCCAGGAACCGCAACGGCGCGATCGGCGACTTCGCCTCCTACGCGCAGCCCAAGCGAAGCATGGACGAACTCATCGAGCAGGCCATCCGGAAGCGCCGTGGAGAGGAGGATCCCGAACCCGTGGGCCGGGTCTCGACGACGCTCCTCGAGAGCGAGGGCTATCGCCTGGTCCGTTATCGGATCGGCAGCCGCGAGCTGGCCGAGGACATGACGGCGGTCGCGCCGGAGACCGGCAAGGAAGCAGGCTGGTACGCGGGCGACCGCTCGACATACACCGCGGTCTTCGGCGTGGTCGGACCTGACGACACCGTCCAGGCCGCCTTCGACGTCATGGACCACGACGGCAAGTCCGACATCTTCATGGCCTACCGGGCGCCTGCCGCGACGGTGCCCAACGAGGTCGTCCGGGACTTCCTCAACCACCTGGACGTCCCGGCCTCCTGGCGGGGCGGGGCCGACGCGACGATCGAGAACCTGTTCGACCTGAACCGCGAGCGCGGC
>JAAIGE0101034481.1_pt1 | contig 22633 bp, 27 predicted proteins | sample 6487951 | NCBI WGS metagenome assembly JAAIGE01 (sample SAMN13974128, study PRJNA590717) | phyllosphere metagenome | biome: tomato field; feature: multiple bacterial spot infested tomato fields; material: tomato leaves; isolation source: leaves from tomato fields | host: Solanum lycopersicum ...
CTGGTACACGGTCGTACCGTAGGTGACGCCGAGAACGCCGTCGATGACTTCCTGCTCCGCCTTGTCGAGCGTGATGTAGTCGTAGGTGACTGCTTCGCGCCCGTGCTTGCGGTCGGCGTAGCGAATGTCCATCTGCGCGGCGAGGGGGCCGGGACGGAACAGGGCGACGACGGCGCTGAGGTCTTCGAGGCTGGAGGGCTGGATGTTCTGGTAGACCTTCGTCATACCGGCGCTTTCCGACTGGAAGATGCCGGAGGTCTTGCCTTCGACGAGAAGACGGTACGCCGCAGCGACGCGCGGGTTCGTCAGGTCGTTCGGGTTCGGCAGTGCGTCCGGGTTGATGACCTCGCCGGTCGTCTCCTTGATGTGCTCGACGGCGAGCGAGATGATGTCGAGCGTGCGCAGCGACAGGAAGTCGAGCTTCAGGAGGCCTGCGGCTTCGATGTCCTTCGAGTCCCATGCCGTGACAGCGGAGAGCTGCTCGCCCTGGACCTTCGAGGTGTCCTGGCGAAGGGGGACCAGCTCATCGAGGTCGATGTCGGCGACGACGACACCACAAGCGTGGATGCCGACACCGGTCACGAGACCTTCGAAGTCACGGGCGAGGTCGATGATGCGCTCGCCGTCCTCGCCGAAGCGCTGGAGCTGCTTGCGGAAGTCGTTGCCTTCTGCCTTCGTCTCGTCGAACATCTTCTCGATGGGCCAGGGCTGGCCGAACGCGACGGGGACGAGCTTCGAGAGCTTGTCGCCTGCGCCGCCCTTGATGCCGAGCACGCGGGCGGCGTTCTTGATGCTGGCGCGAGACTTCGAGATAGCGAAGGAGCCGATGCGCGCGACGGAGCGGACTCCCCACTTGTGCATCATGTACGCCAGGACTTCGTCCAGTCGGGACTTCTCGAAGTCCATGTCAATGTCAGGCCAGTCCGGTCGTCCCGGCTCTAGGAAGCGCTCGAACAGGAGGTTGTAGTCGAGCGGGTCCACGTTGACGATGCGGAGGCAGTAGGACACGAGCGAGCCCGCAGCCGAACCGCGGCCGGGGCCGACGAGAATCGGCTTCTTCTCCTTGCCGCCGGGGTAGACCGGGTTGGTGGAGCGTGCCCACGAAATCACATCGTGCACAATCGCGAAGTAGTCGAGGAAGCCCATCGAGTCGATGACCTTGAACTCGTAGTTGAGTCGGTCCTTCACATCGGGGCGGTCGGTTCGCCAGTTCTCCCCGTAGCGCTCGGCGGCGCCTGCGAAGATGAGGTCAATCATGTATTCGCGGCTGGAGCGAGTCTCGCCTTCGGGCATCTGGAACCGGGGCATGCGCGGCGCCGGGTCGGGGATGATGTCGTCTTCGACGCGGTCGGCGACGAGCTGGGTGTTGGAGACGGCGTCCTGCCACCATGCGTCGTCGCGGAGGGCGCGCATTTGCTCTTCCGTGCGGAGGAAGAAGCCATGGCCGGTGAAGCGGTAGCGCTTCGGGTCGGCGAGGGTGCTCTTCGACTGCATGGCGAGCCATGCCTCGTGGGACTCGTGGTCGGCCTCTTCGAGGTAGTGAGCGTCGTTAGACGCGAAGAGGGGGAGCTTGTACTCGTTGGCGAGTTCAGCGATGTCACCGATGATGGCCTGCTCGGACGGGATGCCGTGCTCCATGACCTCGATGTAGACGTTCTCGTGTCCGAGCGCGTCGATGAGGGTCTCGATGTTGCTGCGTGCCTGTCCGATGGCGATGGTGTTGCGCTCGTCGGCGGTCTTGCGGATGCGGTGGAGGTTGAGCATCTCGTCCGTGATGAGGCGCTCGACGGGGGACGCTTCGATGTCGCCGCCCTTGCTCACTGCCTCGTTCATGTGCTGAACGTCCAGGAACCGGTCGTCCACCGACAGGAGGGCGCGGCCGAGGTCTTCGAGGGAGACACCCTTCTCGGCGGAGACACGCTCGGCGATGCCGCGCAGGAGTCCGCGGGCCTCCTCGGCGCGAGTGCGTGCGTCGTAGGCGCGGCTGATAGGCTCCGCGACGACGCCACCGAGGCAGCCGGTGAGGGCGATGATGCCTTCGGAGTGCTTCTTCAGGAGGTCGAAGTCAATGCGCGGCTTGTAGTAGAGGCCGGTTGCGAACGCCTCGTTCTGGATGGCGATGAGGTTCCGCCACCCTTCGGGGTTATAGGCAAGGAGGGTGAGGTGCCAGTAGTGCTTCTTGCGGACACCGTCCTTGGTGTCACCTGCGTCGGGGTCCACGGGGGCACCGCCGTCTACGGGGTGGCCGAGGGTAGCGCGGGCTGCGGCCTTCTGCGCTTCGGTGCTTTCGGGGTCGGCGAGGATGCCGCGGGCTTCGCGAGCGGCGACTTCGGCAGAGTGCTCGTCGGCGAGGTCTTCCTCAGCGAAGAGGTCGATGCCGTGGCTGTGGGCGTCGTCCCCGTGCGAGCAAGCGTCGTCGGACGAGAGCGGGGACTCGACGGGGACTTCGATGCTGTTCTTCTCGAAGCGGGAACCGATAGCGACGTAGACCTCGACACCGGGAATCAGCTTGACGCCGGTCTCCTTGGCGAACTTGCGTGCCTTCCAGATGCCGCCGAGTGTTCCGTGGTCGGTGATGGCGAGAGCGGTCTGCCCGTCAGCCTTCGCCTTCTGGAAGGCAGCGTTGAGCCGCACCATCCCATCGAGCGCAGAATGCTCACTATGCACATGTCCGTGGACAAAGGCCATTTGGTCGTTCCTCTTCGGTTCCGTATCAACGAGCGCAGTGCTCGTCCAACCAGCGTAGCACACCTTCGAGCCGTCCGTCTACGTCGGGTGTGGAGGCGACGCGCCCTCGCAGTGCCGGGTAGGTTCGTCCGCCTACACGCAGATATGGCATTCAGAGAATCCTCCATCGCTCGCGACGTTATCGGCCGCTTCTCCGCGAAGCGTGGGTCGAGCCCGGAGGTCTCTCTAGGCGGCGGCAGCGGCTTCGCAGCTCCCGAGCCTGACGCGGAACGGCGCACCACGCCGCTGTACACGAGCGCGAAGAACACGTCCCTGTTCGTTGTACGTGAGCGGCTGGCTGAAGACGTGCGCAGGGCTCGCGACTATGACGCTGGGTCGCCGCAGGGCGCGGACTACGTCGCCGAGCGCGAGGAGCCGCTGCGTCGCTTCGATGAGAAGCACCCGGAAATCGCTGGCCTTGGCACTCGCATCGTGGACCCGACGCCTGAGCAGCTTGACATCCGTGAAGGCTACGGCCCTGATGGTAAGAAGCTGTGGAGGCTGACCGGGCCTGACAAGACCGCGCTTGTGGCGCGCCGCTCCGGCTTCCGGAAGTTCTCGGCCAGCTTCAGCGAGGACAGCCCGCGCTGGGAGGGACGCACGCCGGAGGAGGCTCTCGCTGCGGCATATGCAGGTGTGCAGTCTGACGAGGTACGCCAGGACCGGCTGGCCCGGACCACTCTGTCTTCCATGGCCGACCGCGACTTGGTCGCAGAGCTTCGGTACCGAATGGGGTACATCACGGCGACGGAGCGGAAGACTCCGCCCATCTACTAGCCGCCCCCGTCATGCTGAGAGACCCATGATAGGCTTCTCAGCATGACGGATACCCCCGCCCGCCAGCGGCAGGATGGATTCCGCGGAGGTATTCAAGAGGGAACCACCGCGGGCAATCTCAGCTCGCGACATCTCGATGCGATGACCCGAGACTACATCCAATCTCTTCCGTCGTCAACTAGATGGCGCAGTGGATACTCAGCCGCTGAGCTGCGCGCGGCGCTCAACACCCGCCTTGACGACACCTCCCGAATCGCTGGCTTCAGACCCGATGGCGGCTTGTTCGTAGACCAGGACCGGGAGCCGGTCGTAGCCATCGAGTGCAAGTACCAGGGCGAGGCCGGGAACGCCATTGAGCGCTGGTACAAGAACTTCGCCGTCGCCCAGCGACTCGGCGTCAAACGCTACGTGACCTTCTGCCTCGGGGAAGGGTTCTTCGATGGCCACTCGGCCGAACGGGTTCTCGGAACTGCGGTCGCTATCTTCGAGCCGGAGAAGCAAGACGTGTGGGAATCCGATGAGGGGGTCATTGGGCTCTATCGGTGGCGGACCCTCGAAGAAGCCGAAACAGCAATCCCCGACATCATCGAGCGCAACCTGGGTCTCGCCGGGTGGCGTCAGTGAAACCCTTCTACATGTGGGCCGGTGGCAAGAGCCGCCTGCTCTCCCGATACGCTGATGTGTGGCCGTCCGGCCCTTTCCAGCGGTATGTCGAACCGTTCTTCGGCGGCGGCGCCGTCTTCGGCTGGCTCCAGACCAGCTCCCCGCTGCCCGCGTACCTGAACGACATCAACGCTGAGCTGATGGGTGTGCTCGAAGCCGTCCGTGATGACGCGGACGGCTTCCTGGGCCGTGTGGAGGCTCTCCTGCGCCCGTACCTGGAGCTGGATGGCAAGGAGCCGCGCAAGGCCTTCTACTACGCGCTGAGGGCGTCGTACTGGGAGCAGCCTGACAGCGCAACGCTCTTCGTTCTGATGCGCCTGGGGTTCAACGGCATCTGGCAGACGTGTGCTGACTCGAAAGGGCTGTTCGGAACGCCTGCGGGCCTGCTGAACCACACGGCGATGGAGCAGGTGGTCAAGGAGCCACTCATCCGGCAGTGGTCTGCCGCGTTGCGGCGCGCGAGCATCACGTCGGGCGATTACCGGGGGATGAACTTCCCGCGCGATGGCGCGCTGGTCTACCTCGACCCTCCGTATCGCGACTCGTTCACGTCCTACGGCACCAGCTTCGATGATGATGCCCAGCGGACGCTTGTGCATGAGGCCGTAGGGTACGCGGAAGCCGGGGCCACGGTCTTGCTGGCGAACCGCGTGGTTGAAGGCGATGAGTTCTTCGAGTCGCTGCTTGGCGACCGGGCTTCGTTCCACTACTTCGATGTGACGTACACGGCAGGGCGCCGGAAGGCGACGGCGAACGGCTTCGAGGCGAAGCCTGCGCGCGAGTTCCTTGCGGTCATCGCCCCAAGCTGAGGAACGGAACCAGTTCGACGACGGCCTTGCCGTTGCCTAGCTCTGTCGTCGCAACGAAGACTGCGGCGGCGATTGCGAGGATGAGGATGCCGTTGCTGAAGACGGCCCGGAACTGGCGCGCGCACGCAGCGGCACTGAGCCCAACGGTCATCAGCATGCAGAGCGAGGTGTATGCAATCGTCGCTACCGCCAGACGGCCAAATCCGCTGACTCCCTCGGGCGGGTCATTCCAGAGCTGAATGTAGGTGAGCATCGGCGTCCAGACGTAGCTCCAGAGGGCCGTGGCCGCAAGCATCACGATGATGTACCAGACGACGTTGCGGGCCTTGACCCGTTCCTCGAAGTCGTCAAGAAGCCCTGCTTCGTGGGGCTTCTCGGGAGTCGTGTCGTGGGTGGTCGGCTGGTCTTCCGCGAAGAGGGAACCCAGCCGGTCGATGTCATCCATTCGGGCAGTGTAGCACAGAAATGAGCCGCCCGCCCCAAGGATGAACAGTGGGCGGGCGGCTCAGTCTAGGTGTCGCGCGGACTCAGACGAGGCCGTGGCGCTGGAGCGTTCCTACGTCTCCCGGGTTCACGATGAGGACGCGGCGGTTCTCGAAGTCGGCGTTGATGAGACGGTCTGCGTCCTCCAGGTCGTCGGAGGTCACGATGACGGCGTAGACGTTCTGGAAGCCTTCCTTCTCCAGGTAGCGGCGGTGCTCAGCGATGCGGCCCTCGGCGTAGCGGATGCGGTCACGGTGGCTGCGCGAGCCGTTGTCGGAGCGGTTGGCGATGATGGTGTCGTTGCCCCGCATCCAGCCGATGTCGAAGTTGCCTTCGCGGGTCTTGCCGGAGTAGGTGTCGTACCCGAGGGCCTGGAGGTTGTCGAGGAGGATGTCGATGTCCACACCAGCCCAGCGGAACGGCTCGGTCAGACGCAGGCGGTCCTTCTGCTTCGGCTCCTTCTCGCCCTTGCGGACGGAGGTCGAAAGGTTCTTGTGTCCCTTCAGCGGCTTGCCGAGCGCCTTGTCCCAGGCGTAGGCGGTGGAGACACGGCGACGCGCGGTCTGCTCGCTCATGCCTTCGGCCACCAGAAGGTCGAACAGGCCCTTGCCCTTCGCGTAGACGTACGACTGCATGAGCGGCGTCGCGACGGCGATGGCGCGCAGATACGCGGCGCGGCCTTCGCTGTCCAGGTCAACGTACCGCTTGCCGGACTCGGTCAGCTCATAGGACATGGCTCGGCCGCTGCGCTCGCGGGTGACGAGACCGAGGTAGCCTGCGGCGTCGAGGTAGTAGAGGCCGTCGCGGGACGAGTTCTCCGCTGACTTGGTGCCGTTCTGCGGGAGGGCAGCCCCGATTTCTGCGGCGGTGGTGAGGCCGGAAGCGACGTAGAGTGCTACTTCTCCGATGCGGCCGAGCTTGTTCGCCTGAGGAATGGGGAACCCGTTGTGGTGGCTGAGCGTCGTGGTCATGGCCCTATCTTACCGCATGTTTTCGGGTACGGTCAGGTAGCCGCTGGGGTGGCGGGGAGGATGGTTGCGATGCCTGCGTAGTCACCGAGGAGCACCAGGCCCCAGATGATGAGCGGGCCGATGAGGCCTGTCATGAGTACGGCGAACGGTCGCTGGGCACGGGAGTATCCACTCATCATGAGCGGGATGACGAGCGCGGCGAACAGCACAACGCCCGGCACCCAGCCCATGATGTCTCCGGCCATCGCTTGCGGGATGGAGGTGGCGAGCGCAGCGATGGACAGCGCGATGATGAGACCGCCGATGACCGCGTAGGAGAGCCACCCGAACACGTACATCAGCCGGATGCGCATGACGGAGCCGGTGATTCGGCGCCCGCGCTTCTCCTGCGCAACTGTCGTCTGCGCGCGTTCACGGGCACGCTCTTCGCGACGACGTTCATCCTCCTCGTAGTCAGCGACCCGGCGTTCGAGTCCTGTCACGTACAGACGGTAGTCAGCCCACTCCTGCGCCCGCAGGGTGATGTACTCCTCCTCGTTGTCGTCTGTCACAGCCCTAGGCTACCACAGTTCAGACGAACACCTCGCGTGCGTACTCGGCGGGGACTCCGTCGAGCAGGACCGCTTGCACCGCGGCGTAGGGGACATCGGGGAGGAGTTGGCGGTTGAGGTTGCGGGTGAAGTCCTCGGGCACGCCGTACAGGGTGCTGAGCGCTTCGTCCACCTGGCGACGCTTCACGCCTGCGGCCATCAGCTCATCGATGTTCTCCGGCTCCCAGTGGCGGGCGTACTCGCCCAGCACGCCCATCGCCCAGGTGCTCCAGATGGTCTTCTGCGGGACAGCGCGCCCGCCCGCCCACTCCACCTGCTCGCGGAAGTTGTCGGGGAGGTTGCCCTTCTTGTGGAAGGTGTTGACGAACTGGATGAACTCGGAAGCGCTGGAACCGCTTCCGAACGTCCGTGCGATGTGCCCGCGGGTCACCGGGGTGAAGTCGGACTCTCGCAGGCCAACAAGATACCAGGGCTCGGCCAGCTTGGTTTCGGGCGCTCCCGGGGAGAGCTGGGTAGCACGCTCGAACACATCGCCGAAGCGGCGGTAGCCGCGCATCCAGAGGATGCTGGCCGCGTCCATCGACGTACGGTAGGAGTCTGCGACCCACTGATAGACGCCCGGGTGGCGGACAGCGTCAATGGACCCCAGGTCCACCTGAGAAGGGCGGATGCTCATGAGCTGCTGCTTGACTGCCATCGACATGTGACGATAGTACGACACCGCTGCGCAGGTGTCAACTCTGACTACATGCTGAGGAACGCGGCGACGACAGTGAGGAATACGATGATGGTCCCGCTGCCGACGAGGATGACAGGCACGACAACGTTCGTGCCGAGCAGCAGGATGGACCAGACCGGCCGGAACCTCGACTTCGCTGCCAGGATGATGAAGAGCAACGAGAGCACCAGACTAGCTACCCCGCAGGCCGAGACGAAGCCTTCCAGGGTCAGCGCGCTGTCAGCGATGGCAGGGCCAAGAGCAACAGCGCCGAGGAGCCATATGGCGGCGGAGACGACTACGGCGACAACGAAGAGGGCGATGCGCGAAGAATGCCACTTACGCGGCGGTGGTGGCGGCGGGTCGTGCGAGGCTGGCGGGTAGACATGGGGTGAGGGGACCATGTACCCCGGACCTGGCTGTTCCCACATCTGAGGGTGAGGCTCGATGCGGTACTGTCCAGGCGGCGGGAGAATGGTCATGGGAATGTCCTTCTGGAGCCCAGGTTACCTCAGCGCGATTCCCATGATGAACCAGGCGGCTGCCGCCGCGATGGCTGCGGTCAACGCGACTCCCCCGGCGCCCAGGTCTCCGCGACCCTTGCGTCCCAGGAGAATGAAGAACAGCGCGCCACAGAAGCCAGCCAGGATGACCTGGGCGGACAGGATAGCCCACACAAGACCGTTGCCGGTGGCAATCGTCTGCAACACGGAGACGGTTGCGAACTGCGAAGCCTTCCAGCCGAGAACGAGGGCCACAAGGTAGAAGATGACGGCTGTGAACGTCTGCCCAGCGGTCATACGAGTCGTCGTCATGGCGTTAGTCTACACGATGCTCCGGCGCTTCAGCCGGAAATGAGCAGGGCGCCCGCCGCAGCGCCGAATGCTGCAACACCGTTGAGGAGGACAGCTCCCCATATCCGCGCGCGGGTGAACAAGACTTGGACGAGGATGAGCCCTAGAACCCCGGCGAGGACGAAGATGGGCGCAAGGCCAGACTGGGCGATATCGCCGATGGTCTCTGCCAGCCGCAGCCTCATCGCCGAGATTGCGTGGGCTATGGCCGCGACGAACAGAACCCAGCCCAGCACCATGCAGGTGGCGGGGAGCGAGTTCGGCCGAGTCTTGGCGGCTTCGCTCATGCGCGGTCTTCCCGCCAGTAAGCGGGGAGCGTGACAGTGCGGACACCACGCTTGTCTGCGAGTGCCTGTGTCTTAGGGCGGATGTCGAGTGCGGCGATGACGCCGACTGCTTCCTCGAACCCCGGCTGCTCGCGAACTGCGGTCAGGTAGCGGCCGACCTGGTCGCAGGCGCCGAGCATGGCGGTCCGCTTCACTTCGACGACAACAGGGGTTCCGTCTTCGTCCATGAGAAGGATGTCTACGGGTCCGGCGCCGGTCGCGTACTCTCGGGCGACGAAGGTGTGGCCTGGGCCGATGGCTTCGGGGTGGGCGGCAAGCCATTCCTGGAGCTGATGCTCTGTCCCATCGCGTTCCAGGCGCGGGGCGTCAGCATCCAGCTCGTGCGCAGTGTCGGAGAGGATGCGGTGCAGCGAAACCTGGATGGATTCCTGGCGGGTGTCGAAGGACCAGTGAAGCGTACCGTCCTCCAGCTCGCGCTCGGTCATCTCGTACTTGCCGCCGTTCATGTAGTTCAGCGGCTTGTTGCCAGCGTCATCGTGGATGGAGACGGCTCCGTCACCTTTCAGGAAGAGCGCACGCACCGCGGGCGGGAGATAGGTGTCACCGCGGCCGGTGTAGACGACGGAGAGTTCAGCGATGATGACGCGCATTGTCCTACCTTACACCGCCTTTCGTAGGACGCTGTTGAGGTCTCGTGCCCGGGTGCAGAACGCGCAGCTACAGTACCCGGAACCGTCTCTCTTCGCGGCGTTGCACGCCTTGTGAGCGGGGACAAGGTTCCACCATGCGTTCGACCCTCCTCTGGCGCGGGCGACAACGTGGTCTCGCGTGTCTGCTCCCTCACGCCCGCAGTAGTGGCACCATGCGCTCGGCATGGGCTCTCCGAAGCGCACGGTGATGATGCCGAGGGCAGCAGCCACCGCATCGCCGCGCCGGTCCGGCATACCCGCCATGCTGGGTCTACTCCTCTGCGCTTAGGGGACGAGCGCGGCGGGCTTCAGCGATGGCGAAGATGGCGTCACTGTTGAAGGGCGACTCTTCGCGGGAGGGGATGTACGGAGCTTCCTCGCGCCAGCCGGGGACGCGCTCATCAAGCTGTCGCAGACGGTCCGGGTCGGTGGACTTCCGCTGCGCCCGCAGCCAAGACCAGAGACGCTGCTCCAGGTCTGATGAGTACCGGTTCCGCGGCCACCGTCGCGGATAGCGCACGCGCCACTGCTGAAGCTCGTCCAAGGTCGCAGCGAACACGGCGTCAGAGCGCTTGTACCGGGGGCGCCAGCTAGGCATCAGTGCGTCCAGCCGCTCGCCGAGCGACGCGGGGATGTCGTCGGCCACCTTCTTCAGGTAGTTGAGCGCTCTGCCTGCCCGCGAGTTGACGGGAGGGAGTCGCTGTTCCCGGAGGATGTACGCTTCGAGCGCTTCGACACGTTCGAAGATGAGCTTCTGGTCTGGGCCGACCTTCCCGCGGTTGTGGGCCGGACGGGAGGAGAGCTGCCATGGTCCGCAGACAGCAAGAGCTTGCGCATCCTCTTCGGGGAGCGTGTCGGCCGCGTGCTGCTTGCGAAGTGCGAGCAGTGAGACGTACGCTTTCGAGTCGCGCGAGCGCGGCAGAGCGCCGTGTTCTTCGTGGTGAGCGAGAACGCGCGCGGCGTTAGCAGACAGCATTCTCTCAGGCTACTGGAGCCTTCGGGTGTTGTCAAGTCGAGGTGACACGGCGGTATTCGTCTTCACCGAATGCTCTGACGAATGCTCTCTTACCGAACCGGCGGAGGTAGATGAGGCCCATCTCGCGTAGCTGTTCGCGCTCATGGTCCGAGATAGGGTCAGCCAGGCCCTCAGTGATTCGCGCTTGGAGCCTGCTGGGCTCAGGTGATGAAGGCTTCGGAGAGCGCATCAATGACTTCGTTCTCCGTGGGCGCGTGGCCGACGGCTTCGATGACTGCGGTCACCACACCGACCTGGAACTCTGGCTCCAGCGGGGCGGCGAACGGGTCGTCCATGAGGTAGCCGTTCAGCAAGTCTTCATCGATGACAACGTCTTCGCGCTCGCCGATGGCGTAGAGCACAGAACCTTCGTCGGAAGGCGCGTGTCCTGCCCAAACGCTGGTCGTTTCGAGGGCAGTGGGCTGCGCTGGAACAGCAGGTTCATCGCCAAGTGCTGCTGCGATGTACTCCGCCTCCAGGTCATGGAAGTAGCTACCGCTCGACATACTCTGAGTGTATCACGCAGTCTGATAGGCCGCGGAACTCAGAAAACGGCTAGAACGTACTCCAGCGGGATGCCTTCGACGACGTGCAGGCGGGCCTGTTCGAGGTCAAGACCGTGCATCAGCACGAGGTCGTACAGCTCGGCCGGAGTCACACCAGCGTCGATGAGTTCGAGCAGTTCTTCTGTGGTCGGCCTGTAGGGGTATCCGCGTCGGGGCAGCTTGCGCACCCGGGCCACCTTGGCGAAGGCCGAGTAGAGGATGTTCGTGGCCCAGTCTGTTCTTCCCTCGACCGTGACCCGGTTTACCCCGCTCCACTCCAGCATGTCGGGGAACCGGTCGGGCGTCTGCCTGCGCGCGACCAGGGGGAGGGCGTGGATGCGGCTGTCTGACCTGGAATGTTCCCAGGCAAGCTGCTCGTAGTCCGCCAGTTCGGACCACTGCAAGCCGACTAGCTTCCACAGGTCATCAAGGCCGAGTAGTGCGCTGGCGTACTCCGTCGGCTTCTGGGACGTGAGGTGAGAGAGCGCAGCCTCGAACTCATCGCCGAATCGGTCGTAGCCCTTCTGCCACAGGTCCGGCAGGGCAGGCGCGGTCGAGTACCGGGAGGAGATTTTCGCGTATCGGGCGGTTGCAGGGTGACGTGCAGCGTCCACCTTCGCGCCTTCGTTGAGCCAGGCGACAATCCTGCCGGGGCGGACGTTGGAGAACGCGTTCTTCGAGGCGGCGAGTAGCTCGGCCATCACAACTCCGTCACGTATTCGAGTGGGATGCCTTGCTCGAAGTGGGCTGCGAAATGCTCCGGTGTCTTCAGGCCGCGGCTCCGGTACTTGTCGAACTCTTCGTGGGATAGGCCGTAGCCCATGATTCTCCGGATTTCCGCGAGGGTCCAGTTCTTTCCGAGGAAAGGCGTGACATAGTCTGTCCAGCTCTTTCCCAGGGTTTCCCAGCCGTAGTAGTCATCGCTTCGCGACCAGAGCACGATTTCTTCGAAGTCAGCGGGTGGCTGAGGGTCTTTCAGCCACAGCCGCACCACGTCCTCGCGGTGATACTCGAAGAGTCGCCATGCTGCCTGGACGCCGGGGTGCAGTTCTTCGAGGCGTCGCCCGACGAGCATCCACGGGTCGGGGAGTTTCTCTTCCAGGTAGCTGTGCATCCGCGCGGGCCGCTTGACGGTGTTGAAGCTCCCCTTCAGCGAAGCGAAGACGGCTTCGAACTCATCCCCGAACCGCTGGTAGCCCTGAATCCAGCAGTCTTCCCGGTGGCTTGAAACACCGAGCTTGCTGTTCATCGAGGCCTCAGCGTAACGGTACACGCGAGGGTGCCGCTCCTTCTGGATGAGTGCCAGAGCGGCCGACTTCGGTCGGTAGTTCGGGAAGAGGATGCCAGTGCCCACACAGCGAGTCTACACGAGGCTGCGGAAGATGGCGCTGGCATGCGGTAGAATGGGAGCATGTCTCTTATCCCGCCTCCAGCAGAGTCCGCATACGCTCCGGCACCCGCGCCGAAGTCGGAGAACACCTTCTACTCCCAGGTGATGCTCTGGCTCGGCATCTCGTTCGCCGTGGCGGCTGTCGGCACGTTCATCCTCGGCCCCATCGTTCCCCCGGCGCTGGTCATCCCACTGTACTTCGTTGCACTCGGTGCGCTCATCATCTCGGCGTTCGCCCGGAAGGCCATGAAGTTCATGGGTGCTTTCGCTGTCATCATCCCAACGATTCTCGGCATCGTTCTCTACCCCACGCTGAACGCCTACATCGCAGCGGGCTCCGGCGATATCGTCGGCATGGCCGCGCTCGGCACCGCCGTGGTCTTCGGCACCATGGCAGTCTGGGGCTGGAACAGCAAGAAGTCGATGTACCGCCTGATGCCTGCGCTGTTCGCCATCCTTATCGGCGTCATCGTACTGAGCCTGTTGAACGCGTTCTTCTTCCAGCTCACGGGGCTGTCGTTCGTCATCTCGCTGGCCGTGGTCGCCATCTTCGCCATCTACACGTTCATCGACATCCAGATGATTCGCGACAAGGTCGGCGCGGATGAGACCCCTGCTTCGTTCTATGCACTGAACGTGTTCCTCAACATCTACAACCTGTTCGTCGCGCTGCTGAACATCTTCGGCGTCCTCGCTGACGACTGACAACTGGTACGGAAGGCCCGCCACGGTTCTGGTGGCGGGCCTTCCGCCTACAGGTGGGCATGACTGATTTCCGCGAAGACCTTCACCCCCGTTCCGGCAACGGCCAGTTTGCCTCGAAGGAAGGGTGGCCTCCAGAGGTCGGCCTGAACGCATCCTCCGGCTCACCGTTCGGTGACCGCCGCATCATCGGCTTCCGCGGCTCTCCCGAGTCGCCGTCCGTCCATTCTCTGAAGAAGGGCGAGGACTTCCAGCTCGGCTACGGCGAGCCTTCGGACGAGGAGACGGAGCGCGTCCTGGCGTGGGTGGAAGCTGAGGGTGTCACGGCGACGGCGACCTACAAGGGCTTCGGGAAGTACGCTGACGACGCTGGGTTGTCGTCAGGCCGGGACACCTACAACTACGACATCACCCTTCGCACGGAGGATGGCCGCGAGTTCAACATCGAGTACCACATGGGCTCCGCGCTGACGACGGCGCCGACCATCGCGGATGTCCTCCAGTCGTCTGCAATGGACTCGTACAGCCTGACGGAGTACGACAAGGACGAGTACATCCGCGAGCTGGGCGGCTTCCAGGAGTACGGCTATGACGAGGATGAGACTCGCCGTGGCGCAGCCCTCTACGAGGCTGTCGAGAAGCAGGACGCAGGCTTCAAGGAGTTCGTCGGAGACGACTTCGACTACATCATCTACGGGGAGTAACCGTGTTCGACGAGGCGGACGTTCGGCGCGACACAGGCGGTCGCTTCGCTGAATGGAAGGGCACGAACCCGGAGGTTCGGCTGGATGACGCCGCCTCCGTCCAGAGCGTGCTTGATGGTGACGAGACGCTTCCGCCTCGTTTCCGTTACGTCGCGGCTGGTGAACCGGGCGCTCTGACAGTGTTCATGTTCGCTCCCCATAGTATGGACCGCGAGGAGTACCTGGACATGCAGCGTTCACGCGTTGGGGAGCGGGCGTACCGGCCTGAAATCCGCGGCGCGATGACTCGACTGCGCGAGCTTCCTGGTGTGAAGTGGGTGAGCATCGTTCCTGACGACCCGCCCGCTGATGTGAAGCTGACCCAACAGGGCTACCCTTACACTCGGGCTGGCCGTCATGTCGTGGATATCAAGCTGAGCGGACCGGCAGGCTCCTTCACCGCTCCCGTACCTTCCACGCGCAGCCAGGAGGCTCTGGAGTGGCTGGCTCAGACCGGCCAGTTCCCGGTGCTGGAGAAGGTTGTTGGTCCGGATGAAGCTGAGCGGCTCATCCGCGAGCACAGTTCCGATTCGGCTCCGGAGTCCGCAGCTCCTGGCGCGCTATTCTGAGCCTGTGATACGCCGCTCGACGCGGTTGCATGATGTAGACTAAGCCCATGCGTATTGGAATCGCCGGGGATTGGCACAAGAACATCCGTTGGGCCGAAACGGCTATCGCGGGCTTCGCTGCTTCCAAGGTCCACGAGGTCTGGCATCTGGGCGATATCGGGTTCATCGGCTCGGTGGAGAGCATCAACTTCTACATCGACAAGATGCAGGAGGCCATGGACAAGTCCGGTCATTCGATGAAGCTTTACGTGGTGCTCGGCAACCACGAGGACTACGACTGGCTGGAGCGGCAGGCTGTCGCCGATGACGGCCTTGTCTGGCTGACGAAGGACATCGCGGTGACGCCGCGAGGCTACGTCTTCGAGCGTGACAAGCGCACCTTCCTCGCGGTCTCCGGTGCATCGAGCATCGACTACAAGCAGCGCACCCGTGGTCTCGACTGGTTCCTCCAGGAGAACATCACGCGCGCGGAGGCTGATGACATCATCAGCAACGTCATGCCGGGGAGTATCGATGTGATGCTGTGTCACGATGCCCCGACAGGCATCCCGGCATTGGACATCGCCGCTCTTGGCGGTCGGTGGGACATCGCAGAGCGGCACTACGCGGAGACATCGCGCATTCAGCTCAACCGCATCTTCCAGCATGTCATGCCGACTCAGCTCTGGCACGGGCATTGGCACCTGCCGGTGCGGGGAACGTACAGCTTTGGCGGGTTCAAGACATCCATCTTCGGCCTGGACCGTGAGTGGACTGACGGCAACATGGCCGTTCTAGACACCCGGAAGCTCAGCGTTCAGGACATCGGCACGGACGGTAAGCCGAAGCCACGCACCGGCAGCTCATTCCTCGCTTAGAGCGAGACGAGCCAGTAGTACGCGATGATGTAGCTCCCGATGATGCCGATGAGCCACGTCACGATGAGCACAGCGTAGTAGCCCTTCATGGCTGCGGTTCGTGCCCGGAGGCCAGCTTCTTCTGCGAACGCGTACTCACGCTTCCAGATGCCCCGCGCTTGGAAGCCGACGACGAGTGGCGGCAGGACCAATAGCCCGAGCAGTCCGAGCAGCGCCAGCCCGCCGCCGCTGAAGTCCGTGAACCCGGTCCATGCGACGAGTGCGCTCAGCAGGAAGAACACGGAGACGACGAGACTGGACACCTGGGAGCCGTTGAGCCCGCGCTCTGCCACAGCGGCGCGCCAGCCTTGCTTCTCGGCTTCGCTGAGCTTCGAGAACTGCGCGGAGAAGCGGATACGGCGTACAACAGCGGCCGTCCCATACACGCATCCACCGAGGGTGTACGCTACGACTAGGACTACCACCAGCATGATGAGCATGCGCTCAGTCTAGCGTACGCTCCGGTCAGAAGCAGAACCACCCGCTGCATTTCGCGCAGTGCACACCGCTGGATGACGGCGCGCTGGCGTGTCGGCAGTTCTCATCTGCCGCGTACAGGAAGGTGCCGCCGAGGACGTTCTTCGCGCGTTTGGTGCCGGGGTTCTTCTTGTAGAAGGCTCGCACCTTCATTGACAGGCCGAAGCTGTTCAGGACAGTGTTGCGTTCTGGGTCCAGGATGATGTCGAGGTGCTCTTCGGTGAACTCCGCCACGTCACGGAGCTGGTCGGAGAGGACTTTCAGCTCGTAGATACGCCGGTTGCTGTGCCACTCGCTGACGACCTTGGCCCAGTCTTCGTTCCCATGGGCGCGGACGGTGTAGATGCCGAGGCCTGCGCGGAGAGCGTCGAGGACATCGAGGTTCTGCTGCGGGGTGAGGATTCGGCCCGCAGCGGCGTTGAACATCGAACGCCCAAGCAGCGCAGCCTCCGGCGCCGACAGCTCGGGCAGCATGGAGATGATGTCCGGCTGGTGCCAGGTGAGGGAGGTGTTCATACGCTGAGTGTACCACAGCGGGTAACGGCTGAGTCTCAAAAAGGGTCTTCGTATGGTGCTTCTGCTCTGCTCCTAACCGGGCTGGCACCCCTAAGGCCCATAGGTTGCTTGGCTGAGAGGCCTCTCAGCCAAGCAACCGCGTCTGCTCGGGTGTAGACAGGAGTTTCTACACCGCCCGCAATCTGACGGACAGCATGCAGATAAGCCTGACGCTCAGCAAGCGGAGTGTAGAAACCTTCAGTTTGCGTCACCCTAGGGTCTAGCAGAGCAAACATCCCAATATCGTCAGGGTGTCGTATCAGGCGTCCAAGAGCTTGCTCAATGAGTATGCAGGCATCTGCAACGTTGATTTTGAGCCTGCGATGCTCCTTACTGCCACCGATGAGGCGCTCGCGGGCCTTGTTGATAGCGGACTTGCCAGCATACGGGACACGGTCCAAGATTACCAGTGAACACGTCTCCCCAGGCGCGTCTATCCCCGTCATCAGTGATTTTGTCCCCACAAGGACCGCCGAGTTATCGGCCTTCCACGCGTTAGTTATTTCCCCGAGAGGCTTGTCGTCCCACTGGGACAGAACTTGCCGCCCGATAGGGACTGGTCGTGTCCGCAGAAAGTCCGCATATCCGCGAGCCGTGTCTGTCCTGCCGCTCAGCAGGAGCACCCCGCCACTGGTGGCTCCGATTAGACCAAGGAGCATGCTCATCACCCATTCGCGATGCACAACTGCATCCAGAAAACCACTGTTCGCATGTGTACTGTCCAATAGGCCAGAGTCCAGCGGCTCTGACCTATACGCGCCTGGAATAAAAAGCTTCGAGGCCGAGTACGCATCCTCGAACGGTGTGTCCTTTTCGATAAGCTTGCAAGAGAAGCCAACGTCTTCGATGCTTTCTTGGCTGAGGGTAGCGGAAATAGCTATTCGGCCTACGGGCTCGTAAGACTCGACCAAGCTGCCGTATTCAAGGGGCGCTCGCATGTTCCAGACTCTGTCCTCTAGCATGCGAGCGGTATTAACGTCGCACTGGGCGAGGCCGAGGGCGGGGGACTGTCCCTTCTTCTCGTCCACAAAAAGCCAAGTCGTCACGCTTCCAATATCCCCGGCTGCGCCCACTGCGAGGAACGCTTGGATTCTCGATACGCGTTGCCAAACTCGAAGTGCTTCTTCGGCAGCCCTTTTGTTCGCGGCGTCTAGAAGCGGGAAGCCCGTCAAGACATCCCGCATTTTCATCACTCGGTTTGCCTCGGCAGCGACATCGCTAAGCCAGGAACGCGCCTCTACCTCAAGTCTTGCAAGTTCGATACGACACGAGCGCGGCACGTAGTCGAGAGTCTCTAGCTGAGGAGGCTGCAACATACGCTTCCCTCTTCGGCTGAGATTCTTGCGCAGTTCTGATAGCAGGCTAGCCTCGACTGACTTCTGGAAGTCGAGAGCTATCTTCCGCCCTTTTCCCGAGCCGATGGAGCCTACAAGGGAAGGCAGAGCTTTTTCCGAAGCTACCACAGCATCTAGGATAGATGAGGCTTCCAGAGTCTTTGTTGCTTGCCCCCGGACCGCGCTCGCTAGCGCGTGCGCCTCGTCAATTATGACGTTGTGCACTATGATTCGGTCTTCGACCGCTCCTGTTGGGCCGGTCGAAAAGGTGGACAGTCCATGTGCGGCCTGGCTTGCAATCATAGCGTGATTCGTAATAATGACATTTGCTTGCGCAGCCTCTTTGCGGGAAAGCTTAACCGAGCACATCTTTATTAAGGGACAGTCCCTCTGTAGGCAGTCATCCGACGATATTGAGACCTTGTCCCATGTGCTTTGCGGCCCATGCCACTGGTCCTTGGACAGGATGCTCCGGGACCGCATGTTTTTCATGGTGCGGCGGGCCAAAGATGCCAAATGCCCCTTTTTGCCCTTCAGGAAGGTGATGGCATCGAGGACGGTGCCATCAGTGACCCTAGGGCCGGGTGCGACGAAACCAAACTCGTTCTGCATCGTATCGATAGCCTTCATACCGCAAGCGTAGTTCGAGTACCCCTTCAGAGTCGCTACCTTAATGGTCTGTCGGGATGTCGCGTAGGCTGCTTCTATCGCGTCTATCGCGTCTTTTTTAGCATATTGCGTCTGCAAGGCTATCGTCTCAGTAGCAATGACCGTGCGCTGGCTATGTTCAGCGGCCAAGTACCCAGCGACTGACAGTGCGATTAGCGATTTGCCAACACCTGTGGGTAGCGATGCGGCCGCTTCGGAATCATTTAGCAAGGCTTCGTACGCTGTAACCGCGAACTCACGTTGCGCGGTACGCGCGGTGTGCATGCCCCCGGTGGCAGAACGGACCGCGGCTTCCAGGAAGGCCAGGAGCCCTTCTGTTGTCATCTCCCTATAGTACCAAGGAGGCTACCCCCTAGCGAACGATGAGATGCTCGCCCGCCTTCACGCGGGTGACGTTGTACCCGTAGTGCAGGAGTGAGCGCGTCATGCGCTCGGCACCGACTCGGTTCATCGAGTGGATGTAGACGCGGCGCACCGGGTATGGGGTGGCGTAGAACCCCAGCTCTGCCATCATGTCCACGACAGGCATCACCGTGTCATCCCCGCCGAGGTCATGGTCCAGCCACAGCTCGTCGATGACCGCACCCTCCTCGCGAATGCGGGAGAGAGCGGCGAGAGCGTGAGCGCTCGTTCGCAGCACGACAGCCTCACGCCGGTCGATGAAGTCGCGGTCGTCGTCTACAAGCACAGTGAGCATGGAACCATCCTACCCGATGGTGATGTAGACTGGCCGCGTGTTGACTGCCAAACCGACTGAGGACGTTCAGCTCGCTATCGCGAGGGTTGACGGCCGGTTAGATGCGTTCCTCTACTCGCCGATGGAGAACATGGGCGAGGCTTGGGCGGGTCTCGTGGAGAAGTTCGCTGAGCTAGACAGAGCGCTGGGCGGGGAGCTATACGCCGCTGCACAGCGGGAGGATGAGGTCCGCTGGACGTTCCCCGCAGCACAGTCGCCGTCATTGCCGCCCGCTGACAGCGAGTTCGCTGCGGCCTTGCTCGAACTCTTCCTTGCCTTCTGCGACATACGTCGCCGCAGCCAGCACTATTTGGGCTTCACCGAGGCAGTGGCGTCTTTGCAGGCTGCGCTAGAGAAGGTGATGGTCCTCTGCCCACGCTACCACGGTGAGATTAGGACTTGGTTCTTCGATTGACAGAGCCGAGGGCTGGGGTGTATCCTGAGGCGATGGCCACTGAGACTTCCACTTCCCGTATCGCCGAGCCCGGGTTCGCTGTCTGGCAGAAGGACTTCGACCGCGCGGCTGCGGCTGTTCTCCCGTACGTTCAGGAAGACGGTGAGGGCAGCAAGCACATCTCGGGAGAGTGCCCTGAGCCGCTGCGCTCGCTCTACTCGGAGCTGGTCAACGTCGGCTACTTCTACGGGTACTTGCGTGGCTGAGCTGACACCTGATGCGTGCGCCCGGCTGCGTAGCTGCCACATCGCGGTGCACAGGCTCCTCCACGGCCCTGTGGAGAAGGTCGCATCCCGGTGGTCGAACGTGGTGGCTGAGTTCGCGGCGCTGGACTCGGAGACTGGCAGTAGCTTCTATCAGCGGGCCGCTGCTGTGATGGACGGGCGGCACCTCTTAGATGGTGCTCCTCCTCTGAGACGGCAAGCGCCGCTTGGCGACCGCATGGTTGGGCTCTTCGCCCAGTTCATCCATGCGCGCGCGGAGTTGCGCTCGCTTGCGCACTTCGTGCCAGCGGTTGATGAGCTGCTATCCAGGGTGGAGCACCTCATCAACTCACTGGTGTCGGGGGTGGCCTCCGATTAAACGTCGGCGTGACGAAAAGTGTGTGCTAGACTGAAGTCATGAGCACACGATACCTCGCCAGGACTCCTCACGGATGGCACGTCGATTCGCAGGTAACGCCGTTCCAGTTCCCCGGCGGTGAGCGCCACCTGCGCCTCCCCGAGAACTTCAACGAGACCTCCACCGGAGCCGTCCTCTACGGCGCCGACCCGGCCGACATCATCGACCTGGGCCTGTGGGCCAACATGGTGAAGCAGCGCGGTGAGCGCGCTGTCGCCTACATCCCGTACTTCCCCGCCGCCCGCGCCGACCGGGGCACCCCCTTCGGTGCGAAGGTCTACGCGGACATCATCAACAGCTTCGAGCTGGATGAGGTCGTCATCTTCGACCCGCACTCGCCGGTCATCACTGAACTCGTCAACAACGTCCGCGTGGTGGACTCCACCCGCGCTGTACGCCGGGCTGTCGCTGGGCGCGCCATGACCGCCGCAGACAACGGCTACGTCGGCGTCATCGCTCCGGACAAGGGAGCGGTAGCTCGCGCCGAGAACGTTGCGCGGGCGCTGCACCTCCCGCTGTTCAAGGCCACGAAGGAGCGCAACTTCGAGACCGGTAAGCTCTCGCACTTCGAAGTCGAGCCGCTCCCGGAGACCGGTCGCCTCCTCGTCGTAGACGACATCTGCGACGGTGGCGGAACGTTCTGCGGGCTCGCTGAGGCAGCAGGCATCGGCCGTGAGCGCATGTCGCTGTGGGTCTCGCACGGCGTGTTCAGCGGCAAGGCTGACCAGCTCCGCAACTACTACTCGACCGTGTACACCACCGACTCCCACCCCGGCGCGCGTCGTCAGGATGTCGGCGCGGTCGTCGTCTCCGTTCTCCCCTACCTCATCAACCACTGAACCCGAAAGGAATCCATCATGAGCCGCTTCGCACCCGTTGCCCCTCTTCTCCAGACCGACGCTTACAAGCTCGGTCACATCCGCCAGTACGAACTGGCTGGACACACCACGAAGGTCTACTCGAACTTCACGAACCGGAAGAGCCGCATCCCCGGCATCACCCACATCGTGCACTTCGGGCTCCAGGCCTTCCTCCAGCGTTACGCCATCGATGCCTACAAGCCGTTCTTCGAGGCTGACGAAGACCTCGTCGCCTCGCTGTACGACGAGCGTCTGACCGGCGTCCTCCAGAAGTACAACGCCGACAAAATCGGCTCGGACCACATTCGCGCTCTGCACCGCAAGGGGCACCTGCCGCTGGAGTTCAAGGCCGTCGCGGAGGGTACCCCGGTTCCCATCGGTGTCCCGTCGTTCACCATCGAGAACACGGACCCGGAGTTCTTCTGGCTGACCAACTACATCGAGACGGTGCTCTCGGCCGAGGTCTGGCAGGCGTCCACGTCGGCGACCATCGCCCACAACTTCCGGAAGATTCTGGAGACCGGCTGCGAGCGGACCGGCGGCGACATCGCGTTCGTGGACTGGCAGGGACACGACTTCTCGTACCGCGGGATGTCGAGCAGCGAGACGGCAGCCATGTCGGGCGCCGGTCACCTGCTCTCGTTCTACGGGACTGACTCGCTCGTCAGCTTGGAGTGGATTGACGAATACTACGGTGGCCCGTACGTTGCTGGTTCGGTTCCTGCGACCGAGCACTCGGTCATGTGCACCGGCATCGCGACCGTCGGTGAGCGCGAGCTGTTCCGCCGTCTCCTGAACGCCAACCCGAACGGCATCCTCTCGGTCGTCAGCGACACGTTCGACCTCTGGAAGGTGCTGACGGACTACCTGCCGTCGCTGCGCAACGAGGTCATGGCGCGTGACGGCAAGGTCGTCATCCGTCCTGACTCGGGCGACCCGGTGGACATCCTCACCGGCCACCAGGGGAACTACCGGACTCCGGAGGACCGCACCCCCGCTGAGGTCGGCGTCGTGGAGCTGCTCTGGAACGAGTTCGGGGGCACCGTCAACGAGAAGGGGTTCAAGGAGCTGGACCCGCACGTGGGTGTCATCTACGGTGACAGCATCACCGCTGAGCGCGCGCAGGCCATCATCGACCGCCTCGCAGCGAAGGGCTTCGCCTCGACGAACGTGGTGTTCGGCATCGGCTCGTTCACCTACCAGTACAACACCCGCGACACCTTCTCGTCGGCCATCAAGGCGACGCTGGCTGAGGTGGACGGGCAGGAGTACAACCTGTTCAAGAACCCGGTCACGGACGACGGCACGAAGCGCTCGGCCACCGGACGCCTCGCGGTCCTCCGCGGCGCAGACGGTGAACTGTACCGCCAGGAGAAGGCAACCCCGGAGCAGGAGGCCGAGAGCGAACTGAAGACCGTCTGGAAGGATGGACAGTTCGTCCGCCGCCAGACGTTCGAAGAGGTCCGACAGACACTGGCTGCGGCTGGCTGATGAGGCCCGGCTTGTCCCCACTCTGCCGAGATGGTAGGGTGGGGACA
>JAAIGE0100111344.1_pt1 | contig 22591 bp, 17 predicted proteins | sample 6487951 | NCBI WGS metagenome assembly JAAIGE01 (sample SAMN13974128, study PRJNA590717) | phyllosphere metagenome | biome: tomato field; feature: multiple bacterial spot infested tomato fields; material: tomato leaves; isolation source: leaves from tomato fields | host: Solanum lycopersicum ...
AACCGCGACGAAGCCAAGCTCACCGGGCTTCTGGCCTGGCGCGCGGCATGGGAGGTGCCAGCCGACATCCAGCAAGGCGTGCTGGCCGCCGCGCATGAGACCGACAACGCCAAGCGCGCCGATCTTTACCACCAAGTCAACGAAAGCTATCTGCGGTCTTCTCCCGCCTTGGTCACCTCGTTCCAGCGCGTCGACGCGAAGGCCGTCCGCGGCGACGTGAAGGGCTATGTCGGCCATCCGACCTGGCTCACGCGCTGGGACACCGTGCGCAAGGAGCGCTGAGGGTGAGCACCCCGGCGATCGATGCGCCAAGCGTACCCGCGGCACGAGCTCCGGGGCGAGCGCGCAAGGCGGGGCGGGTGCGCCGCTTCGTCACCACAATCCTCATTCTCCTGACCACGCTTTTCGGCCTTCTCGCGATCACGTTCGCGGTCGGTCGCCTCGTGCCCGCCGATCCCGTAATCGCGGTGATCGGCGACCAAGCCGACCAGGAAACCTACCAGCGCGTCTACCAGAGCATGGGGCTCGACCGGCCGGTTCTAGTGCAGTTCGCGACCTATCTCGGTGACGTCGTTCGCCTTGACCTCGGCCAATCGCACGTCACCAAGAACGCGGTAGCGAGCGACCTCGCTCGCGTCATCCCGGCTACGATCGAGCTGGCGAGCCTCGCGATCCTGATCGGGGCGGGGCTGGGCATCCCGCTCGGCATCCTGGCCGCCGTGCGGCGGGGGACTTGGATCGACCATGTGGCACGCGTCGTCGGCCTCGTCGGCTATTCCACGCCGATCTTCTGGCTGGGCACGCTGGTGATCCTCGTCTTCTACGCGAATCTCAACTGGATTCCGGGGGGCGGGCGCATCGACGTCTACAACGAGGGCCTTGTGGAGGGGCCGACCGGATCGCTTATCATCGATGCCGCCCTGGCACGGGAATGGGACGTGTTCTGGAGCGCGCTCCACCATCTCGTGACGCCGGCCTTCATCCTCGGCTACGCGGCACTCGCCTATATCAGCCGAATGAGCCGCTCCTTCATGCTGGAGCAGCTCGGTCAGGAATACGTGCTCACCGCCCGCGCCAAGGGCCTCAGCGCGAGCCGCGTCGTCTGGGGTCACGCCTTCCGCAACATACGCGTCCAGCTCCTGACGATCGTCACCCTGTCCTTCCTCGGTCTCCTAGAGGGCACCGTATTGATCGAGACGGTGTTCGCTTGGCCAGGCCTTGGACAGTACCTTACGACCGCCCTGTTCTTTGCCGATATGAACGCCGTGCTCGGCAGTGTCCTTGTGATCGGCCTGATCTCGATCGCCATGAACCTTCTCGCTGATATTGCCTATCGCTTCGTGGATCCGAGGACCCGCCGATGAGCGCCACGACCCCGCCCCCCGCCGGCCTCCATGCCTGGCTCACTACCGAGGACGTGGCCTCCACGCGCCAAGCGCGGCTCGGCCGCCTGTATCGCGGCTGGCTCCTTCTCCTGCGCAACCCGCCCGCGCTGGCAGGTCTCGCAGTGATCGCCCTATTGATCCTCGTCGCACTTCTGGCCCCGCTCTTTGCGCCCTACGACCCGAACGTGCAGGCGATGGACCGCGCCTTGCTCGCGCCCGGCGCTGCGCACTGGTTCGGCACCGACGAATTCGGGCGCGACGTCTTCTCGCGCATCCTGTTCGGCGCGCGCACGACGCTCACGACCACCGTCCTTGTGACGGTAATCGTCGCACCGATCGGCTTCCTGGTGGGCGCGACGGCAGGGCTCCTGGGCGGCTGGGTCGATGTCGCCCTGATGCGCGTCACCGACATTTTCCTCGCCTTTCCCGGCCTCGTTCTGGCGCTCGCCTTCTCGGCGGCGCTGGGGCCGGGCCTGGAGAACGCGGTGATCGCGATCTCGCTCACCGTGTGGCCGCCGATCGCACGCCTCGCGCGGGCCGAGACGCTCACCGTGCGTGGCTCGGACTACGTGGTCGCAGCCGAGCTGCAGGGGGCAGGGCGCGGACGTATTCTCCTTCACCATCTCGTGCCGATCTGCGCGCCCTCGATCCTGGTGCGCCTGACGCTCAACATGGCGAGCATCATCCTGACCGCCGCCGGCCTTGGCTTCCTTGGGCTCGGCGTCCAGCCGCCTACCGCCGAGTGGGGCGCCATGGCCGCCTCAGGCCGCCAGTACCTCCTCGACGCTTGGTGGCTGACCACCGTGCCGGGCCTTGCCATCCTCTTCGTCAGCCTCGCCTTCAACCTGCTCGGCGACGGGCTTCGCGACATCCTGGACCCGCGCAATGGCTGACGCTTCGTTCCCAATTCTCACCGTCGAGAACCTACGCGTGGCATTCGGCACGCCCTCCGGCCCTGTGGAGGCGGTGCGCGGCGTTTCCTTCTCGGTGGGACGCGAGAAGCTCGGCATCATCGGCGAGTCGGGCTCGGGCAAGTCCATGACGGGGCGCGCCGTTATGCGCCTCCTGCCGCCAGCCGCCCGGATGTCGGCCGACCAGATGCGCTTCGAGGAGATCGACCTGCTTGGCGCCTCCGAGCGCGCGATGCGCACAGTTCGCGGCCGGCGCGTCGCGATGATCCTTCAGGACCCCAAATACTCGCTGAACCCTGTGATGACGGTCGGCAAGCAGATCGTTGAGATGGCGCGCCTGCACCTCAGACTGTCGGCCCGCGAGGCGCGAGAGCGCACGCTCGACATGCTGGCGCAGGTGCAGATTCGCGATCCCGCCCGCGTCTTCGCCCTTTATCCGCACGAGGTCTCGGGCGGCATGGGCCAGCGCATTATGATCTCGATGATGCTGATAGCTTCGCCCTCGCTCGTTATCGCCGATGAGCCGACCTCCGCGCTCGACGTGTCCGTGCGCCACCAGATCCTCGACCTTCTAGGCGAGATGATCGACGTTAAAGGGATCGGCCTCATGCTGATCAGCCACGACCTGAACCTTGTGCGCGCCTTCTGCGACCGCGTTCTCATCATGTATGCCGGGCAGATCGTCGAGCGCCTGCCTGCCTCCGAACTGGAACAGGCGCGCCATCCTTACACGAGGGGACTGATGGAGGCATTGCCACGGCTCGACCGGCCCACTGACATGCTGGCCGTCCTCCAACGGGAGCCGTCCTGGCGGGAGCCCGTCCGATGACCGCCGCGCTCGAAATCGCCGACCTCGTGGTCGAGTACGACGCGTTCCGCGCGGTAGACGGCGTTTCGTTCCGCGTCGAGCCGGGCACGACGTTCGGGCTGGTCGGCGAAAGCGGCTGCGGCAAGTCCACCGTGCTCGGCGCGGTCGCGGGCCGGGTGCGCGAATGGCAGGGCGGGATCCGCATCCAAAGCCGCCCGGTCGCGGCATCGCGGCGATCGCGCGAGGATCTACGCCTTGTCCAGATGGTGTTCCAGGATCCCTACGGCTCGCTTCACCCACGTCACACAATCGGACAGACGCTGTCCGAGCCGCTGGCAATCCATGGCCTCAGCGACCACGACCCGAGGATCGACGAGGCGCTGGATCAGGTCGGCCTTCCCCTCCGCTTCCGCTACCGCTATCCCCACCAGCTGTCGGGCGGTCAGCGCCAGCGCGTGGCGATCGCACGGGCGCTGATCCTCAAGCCGCCGATCCTGCTTCTGGACGAGCCGACCTCAGCACTCGACGTGTCCGTTCAGGCCGAGATCCTAAACCTACTCAAGCGGCTGCAACGCGAGCGCTCGCTCACCTATCTCCTGGTCAGCCACGACATGGCCGTTGTGGCGCACATGTGCGATCGGCTCGCGATCATGCGCGCCGGACGAATCGTCGAGGAAAGCGATCCGGACGCGTTGCGATCGGGTGCGCTCGAAAACTCTTATTCCCGCCTTCTTGCTGCGGGCTAGCCTTGAAACGCTTGCAACGCATATTGGATCAAATCATGCGAGGCGAAGGGGATCTAGGTAGGGGACCTACCCAACATATTCCCACGATTGGCGGATTCCATCCGGCATTGGGTTTTTTGGATGGAGACGATCATGCGCGATCTGTTCTGGCTGTCGGACGAGGCATGGGCGGTGTTGGAGCCGCGCCTGCCGAAGAACCAACCCGGCAAGCCGCGGGTCGATGACCGACGGGTGATCTCGGGGATCCTCCATATCCTGAAGACCGGCGGTCGCTGGCGGGATGTGCCGCCAGAGTACGGACCGGCCAAGACGATCTATAACCGCTACACTCGTTGGGCACGACGCGGCATCTGGCAGCGGATCTTCGCCAAGGTTGCCGCCGCAGGCGCTATCCCTCAAGAGCTTTGCCTCGACAGCACGCATGTCAAAGCACACCGCTCAGCATCCGGCGGAAAAGGGGGGAGTTTGCCCAAGCGGTCGGCGTCTCGCGCGGCGGCCGAACGACGAAAATCCATTGTCTGGCCGATGCTGGTGGCCGGATCGTCGCCCTTGCCCTAACGCCCGGCAACATCGCCGACATCTCCATGGCTCTTCCGCTCTTAGAAGCCATGAGACCGACGAAGCGCCTAATCGCAGACAAAGCCTACGATGCCAACAAGCTGCGGACTTGGCTCATCCAACATGAGATCGAGCCGGTCATTCCGGGGCGGGCCGCCCGCGATATCGTCTATCCGCTGAACCGCAGGGCTTACCGCCGCCGCAACACCATCGAGCGCATGTTCGGCAGGCTTAAGAACTGGAAGCGCATCGCAACCCGTTACGACCGCCTCGCCATCAACTATCTCGCCGCCATCGCCTTGATCGCAACGACCACTCAATGGCTTGGGTGAGCCCCCAACCTAAGGGGTTTGATGATACCTCTTTATGAAGTCATTTTGCAGCCGCAGCCATTCGACGCTACCCTGCTTGAAAGCCGACGTTCCATTATCGGCTCTCAAAGGTAGCCAATCGAAAATGCAGGCACCACCGCGATGAGGAGCAGACCGACGAAGAGTGCCGCAATGTATGGCCAGATCGCGCCCATCGCTTCGTCCGGGGAAACGCTTCCGATCTTGCAGGCAATGTAGAAGCCGACGCCGATGGGCGGTGCCATGAGGCCGATGTTCATGGCGGTCACCACCACCATCGAGTAGTGGATGTCGTGGATGCCGAGGTTCTTGGCGATCGGAAACATGATCGGCGCCATCAGGACAAGCGCGGGCAGTCCCTCCAGCACGCAGCCGAGCAGCATGAAGACCCCGATCGTCACCAGCATGTAGGTGACCCATCCGCCCGGCAGGTCGGTGACGAGCGCGGCCATGTGGAAGGCGAAGCCCGTCTGCGTCAGGGTCCAGGCCATGGCCGAGGCGGTGCCGAGGATAAGGAGGATCGCGCCCGACAAGGCCGCGGTTTCGACCAGCATGGCGTACATCTTCCGGGGCCGGATGCCCCCGTAGAGCACGGCCCCGATCACCAGCGCGTAGAGGACAGCGATGGTGGAGACTTCCGTGGCGGTCGCGACGCCGCTGCCAACCGCCGATCGGATGAGGAAGGGCAGCACGAGGGCAGGGGCGGCGATCAGCGCGGTCTTGCCGATCGCCCTCAGCGGCGCGCGGCGGATGCCCTCCATGGCTTCGTGACGTGCCTTCCAGCGCGCGAGGACGGCAAGCACAACGAGGAGCACCATCGCGATCACGAAGCCCGAGGTGAAGAGGCCCGCGATGGACACGCCCGCGACCGATCCGAGCACGATCAGGACGATGGAGGGCGGCACCGTGTCAGCCATCGCCGCCCCGGTGGCCAGAAGCGCGATCATCTCCTTGGGCTTGTGGCCGCGACGCTTCATCTCGGGGAAGAGGGCAGGGGCGACGGTCGCCATGTCCGAGACCTTGGAGCCCGAGATTCCCGATACGAGGAAGAGCGATCCGAGAAGGACGTAGCTCATGCCGGCCTTCACGTGGCCGAGCATCGAGGCGAGGAACTCCACGATTGCCTTGCCCATACCGGTGGCGTCAAGAATGCAGCCGAGGAGGACGAATATCGGCACCGAGATCAGGATCAGCGCCGACATGCCCTCGTCCATGCGGCCGATCATCACCATGGTCGGAATCGATGTCGTGAACGTAAGGAAGGCCAGCGCTCCGAGGCCGAAGCAGAAGGCGATGGGCACGCCGATCGCCAGGAAGAAGGCGACGAAGCCGACGAGGAACACGAGGATGTTGCCGTAGCCGAGTGACGAGAGGCCGGACGACAGGAACCAGAGGCCTGCCACCGCGAGGCCGATCGCTGCGAGGCAGCCCGCGAACTGCGCCAGCGTGCCGGAGCGGAACGCATCCCGCAGGACGAGGACGAGCATCAGGCCGATGCCGACGGGCAGACCCGCGACCCGCCAGCTCATGGGAATGTTGAGCGCGGCGGAGGTGAGGTATGATTCCTCCACGACGTACTCGACGACTGGCTCCAGCAACGCGACCAGAAAGGTCGCGACAAGGAGCAGGCCGAGCGTCGAAGCCAACCCACGCAACCGCTCGGGAAGCATGTTGAGGAAGATAGTCAGCCGCAGGTGCTCGGCCCGGTCGATCGCGATGGCGGCACCCAGCATCGCCAGCCACAGGAAGGCGATTGAGGCCGCCTCGTCGATCCAGACGACGGGGATGGAGAAGACGTAGCGCGACACGACCCCCATCAGCAGAAGCCCGATAATCCCGACGAGCAGCAGGGCTGCGACCGCTTCGATGGGCTTCATCAGCGGGGAGCCGGAGCGCACCTCCAGCATCTCCTCGGCCAGGGCCTCGTAGGTCGTCTCGTTCGTCTGCGCCAGCGACATCGCGGCCTCCTCCCAATTCATTGGCGCGGCCTGTCAGCCGCGCGGCTAGCCGTCAGTGCCGGGACGGTCCTCCGACGCCCCGGCACACTCAAGGCAGGTTCTCTCGGAACACCACCTCGATGCGCATGGTCGCGGCGGCGGCCTCGACCGGTCGACCTGCTCGCACGTCGGCGAAGATCGCGGCGCATCGGCGCACCGTGTCCTCTGCGCTCTGGGTGATCACCGCGTCCATCGTCCCGTCCACGAGGTATTCGCGCGTGTCGGGCGTCAGCCCGTGGCCGACGAAGACGATCTCGCGTTCACGTCGCGCGTCTTTCAGCGCGCGGCCGACGCCGGACGCGCCGCCGCCGATGTTGTAGATGCCGGCAAGGTCCGGGTGCTGCGACAGGAGCATGCGCATCTGCCGGTGGTTCAGCGCTTCGTCGTCCTGCCCCTCGCGCAGGCCGACCACCTCAATGCCGGGATGCTCCTCCTGCAGGAGGTCGAGGAAGCCCATCTCGCGCTCCCCGTGCGCGCGGTAGCCGAGGCTGCCGGCGATCATCGCGACCTTGGCGGGACGCCGTGTGATGAAGCGGGCAAGGAGATAGGCAGCCATCCGCCCGGCCGCACGGTTGTCGAGGCCGAGATAGGCGGTTCGCCCGGGACTCGCGACGTCGGAGATCAGGGCGATCACGGGCACGCCATTCGCGCCGATGCGCGTCACCGCCTCGCGCACGACAGGATGCTCGATGCCCATGAAAGCGATTCCGGCGGCGGTCTTGGCGTGTTTTTGGAGCGCCTTGGCTAGAAGCTCGGGGTTGAAGGAGCGGATGTGTTCGACGGTCGGGCGAAGCGACTGGCGCTCAAAGTGAGGCGCCATCTCAGTGATCTGACGTCCGAGCTGCGTCAGGTAGCGGTTGGTCCCTTCCGGCAGGAGGAAGACGATCTGTCCCTTGGGCACCACTTCCCGGGCGCGCTCATCGCTTCCGTCGACATAGCCGAGTTCCGCCGCCGCCTGCATGACGCGCCGCGTGGTCAGCGCCTTGACGCCCGCTCGCCCGTTCAGGACGCGGTCGACGGTGGCCGTCGAGACATCGGCCAGCCGAGCCACGTCGGTGATCGTGGCGCGGCGCCGGATACTGGCTTCGTCGGTGATACTCATACCATCACATCATTTCACATCAAAAAGATGATTTGACCCAATCATTCGTATGATCGATTTTGCGAATAGGGAAGCCCAAATCGAACCTGGGGAGGAAAACCGACATGACGCTCACCCGACGCACGCTTCTGCGGGGCTTGGCCGCCGTTCCCGCCGCTGCCACGCTGTTTTCCGTTCCGCGCTATGCGCATGCCGCCGAGATCACGCTGCGCTACGGCAACAACCTGCCGCTCAGCCACCCGCTCAACATCCGCGCCAAGGAAGCTGCGGAGCGCATCGCCAGAGAGAGCGACGGCCGCGTCGAGATGCAGATCTTCCCCGCGAACCAGCTTGGCGGCGACACGGACATGCTGTCCCAGGTGCGCAACGGCGCGCTCACCTTCTTCACGCCCTCGGCGCTGGTGATCGCGACCTTGGTCCCGGTGGCCGCAATCAACGCGGTCGGCTTCGCCTTCTCCGACTACGACCAGGTATGGGCCGCGATGGACGGCCCGGTCGGCGCGCATGTTCGCAAGGCGATCGAGGGCTCCCGCCTCCATGCGCTGGAGACCATGTGGGACAACGGGTTCCGCCAGATGACCACGAGCGGCGAGCCCATCACGTCTGCCGCCTCGCTCGCCGGCCTCAAGATCCGGGTGCCGGTCTCGCCGATCAGCATCTCAATGTTCTCGGGGCTAGGCGCCGCGCCCGCCAGCCTCCAATTCTCGGAGGTCTACACCGCCCTCCAGACCAAGGTCGTGGACGCGCAGGAGAACCCGCTGCCGATCATCCAGGTCGCCAAGCTCTACGAAGTGCAGCAGTCCTGCGCGCGCACCAACCACATCTGGGATGGCTACTGGTTCATCGCCAACGGTCGGCAGTGGTCGGGCATGCCCGACGACGTGAAGGAGATCGTCTCGCACGCCATTAACGAGGCGGGGCTGCAGCAACGCGCCGACATAAAAGCACTGAACGCCTCCGTCGAGGCCGACCTCTCGGCCAAGGGCCTCGCCTTCAACGAAGCGGACACCGAGAGCTTCCGCGCCAAGCTGCGCGAAGCCGGCTTCTACGCCGAGTGGAAGGGGAAATTCGGCGAGGAGGCTTGGGGCCACCTCGAAAGTGCCGTCGGCACGCTCGCCTGATCCGTGGCGGGCGGGCCATGCACTCCGCCCGCTGCCCATTTCCGGCAGGCCGCAATGGCTTGCACCTACTCTTCAGAAAGACGATCCATGAGCCGATTCTTCGGTGAAATCAGACAGGCCGGTTACGTCGTCGACGACATTGTGGCGGCGATGGACCACTGGTCGCGGGTCCTCGGCGTCGGGCCGTTCTTCTTTAAGGAGCGCGTGCCAATCGAGAACTATCAGTACCGTGGGACGAGCCATACTCCGCACAACTCGGTGGCCCTGGCCAATTCCGGTCCCTTGCAGATCGAGCTCATCCAAACCCGAAACGACGCGCCCTCCATGTATCGCGACTTCAAACAGGCTGGCCATCGCGGTCTCCAGCATGTGGCCTACTGGACGCAGGACTACGACACCGATCTCGCGCGGCTGATCGCGGAAGGCTTCGAGCCGGTGATGAGCGGCGAGGTCGGCGAGCGCGGCCGCTTCGTCTACTTCGACACCGAGTTCCATCCCGGCACGGTGATCGAGCTGTCCGAGGTGGCGGGGCCGAAGGGGCGCATGTTCGACATGATCCGTGCGGCATCGGAGAGCTGGGACGGCCGGGATCCGGTGCGTCCGTTCCCCGACTTGGCGACGGTCTGACCGCCATGAGTGCCGAGACCTTCGAGGCGACCTATCTCGTCGAAACGCCCTTGCCGCTGGAGAAGGTTGCGGAGATCATGGCGGGCGAGCAGTCCTGCGGCACCTTCACCCGCGTCGAGGGCGAGACCGACGCGTTACGCCAGCGCGCCCGGGCGATCGTCGTCTCGGTCGAGGACCTTGGCGAGGCAGCCCAGCCCTCAGTGCCGAGCGCCTGGCTGCGGCGACGTGGCGAGACGCGTGTCTCGCGTCGGGGCCGGGTGGTTATCCGCTATCCTGTAGCGAATGTCGGCGCGAACCTCTCCACGTTGGCTGCAACCGTCGCCGGTAACCTTTTCGACCTCGGTGAGACTACTGGGCTGCGGCTGGAGGAGGTACGGGTTCCCTCCGGCTACCGCCACCGGTTTCCAATGCCTCGCCACGGCGTGGCAGGCACGCGGCGGCTGACAGGCGTCGCCAGGGGGGCGATGATCGGCTCGATTATCAAGCCGAATGTCGGTTTGTCCGCTCATGAAACTGGGGAGCTCGTAGCACGCCTGTGCGCCGCCGGGCTCGATTTCATCAAGGACGACGAGATTTCCGCCGATCCTGACCATGCGCCGCTCGCCGAGCGCATTCCTGCCGTGATGCGAGCGGTTAAGGCGCACGAGGACCGAACGAGCAAGTCCGTCATGGTCGCCTTCAACATCACCGACGAGACCGACGCCATGCGTCGGCACGCAGACCTGATCGTCCGCGAGGGCGGCGCTTGCGCCATGATGAGCCTCAACTGGTGCGGCTTCTCGGCGGTGGAAACGTTGCGCCGCCATACCGACCTCGTGCTTCACGGCCACCGCAACGGCTACGGCGCCTTCTCTCGGCACGAGGCGCTCGGGATCGGCTTTCGCGCCTACCAGACACTTTGGCGGCTTGCCGGCGTCGACCACATGCATGTCCACGGACTTTCGGGAAAGTTCGCGCAGGAGGATGACGAGGTCGTTGATGGGGCTCGCGCCTGCCTGACGCCCTTGGCCGAGGACGACGACCGTGTCCTGCCGGCCTTCTCCTCCGGGCAGTGGGCCGGCACGGTGGCGCCGACCTACGCGGCTGCCGGAACCAGCGACCTCCTGTTCATGGCGGGTGGCGGCATCATGGCCCATCCCGGCGGGCCGGCCGAGGGGGTTGCCAGCATCCGGGCGGCGTGGGGCGCGGCGGAGAATGGAATCGATCTCGGCGAAGCGGCCCGCACGGATCGTGCTCTTGCGCAGGCACTCGACTTTTTCGGCGCCCGTTGATGGACGCGCCACGCTACGGCTGGTTCGGCGACGACTTCACGGGTGCGACGGATACGCTCGCGACGATCAGCGAAAGGGGACACCGCGCCTTCCTGTTCCTCGGGGTTCCCGACGCGGCGCGTCTGCGCGCGGCGGGGCCGTTGGATGCGGTCGGCATCGCCAGCGCAACGCGCTCGATGGGGTCGGCCGAACTGCGTGAAGCGGTGGAGCCGGCCGGCCGCTTCTTCCGGACGCTCGGGGTCCGCTTGGTCCATTACAAATGCTGCTCGACCTTCGACAGCGCGCCGGAGGTCGGAAACCTCGCGATCGCTCTCGAGACGCTCCGCCCTTTCGTCGATCAACCGACCGCCGTGATCTTGGGCGGCCAGCCCTCGCTCGGCCGTTATTGCGCTTTCTCCAACCTCTTCGCCACCGCAGGCGACGAGACCCATCGGCTTGATCGGCATCCGACGATGAGCCGCCATCCCGCGACGCCCATGGGCGAGGCGGACCTGCGACGGCATTTTGCGGCGCTTGGTCTCGAAACGGTCGAGGGAATTCACTGCCCGCTTCTGGATGACGTATCGCATCTACTAGATCGAGTTGCCTCTTCGGAAGCCGAAGCAGTCTTATGGGATGCACTGACGCAAGAGCATGTGTCCGTTGCGGGCACAGCCTTGAGGCGGCTGTCAGAAAGGGGCTCCGTTCTGGCAGTAGGGGCGAGCGGCGTTGCCGAAGCCTTCTTTGGGTCTCGCCACGCACCGACAGTTGCGGCAACCAACGATCTGGAGGTTTCGCAGGTGCTGGCCTTGGCTGGCTCCCTGTCGCCGACCACCCGTGCGCAAGTCCTTGCGTCGCGACGCTACCGGCGGCTCCGGATCGATCCCATGGCTCTCATCACCAGCAGCGCCTATCGAGATGACATCCTAGCGGACGCGACAAAAATCCTGGGAATGGGCGACAACCTGCTCCTCCACACAATGTCCCTGGACGGTCCAACCGCCAGTGCAGCCGAGGCTTCGCTAGCGGTGGAGGGCGCTAAACTAGTCTGTACGATCCTCGACCAATGTCCAGTCCCTCGGCTGTTCGCCGCCGGCGGCGATACCTCGAGCCATCTCGTTCAGACGCTCGGCATTTGGGGTCTCGGTTTCGCTGGTCGCGCTGATAAGGGCGTCTCGATTTCCCGAGCGCGCTCTGACCGCCCCGATCGCGACGGCATGCTGCTAATACTGAAAGGCGGTCAGATGGGGAACACTGACCTCATGGATCGGTTCGTCGGACGTTGATGTTCCCAATTCCTTACCGGAATCGAAACTTCAGCCTTTGGCGCTGACACGTGTCGAAGCACGTTCCTCGATATGTGGATGGTCCAAGAGGCGACCCTGGATGGGCGTGGCGTGGCGTCATTGCCGCTGGATTACTAGATACCTAGGCGGTCCTTCGCCGCCCTGGCTCGCTTCGGCGCGCTAGATCCGCCCAGCCGCATGGAGGAAGCTGCGCTCCTGAAGCCATCGGACGCTCCCGGTTTCGAGAACTGCACCATTTCGTTCAGCCCGGATGGGCTGGTCAAGTGCAGTTCGTTGTAGCGGCAAACCGGGATCTGACGGTTGTTCTTGAACCGCCTATCCGGCCCGCCGCTCTTGTTCGGGTGAGCCCATGTATGGTCGACGATCTCGGCATCCTTCGGAACGCTCCCGTCCTCGATGAACCTCCTCGACATGGATTCCAGGCCGAGCTCCGCGTATCCGACGGCCCCGAACTGGCTCCCATCCTCGATGAGCACGACGTCGGGCATGAAGTAGAGCGTCTGCCTGCCGACCTGCATGGATGGCGGCGATACGTTGCTGCGGATGACGGACGGCAGCGCATGGGTGAGGGCGGTCTCCTTTCGCGTTACCAAGCTCGAGGCGCCCGCGTTACGCTACCACGTCGTCGTGTCCTGGATCTGGCCGCTCGAGCCGACATGCCACTTCGCATGGCTGCTTGCCATGGTGTCGAAGGCCTCACCGAGACGCTCGTAGGCGATCTCCGCGTCCTTCTCGAGGTCGTAGAGTAGAACGCTGACGCGGCGGTAGCTGTCCTGCCACCTTCCGACCAGCATGCCCGGCAGGAATGCCAGCGCGCCGAGCAGTATGCCCCCCATCCGCACTGCCTCGTCCGTGATCGCGGCACCCAGGACGGCTCCGACAACGCCGAAGGCGAGGCCAAGCAACGTAGACATCCGGGTCTGTCGCTGCTTCGCGTTCAGGTCGTCGAGGATCGCACCGAATGCTTGGTCCCGCATCGCTAGGACCTCGCCCGACTCGATCTCCGTCATCACGACGTCGCTCTGACGCGGGACGAGCGGCGGAGTTGAGGGCTCGGGCGCGTGACGGACGGAAGGCGCGGGCTGCTCGCCGGCCCGCCCGATGGTGCCCCGGTAGTACAGCCCCCCGGCGCCTGCGTGGATGTAGTGCCCTCGCGGCCCCGTGCCGATGCGCAGGCCGCGCACTCCGACGGACATTCCCATCCCGCCCTTCGAGAAGTTGAACCGAAAAGGTCCGGCCTTGACCGATTTCCTGAAATAAAAGCCCATGCCATCCCCCACGCTGAAGTTGTAAATCTGCATGGAGGCGCGATCATCGGCAACGGCCTGAAGCGCCCATTCACAGAAGTTGCCGGATTGGTTGATTGAACCGGAACGGATGGGTTGCCACTGCGGCGTCGATCAATGGACGGTCGCGAAGCAGCCACGACCGTCCAGGTGCATGACCTCTCCTAGCCGAGTGTACGCAGCTTGTGGGACGGCGCGCTGACGGCGACGTTCGACGCGCGTCGTTCCCCATCCTCGATCCGCTTCAAGGGTACTGCGCCGATGGGATGCGAACGCTCGATGTGCAGTCCGCTGCCGGCGCGCGCCAAACGTTCCTGCAAAACCCCTACGTCACCGCACCACAGTGTCTCCGCGTCGCGGTCGCTCACCGGGTCGGGTCCCGCTCCCGCAACGGTAAAGGCGACCGGGCGCATCTGCATGCGCTCGCCGCTTCCGTTCCCGGCAATCTCGACGCCGTAGTCCGGTCGCGTCGCGCTCCGTGCGACGATGCGGCCATCCTCGACCCATGACGTCGCCATTCCCTCGGTGACTTCGTAGCCGAGGGCCGCCAGGCCGCCAAGCACCGCCTCACGACGTTTCGCGGCGGCCGCGGCAGCGCGGTGTTCCGCCAGTTTCTGCCGGGCGAGTTCGGTCTTCGATCCGATCTCCCCAGTCGTGGCTTCCCCGTCTGCAACCTTGAAGCCTTCCCTCCCGGCGACCCCGGCGGCGTCGAGTTCCGCAAGCGTCGCCGCAAGTTCGGATGCGGCCTGGGCCCGTGCACGAAACTCGCGGAGCGCGCGGCCGCTCTCGATCTCGAGGCTGTCCAGCATGAGGGCGCGCCGAGCCGGGTCCGTTTCGGCTTCAGCGGACGCCAGGCGGCTTCGCCATCCCCGTTCGGAACCCCCGTCCACGTATCGGGCGATCTCCGCCAACCGGACGTCCAGTCTTGTAACCGCCGCATCCGGTTCCTCGATTGCGTTTTGCGCGACCCATTCGGCAAGCGTAACGTTCGTGGCGTCGCCCTTCAACTTGCCCGCAAGTTCCTTCAGCGCGGCGGACAGCCCATTACCTTTTTCAGCTCCGAGCAGGGTGAAGCCGCGGGACAAGGCCTTGGGGTCGCCCTTCCCATCCGCACAGGCATCGAGCGCCCGCTTGAGCTCGGGATCGGGGGTCTTGCCTGCGTCGCGCAACGCACGCAGCAGCGTGCGGGCCGCTTCCGCGCCGCGCCGTTCCCTGGACCGGGCTTGGGCCTGGCGCTCTGCCGCCGCAGCCAGCCGCGCGTCGAGGTCGTCCCGCAGGAAGCCCTCCTCGCGGGGCGCGTCCTTCTGAACGTCCATGAACCTGTCGGCCTCGAGCAGGGCCATCAGCTTGTCGCGCCGACTTCTCGCCGCGGCGATGTCGGCATCGGACACGCACCCGTTCCGGAGACCGATCCGCGTCCAGTCCTCGAGCGCAGCATTCACCCTGGCGATGTGCCCAAGACAGATGTCAACGAGTTCTTCCCGCGTGACGATGCGCACGACCTTCGGTCCGCTCATGCTGCTTCTCCTAAGGCTTCCCGGATGGCGTTTGCGAGCTTGGCCCGTTCGGCCGCGTTGTCGTGATACCAACGATGCGACGACACCCGGTGCACGACCGGGATCGAGCGCTTGAGGACTTTCGGGCGCCAGATCTCCCTGGCGCGCGCGCCGGCGAGGAGACCGTGCCTTGGCGCGTCGCATTCGATCCCGATGCCGTACAGCCCGGTGCGGGGGTCCTCAATCGCGAAGTCGAGGCTGAACGCGCCGTCGTCCTCCACCGGAACGGGGGACCAGCCGAGCTTCGCGATCTCCGCCGCTATCGATTGCTGGAACCCGTCCGCATCCTGCCGCTGCCCCGCCGCTTCTCGCCGCTCCGGAGTGAGACGCCCCAAGAGGAAGCGTCCCTCGTCGAGCTCGCCGTCCGAGACAGCGCGGGCGTATTCGAAATACGCCTGAAGGTAGTCCCGGGGCGCGGAGGCTGACCGGCGCGTAGACAGCATGTCCGAAATCATCGAGATCGGCATGGAGGTAACGAGGATGACCTTCTCCCTGGCGCGCGTGACCGCGACGTTGAGGCGCCTTTCGCCCCCCACTTGTCCGAGGACCCCGAAGAAACGTCGGAAGGTACCTTGTGCGTTCTTGCCGAACGTCGACGAGAAGACCATCACGTCCCGCTCGTCGCCCTGGACGTTCTCCACGTTCTTGACGAAGAACCCCATGTCCTCGCCGCCCTCTACCCGCTCGCGCTCTTGGGCGAGGGCCTTACGGAATACGGGATCCTCTTCCGCCCGCTCCTCGATCACTTCCTCGATCAGGTCCGCCTGCTTACGGTTGAAGGTGACGACGCCGACGGTCTTTCGGCGGCCGGGAGCGTCCCCCCACAGCTTGGCCAGGACGTCGGCAACCCGCTCGGCCTCTATGCGGTTCGTCTGGTCCTCGTATACCCCGTCCGCCCGAACGACTTCGATCGGGCGCACCCTCCGGATCTCGTCGTCCGGATGGCGGGCGGGCACGCTGAGGCGGTTGGAGTAGAACGCGGCGTTCGAGAACTGGATGAGCTCGCGATATGCCGATCGGTAGTGGATCTGAAGGGTCGTCGACGGCAGCACCGACTTGGCGAGTTGGAGGAGGTCGGGACAGTCCTTGATCTCCCGCCTGTTCCAGGTCTCGGCGTGGGCGTCCCGCTCCTCCTCGTCGATCTCGCCTTCGTCCTCTGCATGGCCCTCGAAGATCTCCGCTTCGTCACTTTCCACCCGGCTCGCGAAGAAGTTGGTCGGCGGCATCTGCTTCTCGTCGCCGCTGACCACCATCGCCTTGCTGCGGAACAGCGTCGGCAGGGCATACTCGATCGGCATCTGAGAGGCCTCGTCGAAGATGACGCGGTCGAATACGGACTTCTTGAGAGGCAGGAGACGGCTGGCGACGTCCGGATTGACCAGCCAGACGGGCTTGAGACGCATCAGCCCCAGATCGACGCCGCGGTCTAGGAACTCCCGGAGACGGCGCGCGCGCTGGCCGCGCAGACGCGTGATGTCCTCCCATTCCCTCAACGGACTGAGGTCCGTCGCCTCGACGCCCTCGACAAGCAAGCGACGGTTCAAGTCCCTCATCTCGGCGTCCGCGACCGCGAGAGCGGCCGTCTTCGCCTCGAGTTCCGAGGGTTGGAACAGGAGGCTGGGATGGGCGGCCTCGATGCGTGCCTTCCAGGCCAGTCTGGCCTCGTTGGCAACGATGCGGCGGACAGTCGCTTCCAACTCCCCGCCGTCGACGGCTTCGAGCGTCGTTCGGATGCGGTCGAGGGGAGCGAACACCGCGAGTTCGGCTTCTCCAAGGCTTGCGGTCCTGGCCCTGAACCGCTGGTACGCTGCCATGGTCGGCCTTGCCGCGACTACCCCCCTGACCTGGTCGATGTCCGTAACGTGACGATCGAGCGTCGGGCGATAAGTGGCAATCCATTCCTCGCTGAACCACGCGCCCAAGGCGTCCAATGCCTTTCGGCTTGCGGCACGGGCGGCATGCCGCGCCAAGCCGCCCTCGATGGATGACATGAGTTCGTCGACGGCTTGGCGCGTGCCCGCCCGGGCCATGGCCATGGCCGATGAGGGAACGGGATGTGAGGCCAGGCGGCTCACTAAGCCGCTTATGACGTCGAAATCGGCCTGTGCGGCCTTTGCCCTTGCAAGCAGGGCATCCGCCCGTAGCGAAGCCAATCCGTCGAAAGGTTCGGAGAGTCCGACGAGAACCGTCTTGAGGCCGTTCCGAAGCGGACGGATCCGGCGTTCCTGGTGGAGGGCCTGACGGATTTCCGCGGTGTCGCCTAGGCCGTGCTGGCGAAGGAACGTCTCGCACTTCCGCCGTTCCAGCCAGCGGGACGGCGACAACCGCGCAAGGAAAGATGGCTTCCCCGCCAGACGGTCGAAGATCGGGATCCACTGGTCCAGATCCTTATCGCCGAGTTGGGTCGCGACTGCCACCGCGGCGTCCGGAGCCACATCCGGTTGCTCGAGCGCGAGTGCCGCGAACACGCGTTCCAACTGCTCGCGTAGCGGGGTGGCTCCTGTATCGGGCCGATCTGTGAACAGGGGGAGCCATCGGGCAAGGCGCTCCCTGACGTGTTCGGGGATGTTCCTGAACTCCGCCGCGTTGCGGGACGCCCATTCGCGATAGGGCTCGGCTTCCTCGATTTCCTCGGAGTTCTGAGTTCGTGCGATAACCTCCGCTCGATCGCCTTCGGCTATCAGGAATCTCCGAACGTCGTCGTCGAACGCGCCAAGGGTCCCTTCGTCGGTATCGAACTGCCGGAGAACGCCGAGCGGACTGTTTTCGAACCGGGCCTGCAACCAAAGGGCGGCGAGGGACGAGCAGCGCTCCTCCAACGCGGAGACCGCGCCGGGATCGAGCGGGCCGAGCAGGCGACGAAGTGTTGGGACTGGGGGAATGGTACCGCCGCCATCGGCGAGCTGGATCAGCTCCCCGACAACCAAGCGATAGGAAAGCCCCGTCCGGTCCTCCACCGCATGCATCGCCGCGTGGTGCGCATTCAGGTCGGATTCGAGGGTCTCGATCCTGGATGCAAGTTGCCTGCGGGCTTGGCGCCACGACGATCCGCCCGGACGCTTCTGCGAAAGGGACTCCAGTTGCTCCCGAACAGCCCGGATGATCGGCTCGCGATCCTTGTTGACGTCGTTGACCATGACGATCCTGTCGCCAAGGCCGTCGGCCTCCAGACGCTTGTGGACCACCTCGAGGGCAGACTGTTTCTGGCACACGACGAGAAGGCTGCGTCCCGTACCGATCGCGTCCGCCACCATGTTGACGATCGTCTGGCTCTTGCCCGTGCCTGGTGGTCCCTCGATCAGGAGGCCGTTCCCGCTCCTGGCCTCCAGCACCGCGGTTTCCTGCGACGGATCGCTTTGCGCGGTGAAGTAGCGCTCGATCTCGGGGGGATGTGCGATCTCGGTGCGGATCACGTCGTCACCGACCCGAAGCGCGGTCTCCAGCGCCGATCCGGCCGGCGGTACCGAACGCATCTGGCGCAGGTCCTCCATCACCGCCTGGCCGATGTAGGCGAGGTGGAAGAGCACTGCCGAGCAGGCGATGCGATCCTCCCCGACTTTGACCTTCAGGTCCTTGCCCGGAAGGGGAACGATGTCGCCGCCACCCACGGCAGCGAGTTCATGGAACGCCTCCACGACCTCGGCCGCGGTGACCGTGGCGCGTCCGAGGATGTCGCGTGCGGCGTCCGCCCACAATTGTGCGCGCTCGATACCGAGCAGCGTCTCGAATGCCGGGTTGAGGCGGACCTCTTCCCGGTCACGGTCGAAGGCGACGGATACACGTCCGCGCGTGCCGACCTCGGGCCGCAGCTTGATCGGCCAGAGCAACACGGGAGCGATGCGGGGTTTAACGCCCGGTCGCGCCTCTTGCATGACCAGGAACGGAAAGCCGAGATAAAGACCGTCGATACCCGTATCGCGCCTGTAGAGGGTTGCGTGCGAGTAGAGCGTCCTGATCCGTTTTTCCTTGCTCGGATCGTCGGCGAACTGAGCCGGATCGATCTCAATCTGCTGGTCGTTGCGCAGCAGGAGGTGATCGAGGATGCGCTTCGCCGACGTCCGGGCACTGCCGATCTCGGTTACGTCGATGCGGGAGGTGGTCTTACCGATCACCATGCGCGTCAGCGGTCCGCGCATCACCGCGCCGGTGATCCGCCGCGAATAGAAGTCGAGCAGCGTCGCGACGTAAGCTTGTTTCGGCGGCTCCCGCCAATCCTCCTGTGGGACGGAGAGCAGGACCAGGGCGCGTTGTATCGGCAGCCGCCGCTCGAGCCTGTACTGGTCGGCCCAAGCGTCGATCGTCTCGCGGCCGCATCTGGCGAAGCCGGACACGCGCGCTTCGATGGCGACGTTCATGTCGCGCCGTTGACCCCGGAGCCAGTGGAGTGCGGCCTCGCGGTCAAAGTTCGAAACCCCGGTGCGTCCGGCCAGGTCCGCTGCCTCCTCCGCGATGGCGTCCGCGGCTCGGAATTGGGAGATGTTGGCGCTGAGAAGCAGGATGAGGTCCTCCTCGGCCTCAATCCTGCGCTCGAGGATCGCGAGGAGTCCCGGATGATCCGAATCCGGCAGGACGCGACGGCGCTCGTCCCAAACGGCAGCGAGGCGGCTCCTCGACGTCGAAAGGGCGTTGACGCGGAACTCGTCCTCGTCGAGCGCCACGTCCAGCTGCCGTGCGCGCTCGCGCACCTTGTCCAGTCGGCGGCGTATCCGACCGAGCCACTGTTCGGCGTCGATGCGATCGAGGAAGGCCGGCGCTTCGCCCGCGACCAGCGCATAGCCATCGGTCGGACGGTCGAGCAACCAGCCGGGCGTGACGATCTCGCCCCTGACGACGAGCGGCATCGCCGGGTTCAGGCCTTTCAGGACAAGGGCGAGGCGGATGTCGTCGGAAACTCCTTCAAGGCGGATCGCGTCGCGAACGTGCCTGCGGACATCCGCACTCAGTCCGACTTCCTCCATCCATGTCGCGAGCTCTCCGTCGAGCAGTTTGCGGAGCATCTCGTCCCAGGCCCCGGCTTGTGCAGCGGCGAGCGCGAGGCGCGCAAGGTTTCCGTGCCGCACGCCGGCCAACTCGAACGTCTTCCTGCTTTCGCTGGTCTCCGCCGCTTCCGTGGCACCCGGAGCGTCGGGCCGCTCGCCGTCGAGCCACCTGCGCACCTGTGGCCAGCCCCAGCGCTCGCGGCGGTCCCTCGCCAGGAGGCCGCGCATGAGAAGGGCGATCGCTGGGTCCAAGCTTGCTGGAAGCGGGACGCCGTTCGCGAGCACGTGGATCAGGAATGCCTGGTCGTCGGCACCCGCGAAGCATTCGCCCCGGGTGATGCGGTCGAGCAGGATCATGCCAAGACTCCACCAGTCGCTCGCGGCTGCAACGCCGCCCGCGACCGCTTCCGGAGCCATGTAGCGCGAGGTTTCCAGCGGCGATACGACGTCCAAGTCGAGGTCGGAGAGACGCGCGGACCCGAACTCGGTGATCACCAGGTCGAGCGGTTCACTGGAACGAACCACGATCGAGCCTGGCCGCAGGTCGCGATGCCTGAGGCCGTGCTCGGCTAGGGCTGCCAATGCCGAACCCAGTTCGGCGACGATCCGCGGCAACTCCTCAAGGTCCGCCGACCACCCGAGGTTCGCCAGCGTGACCTCTTCAAACCGTTCGGTGACTTCGTAAGCACGCCCTTCCCATCGCCCGGTTTGCTGGAACTCCGGTACATGCTCGCGGGGAAGGCTCCGGAGGACGTCCTGCACATCGGGGTCGGGATCGCTCCCGAGCGCATAGAGTGTCAGGACGCCCTGCCGTCCATCCTCGTGGGTGGCGCAGAACCTCTCTCGGACGCGCCCGGCGACGGGAAGCCTGCCTTCCAGTCGCCAGCCATCGACCGAGGTCGGCTGCTCCGGCGGCTGCGCATGGTCGGCATCTGTCGTTGGAGCTGGTGCGGCCGGCGGGATGTCTTCTGCGTCGTCGACGTTGGCGCCGCAAACCGGACAGATCAAGTCACCCTCGTCGACGGGATGGCCGTTGGAGCAGGTTCGGACCGTAGGTGCACTGGTGTCTACGCTGTCGTCTTTGGCAGGCGAGTGCGGACGCCAGCCTTTAGGCCGGATCGGCACGTCCGATAGATCCCAGCCACACGAGTGACCGTTTACGGTTCCCTCGCAGACGAGTTCAGCAAGGTCGCGTTCGGTCTCGCAGTTGGGGCAGAAGCGCATCATCGACGCGTATCTCCTCCGAGCTGATCGGAGAGGACGACACGGTGTCCCTCCGCCGCCAGGTTCCTGCGCAAGCGCCCCATGTCACCCCTCGTTGGAATGCCCGCGATCCAGGCGCTGCCGTCAGCGTCGAACATGACGTCAAGGCGCTTGTCGCCTTCCTCCAGAAGACGCTCGTAAACGGCGAACGTCTTGCCGAGTGCCGTGAGCACATGGAGTCGCTGGTTGTCGCTTCCGCGCATCGCGAGGGTTTGGGGCTGGTCGGAACGGAAGGGACCCGTGATCACCGCATCGACGAGGCCGGGGTTCTCACGGAGCCAAGGCTCCACAGCGCCGAACTCGAAGCCAGTGAACACAAGCACGGAGGTTCGGGAGACGTCTCGCCAATCCTTGAGCAGGGCAGCCAACGCCGCAGGCTGCTCGAAAGGCTCTCCCCCCGAAACGGTGAGGCCGTCGGCCATGGCCGCCATGGGCCGCACTGTCGCCATTACCTCCTCGATCGTGGTCCAACCGATGCTGGGCTCCCACGTGTCGGCGGAGATGCATCCCGGGCATCGGATGGAGCAGCCCTGGAACCACACCCCGACCCGACGCCCGGGGCCGAGTGCGCTGACGGGGAAGTGGACCCTTGAGATCGTCGCAGCGGTCATCGTCATGCGAGCACCAATGTCGTCACAGCGGCGGCGTCGATCGACGTGACCGTCGCAGGCCCAGTTTGCTCGCGGTCGAAGAGCGCGCGGGCGAGGGGATTGACCAAATGGGCCTCGAGCTTGTTGCGGATGCCTCTGCCGCCGTTCGAAAGATCTGAGGTGCAGAGCACGCGAAGCTCGTCCATGACATCGGGAGCCAGGCGTACTTGATGGCCGGCAGCTTGCGCGTCCTTCAGCACGGCTTCCACCATTCCCGCGAAGATGCGCTCCGCGACGGCTGGCCGTATGAAATCGAAGACGATGATGTTTTCGCCGAAGCGGTTCAAAATCTCCGGGCGGTTCAGGACCAGCTTGAAATGGTTCTCGATCTCCGACCGGACGCGAGTTCTCACGACTTCGAAGGGTTGCTCCGGACCGACATTGGCCATCCGGCTGCCGTCGTGAGCCGACGAGTAGATACCGAGGTTCGACGTAAAGACGATCAAGGCTTCCGAGAAATAGACGCGGTCGCCGCGGCCCGAGGTGAGAACGCCGTCGTCGAGCACTTGGAGGAACTTGTCGAGGATGCGGGGATGCGCCTTCTCGATCTCGTCGAACAGCACCACGCTGAAAGGGCGCTCCCGGACCGCGTTCGTCAGTTCGCCACCAACGTCGTAACCGACATACCCCGGCGGCGCGCCGATGAGCCGTTGGTCGGCGTGCTCGGCGCTGAACTCCGACATGTCGAAGCGGAT
>JAAIGE0100334457.1_pt1 | contig 22579 bp, 20 predicted proteins | sample 6487951 | NCBI WGS metagenome assembly JAAIGE01 (sample SAMN13974128, study PRJNA590717) | phyllosphere metagenome | biome: tomato field; feature: multiple bacterial spot infested tomato fields; material: tomato leaves; isolation source: leaves from tomato fields | host: Solanum lycopersicum ...
GCCATACGGCCCTCGCGCGGTCGGCGTCGAAGCAGGAAGGTTCTCAGGGAACACGCCTTAGGGCATAACCTGGGGAATCCCGGTCCTTCAGGGCCGGGAGGATGTCAAGTCAGAGATCCAGTCTCGCCTGCCTGAGTGGTCCGAACGTCATCCGGTGGTGCTCGGTCGGCCCTCGATCCGCTATGCCCTTGAGATGCTTCGCCGTGCCGTAGCCCTTGTTCGACGACCAGTCGTACCAAGGATGCTCGGCATGAAGCGCATCCATGAGACGGTCTCTCGCGACCTTGGCGATGACCGAGGCGGCCGAGATCTCCGCAATGAGATCGTCCCCACCGACGATGGCCTCGATCGACGCGGTCGTAATCATCGTCGGGCATCTGTTTCCGTCCACGAGGATCCGTGTCACCGTATGGGGATCTGGGAGTCCTTCGTAGGCCCTGCGCATGGCGAGCATGGTCGCTGCGAGGATGTTCATGCTCTCGATCTCGGCGACGGTCGCCGTGCCGATCGAGACATGCGCCACCGCCCTGATCCGCGCGTCCAGAGTCGTCCTGGTCGCCATGGTCAGGCGCTTCGAATCACGGAGTCCCCCAGGCGGATCACCGCGGAAGACGACCGCGCAGGCCATCACCGGCCCGGCCAGACAGCCTCTGCCGACCTCGTCGATTCCGCAGATCATCCGCTACGATCCCGACCGGGGCGATGATGGGGCGGGTGTACCGGCTCCCAGGACCCTGGTGTACATGACCTGGTCGGCCGGCATCGTGAGATCCATGGGTTGAAGGTCGAAATAGGTTCCGTACGGCCCGAACATGGTGCCGGAGCCCTCCCACTTCCGTCCGATCGCGATGCTGAGACCGTAGCTTCCCGTCGGAAGGCGTATTCTGATGCTATCGCCCCTGAGGTACAGGTCGGCCACCGGCACCCCTTCGGCGCTCTTGACCCTGACGACCTTGCGTCGGGCATCGCCCGTCCTGTCCTCGAAGGTGACGTCGGCGATGGGCTGTCCCGGCGCTACGTCCTTCAGATACCATCCAACGGATGCCTTCTCCGGGAAGGCGACCTCCGGACGATGAAATCTCCCGGATGACGCGGACGCTCCCTTGGCGGCGATCTCCTCGGGTGTTCCGATCAGCCATTCGGACATCCGCATGTCCTCTGCGCGACCCATGGGCGGCATCTGCACGGAGACGATGGTCCTGGCCGGGGTCGTGTCCGGAAATCCGGTGCCGAGAGGCGGCAGTTCCGGCAGAGGGAGTACGGCTGCGGCGATGGGATGGTCCTCGACGAAGGCTTCGCTCTTCGACACCATCAGGCCGATGTGTACCAGGGCGAGCAGAGAGGCCAGAAGACCGAAGGCCAGTCCGCTTCCGACCCTGCGGTCGCTACGTTCGGATACTCTCTCGTTCATGGAAACCCCCTGTCCGGACGTTAGTCGACGACATCGCGTTTGTCAGCAAGGTTCGTGAGGACATCGAGGTCGACGATCCTGCGCATCCCCACTCAGGAGAAGGCGCAACGCCGGCACGTATCGTGACGGACCCTGTATCCGATGGGGGTCCCGCATTCGATGCAGTTCCTATGGATGTGTCTTTGACGCAGGGCGTCCTCGATCATCCTGTTGCCGTCCCGGCGGGTGTCGAAGGCGAGCTGAGCGTCCTCGTATATCCACGGCCAGCGACGCGACAGCCAGAGATAGGCGCCCGCCTGCACGACGGTGCGCTCGATCTCCTTGAGTCTGTGGTCGTCTATCTCGATTCCGCCCTCGTAGACGAGGCGAGGCGATCTCACGGCCATGCCGAGTTGCTGTATCCTGGCCCATTCCTCGACGAGCCGTCGGTTGTCCTGATCGCGAAGCGTCAGTGGACAACCGATCCAGGCGTGCTTGTCCTCGATCGACAGGTCGAACTGCTCTATGGTCTGGAGGAGATCGATGGTATCCGGATCGATCTGGCATCTGTAGTCCGGTCCCTTGCGAAGCAGGGCCGATACCGCGGGCAGCGCCTTGCTGAGCACGTCTATCTCGAGCACCTCCATGCCCTCCTTGACCTGCTTGATCGAGGGCCAGATGAAGGGTCTCGGGTCGAGGGTCGGCGAGGGCTGTCTGGAAAGCGCCCTGACGATGGGGCCTACGGTCGGACCGGCACCGGTGAGCATGCCCACGTAGCCTCCTTCCTGACCCGTCCTGCCGGCTCTTCCGCCGATCTGCCTGATCTCGGATTCCTCCAGATCCCTCACGATCCTTCCGTCGTACTTCACGAGCGCGGAGAATATGACCCGATCGATCGGAAGGTTCAGTCCCATGCCTATGGCGTCGGTCGCGATCAGGATCTCGGCCTCTCCGGTGGAGAACCTGCGGGCCTCCGACCTGCGGACCTCGGGACCAAGCGCACCGTAGATGGTCGCCACCCTGAAGGGATGACCGGTCGCCGGATTGACGAGGCGTGAGATCTCGGCCTTCATCGCGAGAACGTTCGTTCTGCTGAACGCGATGACGGCGTCACCGGAGCGCAGCTCGGTGGGTTCGATCGCGCACGGCATCGCCGAAAGCGGCGCGCGACGTTCGAATTCGTGCAGTTCCACCGTCTCGCCCGTCAGTTCGGCGATCCTGTCGAGGATCGGGAGGCAATCCATCGATCCGGTCACGACCAGGACGTCGCACCTGGAATGGAAGACCGCTCTGGTCCATGCCCATCCCCTTTGGGGATTGTCGAGAAGCTGGGCCTCGTCGACGACCACGACCGAATGGTGGGTGTCGACGTCGGCCATCTCGATCGTCGCGGAGAGATGCGTGGCTCCGGGCGTCTCGATGCTCTCTTCGCCGGTCCTCATCGAGACGCAGAGCCCCTTCTCCCGCATCCTGTCGTACTGCTCCATCGCCATGAGGCGCAACGGACCGAGATACGCGCCCGATGGCGCCGCGGCCATCATCTCGAGCCCCGAATGGGTCTTTCCCGAGTTCGTGGGACCGAGCAGTGCGATGATCCTGCGGGGAGGGACGGTGTCGTCGAGCGCCACGATCGAACTGATGTCGTGCGGGTTCGCGGACATCCGCGCGAGCGCGACCGAACGGGTCAACGCCTTGGCGTGAACGGTCTCGATCGTCGCGATGATCGCACTCGGGATGGTGGTTCTGACGTCCATCTGGCGCATCGCAGTCTTGACGTAGACCAGATCTTCGTCGGTCGCCGACAGCATGGCGTCAACGTCCAATTCCAGGCAACGCCTCCTGATCGGCTCGCTGTTCAGCCTGGACGCCGATCTGAGTCTCTGCGCCAGGGCGCGAAGACTCGATTCCTCCGGCTTCTCGGAGGCCAGGAGGTCCCTGTCCGACTGCCTTATCTCGTCGATCTCCATCCAGAAGCGGATGCCGGTCTTCGCGATGTTCATGTGGACCTTGGATTCCCACATGGTCCCCGCCATGCGGTAGTCGCCTCGGGCCATCCGGAGAAACTGCTCCAGCGACCTTCTGGATCTGGCGCCGACATCCTTCATCGCCCTGCGCTTGACGAGTTCCTCGTCGACCAGCTCGGATGTTATCTCATGACCCGACAGGTTGCGCATGAGCGCGCGCAGTTCACGGTGACTCAGATCGCAACCCTTCTGGCTGGAGATCTGTCTTATGCGCGCCATCCGCGCGCGTTGTGCCTTCGACCCCGACACCTCAGTCTCTACCGGAGGTATGGAGCGAGAAGTCGGACGCATCCTCCACGAGCGTCATCAGGGCGTCGTCGTCCATGTTCCGGATCGATACGCCCCTCGCTACGCACGTGGACATCATCGCTCCGATGATCATGCTGGTCAGGTGCGATTCGGTCTCCGCGTCGTGCACGAATTCGGATGCCCTGATCCTGAGCGCGCGTCCGATCGCCTTCTCGGATCTGGCGATCGCCGATGCGCATCCGAAACCTGCCGCCGCCGCCCTCGGAATGTCGGCCAGGGTTCTGGCCAGGGCATGATGGCGCGGGAGGGACTCCGCCATCAGGTCGACGGGCACGGTCCTGTCGTGGCTCATGCCGAGCGCCAGTGCCGCCTCGTCGACCATCTGCGGAGCCATGTCCTGTGCGACGAAGGGATCCGCGTAGTCCGCCTCCTCCGCATCGGCCATCGCCGTGGCCGTGGCGGTCACCGCCGCACTGCGGGCCTCCCTCAGCCGGGTCGGTGCGTCCGCGATCGAAGGATGCGACTCCGCCGCCCTCCTTATCGCGTTCGCGAGGGGGGTGGTGGTCATTGCCGTTGCGGGATGAGCCGTGGGGGCGTTCTCGTCCGTATCCATTGATGCGAAGCTAACATGAGGATACGGACCCCGCTACAGTTTTAATCGTCGCTTCCATCGGCGGCGACGGGGATGGTGGACGTTCACGGATGAGCAGGACCGGGAAGAGACGGCGCAGACCCATGGACAGATCGCAGATCATGTCCAGGATCAAGGGGAAGAACACCGGACCGGAGATCGCGTTCAGGCGCGCCCTACGAGCCAAGGGGATAGGTTATCGGATCCACGTTCCGGGTCTTCCCGGTCGTCCCGACGTCGTCCTGCTCCGATGCCGCTTGGCGATCTTCGTTCACGGATGCTTCTGGCATCGTCACCCGGGATGTCCCCGGTGCTCGGATCCGAAGACCTCGAGTGAATTCTGGCAACGCAAGTTCAGGGCGAACATCGAAAGGGACAGGCGGAAGACCGAGCAGCTCCGCCGGGACGGATGGACCGTGGGCGTCGTCTGGGAATGCGAGACGGCGCGGACCTCGGATCTGGATCTGGCCGTGATGGCCGTCGAGGAGATCCGCGCAGGCGGGATCAATCCCCCTTCGGAGCCATCCTGTTGACTACCTCGTGGTACGCCCTGATCGTCCTGGCCTCCAATCCCTCGGGCATGGAGACGTCCGATGGCAGGCGCGGAGTCCAGGCCCTCTTGAATCCCTGACGGGCCGACTCCTTCAATCTCAGTCCCATGTACGGAACCGGCCGCACGTCACCTGACAGCGCGAGTTCGCCGAAGGCGACCAGGCCCTGCGGAAGCGGCTTGTCCATGAAGGCCGACATGCAGGCGCTCGCGACCGCCAGGTCCGCACCGGGATCGTCCAACCTGAAACCGCCGGCCACGTTTATGTAGACGTCCGCCATGCCGAACGGCATCCCGTACCTCGCTTCGAGGAGAGCGAGTATCATGTCGAGACGGGTCTTGTCCCAGCCGACGCACGCCCGTCTCGGGTTGCCTCCCTCGGAATTGCGCTTGACCACCAGCGCCTGGATTTCGACGAGCAGAGCACGACCGCCCTCGACGGTCGGCATCACGCAGGTGCCCGATGTCTGCTCGTCACGATCGACGAGGAACAGACTGGAGGGATTGAGAACCTCTTTGAGCCCGAGTTCACCCATCTCGAACACACCGACTTCGTCGGTGGCGCCGTACCTGTTCTTGACGGCGCGTAGCAGCCTGAACTGGTGGGATCTGTCACCCTCGAAGGATAGAACGGCGTCGACCATGTGCTCGAGGTGCTTCGGACCGGCGAGCTCGTTGTCCTTGTTGACGTGTCCCACGATGATGACCGCGCAGCCGGACGTCTTGGCGTACTGGATCAACGCGCTGCCCGACGCCTTGATCTGACCGACGCCGCCTGCGTTCCCGTCGGTGGCGTCGGACACCATCGTCTGGATGGAGTCCACGATCAGGACCTTGGGCCTGATGTGCGCCATCGTGGTGAGGATGTCCCTGACCGACGTCTCGTGCGCGAGTTGCACCGCCGCATCGGAGAGACCCAGACGCTGCGCTCTCAGCCTCACCTGATCCGCGGCCTCCTCGCCGGAGACGTAGGCGGTCACGTGACCCTGCCTGGCGATCGACGCGGTGGTCTGGATCAGCAGGGTCGACTTGCCGATCCCCGGCGGGCCGGAGATGAGGATGGCGGAGCCCTCGACGATCCCGCCGCCGAGGACGCTGTCGAGTTCCGCCATCCCGGTCTTCAGACGATCGGGGAGTCTGACCTGGGCATCCAGCCCGTTCATGGGGATCACCCGACCGCCGGACTGCTGGTTCCTGACGTCCGCCGCGGCGCTCTGGTTGGAGGAGGTATCCTCCTGGAGTGTGTTCCAATCGGCACACCCGGGACATTGCCCCTGCCACTTGCTTTCGACGTGTCCGCATCCGCTGCAGACGAAGCGCTTATTGGGTTTTGCCATGACATCAGTGATAACACGGCAGGGCCCGTCGACCAAGCGGAACCGGACTTGTTGCCCAAATGCAACGGATCTCCCGAAAGAACATTTGGGAAGCCGCAGCGGGAAACCGTCGGACGTCACGTCCGTTCATCCCGCAAGACGAGGAGATCACCCGTCACGCAACCTACAAGGGGAATCGCAATGAAGAAGATCCTGATCGCGGCGGTCGCCGCAGCCGCAATGATCCCGTCCGTCGCCTCGGCCCAGGACACCACCGCCGACGGTTCGCGCGCGTTCGGCGTCGATCCCTACGTCGGCGTCATGGGCGGCTACGAGGGCTTCGACAGCGATCCGGGCCATGGCATCCCGTTCTCCGTTCCGGGCAACCGTCTGAAGGGTGGGATGGTCGAGGGCGTCATCGGCGCCAACGTCCCCCTGGGCAGCATGTTCGTCGGCGTTGAGGGCAATGCGGCCAAGGGCTTCAGCGGCGACATCGACTGGCAGTACGGCGTCCACGGTCGTGTCGGCGTCCGCGCCGGAGAGACCGGTCTCGCGTACGTGAAGGTCGGCTACCGCTGGACCAACTTCGATCGCTACGGTCGTGACAGCCGCGACTTCCACGCGATCTCCTACGGCATCGGCGGCGAGTTCGGCCCGAAGGTCCTGGGTCTCGACGGCCTGGTGAAGAACGAAGGCGTGCGCCTCCGTCTGGAGGTCTCGACCTTCGGCGAGTTCGAGAGCGTGCGTCCTATGGCCGGTGTCGTCGCGCACTTCTGATGTCTCCTGCCGGGTGGCTGCGTATCACGCCACCCGGCCTTCGCGACACGAGAAAGCCCTCCCAGGTCCGTCCGGGGAGGGCTTTTCCGCATCTGCACGACCTGCATCACAGGAGTTGCAGCTGTTCCGATCTGACGGCGAGGCGCTTGCCCAGGTCATCGGCGTCCAGAACCGCTCCCGGCGTCCAATCGGCGCAGACGATCCAGGGCTTCAGCCTGCGCCACGATCTCGTCAGAACCGCCAGGTCGGCCAGTCTCAGGGTTCTGTTGGCCCTCGATGCGACGATGGCGGCGGCGGTGCGCGTGCCCATGCCCGGAATGCGAACGAGGCTCTCCCGTGTCGCGCGGTTGACGTCTACCGGGAAGAGGTGCCTGTTCTTGAGCGCCCAGGCCGTCTTCGGGTCCAGATCGAGGGGTAGCATGCCGGTCGCATCATCCGCCGCCGATTGTACGTCCTCCTTGGTGAACCCGTAGAGACGCATCAGCCAATCGGACTGGTAGATGCGGTGTTCGCGGACGAGCTCCGGCTTGCCGACCGGAAGTGCGGCATGCGCGTCCGGAATAGGCGAGAACGCCGAATAGTACACGCGTCTCATTCTGAACCTGTCGTAGAGACCTGCCGCGGTCGCGATGATCGTCCGATCGTCGGCTCCATCGGCGCCGACGATCATCTGGGTGGACTGTCCTCCCGGAGCGAACTTCGGTGCCGATCGGTAGCGACGCATCGCATCGTGACCGTCGTCTATCGCCCCCTTGAGGACGCCCATGTCCGCACGGATCCTGTCGCCGTCCTTCTCGGGCGTGATCGTTCTTATGCCGGCGTCGGTCGGGAGTTCGATGTTGATGGACAGCCTGTCCGCATAGAGACCGGCCTTCTCTATGAGTTCCGCGGATGCGTCCGGAATGGTCTTGAGGTGGATGTAACCCCGGAAGTTCTCCTCCTCGCGCAGTTTGCGCGCGATGCGGACCATCTGCTCCATGGTGTAGTCGGAGTTCTGGATGATGCCCGACGACAGGAACAGCCCCTCGACGTAGTTGCGTCGGTAGAAGGACATGAAGAGGTCCACGACCTCCTGCGGCGCGAATCGTGCACGCCGCACGTTCGAGCTCTTGCGGTTTATGCAGAACTGACAGTCGTAGATGCAGAAGTTCGTCATCAGGATCTTCAGGAGGCTGATGCAGCGTCCGTCCGGCGCGTATGCGTGGCATATCCCGGAGCCCTCCGTGGATCCGATGCCCTTGCCGTCACGACTGTCGCGCTTGCTGGTTCCGGACGATGCGCACGATGCATCGTACTTGGCCGCGTCGGCCAGGATGGCCAGCTTCTCCCGTGTGTCCAGTGCAGCCATCCGTATCCCGTCGACCTCCGATCGTCGGCCCGTCCATTAACGGAGAAGGCCCGTCTCCGCATAGCAGAAACGGGCCTCCGTACCTAGTGAAAGGATGCCTGCGGAGGGTTTGTCAGGCCTCGGCGTCCATGCTGTCGAGTTCCTGGATCCTCGCCAGGATCTTGGTCTCGTGCTGATAGACGTCGCTCGGTCCGGAGATCTTTTCCCGGGTCTCCTTGTTGTCGCCGGTGAACGTCCCGACGTGCTTCACGCTGTTCGCCTTGAAGTGGATCCGGGCGATCTGCCGGCGGTTGTTGTCGTCGAGCAGGATGGCGACGTACGACTTCGCCGGTCTCGCGACGACGCGATCCGCGTTCACGTGACGCGCGCAGATGGCTTTCACGATGTTGAACGCCAGCAGCTCGTCCGCGTTCATGGCCATCTCGTCCACGGTCGGACCGGCGGGCTGATCGGTGCTCGTCTCGACGTTCGGTCTGGAACCGACGAGATTCACGAGGGGTCTCGTGATTCGGGTCACGAGATCCTGGATGTCGTCCGGTCTCACCAGGCCGATCGACGACAGACGCGCCGCGATGACGTCGATGAAGGCATCCGACGGATCCGCCAGTTCGTCTCCGACGGAGCGCATGATCGCTTCGCGCGCCTTGCGCGCAGCCGCTCCGGCGACGAGCGCGGCCATGTCGAACGATCCGGACGAGATGTGCTCGAAGCCTGACGTGTCGATAGGGCGCTGGTCGGAGAAATCGACCGAGAGCAACGGCTCCGCATCCAGGGTCTTCTCCGAACCCCGCCCGTGGACGCGCAGGATCGATCCATCCGTCAGGATCGCGCACTTGGCGTCGATCCGGCCTACGGCATCGAGGAACGATGCGGCACGCTCGTTCTCCACGTCGGTGGGGGCGGAGGTCAGCAGGACCGCGATGCGGACCTCCTCTCCGTCCCTCACCGCATAATCGATCTTGGGAGAACCGTCCTGCGTATACCCCGGAACGACCTCGTAGGGGTCGAACGGATCGTATCCCAACGACTGGATCATCGGGAGGATGAGCGCCGTCTTGATCGCTTCGGCGGTCCGGACGGCGCTCCGACGCGTGCGGATCCGCGTCTGGAGTTCGGCCATCCTCGTATGGGTGTCGACTTCAACTTCTTCCATGGTATGCTGTTCCCCCGAGACGATGCCACCCTGGTAGCGTCTTCGCCTCCCAGGCTAGCACAATCCCCGACGGGGATTCCAGCGTAGAGTCGCCGACTGCGTCAATCGTCCTGGCCCGGCCTTGATCCGGCTTCCCTGCGTGACAGCCACTCCCTGCCCATCGCATAGGCATCGACGCATTCCGTGCTCTTGGCCGATTGCTCACCGAACGCCACTCCAAGGCTGTCCGGGTGTATCTCCCTCATCCGTGACACGTACGCGGATCTCAGCCTCCTGGCATCGACGTCGCGATCCACTCCGAGCACCAGCATCCACGGCTCCCTGTCAGGTTGACGGGCATGCGCTCTATTGTCGAGAACCCTTCGCGCGAACCCCTCGTCCACGGCCTCCGCGCCACCGCCGCCCGCGGCACCCCCGGTCCCGTATCCTCTGTTCCGCCAGGAGGACGGTGATGGACGGCCTCTCCACCTGACCTCACCGTGCTTCATCGACTTGGACGGAAGAATCCACCACGTGACGATGAAGCCGAGCACCGTGATCACGAGGAAGGTTATCCTGTCGTCGGGAAGCTCGATCATCCCGACGCCTCCCCATGATCCCGGCGCAGCCGTCTGCGCATTCTCCTGACGGCACCGTAGACGGCTGTCAGGAGTGCGGCGATCATGGCGGAGACCCCTTCTATTCCAGTGAATACGGCCGCGAACATTCCCTGAGCGGCACCCGTCTTGATGGCCACGGCTCCCACACCGCCCGTCACCAGCGCGCTCATGCCGTACTGGGCTATCCTGTCGCCTTCCTGGAATTCCATGTAGCTCGAACCACGTTCGAAACGGACCGTCCTGTTGACCGCGTCGAAGGCCATGATCGCAGGTGTCGTCATGCCCTGTCGCGTGACCAGGGTTCCCGATACGTAGCCCTCTCTTCCCAGAATACGCACGGTCCTGTTGAGGATCTCCTGACCGTCGTCGGATCGTATCCGGAGACCCCACTGCAGGCTGTTCGTGCTCGAATCGTACTGCGGCTCCATCTCCCATCCGGTGATGCGGAGTGCCGGAAGGCCGATCTCCGCCCGTCTCGTGTTGGCGGCCTCCTCGTCGCGCAGTAGTGATCTCATGAGATCATCGGCGCGCAGAACATCCCGATCGTCGATATGACCGGATGGCTCGTAGGAGTACGTCGCGAACCAGCTTCCGTCGGGCGGTGCTATGACACGCTGTCCGGTCTGTCGGGGATTCCCCTTCATGCTGAGGAAACGCGCGGATTGGATTCCTGGCAGATATCTGGCATCGGGTGATGCCGCTATGCTGGCGAGGGCGCCTATCATCCCTCGGCCTGATTCCTGCCAGGGCAGATCCTGCTGGTCGCCGGGGGATGCCGATGCGACCACGGGGGACTGCGCCGATCCATCCATCGGGACCATGAGTAGGCAGACCGTCGCGGCGGTGATCCCGAGCATCCGCTGCACGTCCATCCTCCCCCCTGTGCGTCATCGCGTGGGGAGGATGTATCACGTAGAGGGTTTTGACAATGACCCCCTCATCCGAACCGGTCCTCAGGCGCCGTCGTAGGCGGCCGGAGGCGGACCATCTATGGGCGTCTCTATGAACGGCTGCCTCGGATCCTCTCCGTACCTATTGGCACCTCTGGTAGGCATCATCAGTAGGATGAACAGCGAGATGATCCCGGACGAGACGATCAGCAGAGCGCCGATGGTAAGCATCGTGCGCATCTGCTCCGTTTCGACCGTCTGCGAGGCCTGCACGAAGAAGGATCCCGCGATCGCCAGAGCGAGCGTCACCAGAGCCATGGTCGACGTCCTGTCCGCGTCGTGCAGTCTCCTGCTCATGGCGCAGTACAGCGGCCATAGAAGGATCATCATCGCAGCGAATCCCACGACGGCCTCGGCCGGGGTTGATCCACCGAGAAAGTCGTTGAGGAGCGTACCGAGGACGTTGATCGCGATGATGGTCAGGAGGTAGGTCCTCCTGCGCATGCGTCCTTCCGGAGAGAACAGGCGGAGCATCACGCCGCGGACCTTATGGCGGATACGTTCAGCGCATGCTCGAGGGAATCCGAGAGTCTGATGCGCGATGCTCCCAGCCTGGCCTCGACCGCGGCTCTGGGATCGAAGGCCACTCTACCATCCGTGACGAGTTCTCCGTCCCATGCCAGACCATGAGATCTTCTCGCTATCTCTCCGAGCCACGAGGCTATGAGTCCTCCGCACCTTTCCAGGGTTCCGGGTCGGGACATCGGAACCGCATCCAGGTAGGCATCGAGAAGCAGGACCGATCGCTGGTCGAGACGTATCTCCGTGAGCCCGAGCCTTCTGTTCGCGATGGCGATGAATCTGGCGGCTTGCTCCCTTCTCGTCGGATCCGTTCCGGGTTCGATCAGGGGAGGCTGCGCCTTCACCTTTCTGGTGACCATGCTCGCCAGCCTCTGGCGGCGACCGTGGTGCCTATCGATCTCCGGACCCTCTTCCTGGTCCTTCGAGAACATGCTCATGAGGTTGGAAAGGCCGAACATGATCGGGCTCCGATTCTTGTGTTGTTCAGGCCTTAACCAATCTGCACACCTATCGTTGCACGGCGTCCCTCATTGCCCGTAGGTATCTTCCCCGCCGGTCGTCGACGATGCTCCGAGTCCTTCGTATTCGGCCTCCTTCGAAGGTCTCCTACGTGCTCGTGGGGCGGGTCTTCTCGTCTCCACGACCGAGGTCGAGCGCATCTCGCCTTCGGAATCTATCCTCAGCACCGGAGGATTCTGATCCGGATCGAGGATCTCCACCCTCAACGGTCTGGATAGATAGACCTCGTCTCCGGCCCGCGAATCCCATGCGGTGTCGGGGCGTATCCTAGTGCTGCCGACCCTGTAGAATCCTTCTGGAAGCGATATCTCGGCACCTCCCGAAGCGTCCACCCACACCGATGCGACCAGTGCCGGTGACGCTCCTCTGTTGAGGGAGTAGAACCGCAGCCTCGTCGGCACCTCCACGCGATCCGCTCTTATGGTGATCTGTGTGAGTTCTGTTCCCGGTGCGACCGCCATGTTCCACTGGATGACACCTCTGGGATTAGGCTTGACCGGATCCGCAACGGCGGCGACCGGGATGGTCGCCGATTGCATCGGATCGCGTTGCGTGGCCGATGCCGCTTGCGGGACGGTCCTCCTCTCGATCAGCCTGTTGTTGGCGTTGAAGGCGTTCAGGACCTCCACCGTTCCATCGGAAAGCACGCCGGCTCCGAAGCCCGTGACGAAGGTCGCGAGGATCACCAGTGCATACGCGAGTCTCCGGCCTCTCGGGGAGGCCGGTTCATGGAGCTCGTCCTCGGTCACATCAGTGCCGTGATGTCCAGCGTGATGGCGAAGACGCTGAGACCGAGGATCGCGAACATGCCGAAGCGGAGCATGTTCTGCTTGACCCTGGGAGGAAGATCCCTGCGGAGGGTTCCTTCGACGGCATAGGTGGCCAGATGTCCGCCGTCGAGGGCCGGTATGGGCATCAGGTTCATCACGCCCACGGCGATCGAGATCATCGCCATGAGGTACAGGAACGGAAGCATGCCCATCGACATGGACCGGGCCGATGCCTTGGCGATCCTCACCGGTCCGGAGAGTTCGGTGACGCTGCGCTGTCCTGTGACGATCTGCTTCATGGACTCGAGCTGCGCCCAGGTCATGAAGGCGCCGTCGGATACGCCTCTTGTGAGAGCGTCGACGGGACCGGTCGCCTTCTGCCATGCCTGCGGCAGGGTCACACCGAGCACGCCGATGGTCGCCTTCGTGCCATCCTCGTCGCTGATGGTCTTGGCGGTCATCGTCGCGTCCTGCGTGAAGGTCCTGCCGTCCCGGCGCCAGGTCACGGGCATCGTCTTGCCCGGGTGCAGCACGACGGCGCGCGTCACGTCCATGCCGGTGACGATATCGGTCCCGCCGATCCGCGTCAGCTGGTCTCCCTCGCGCAGGCCGAGCCTGGAGGCCGCGCTGCCGCTCTCCACCGTCTGGACGATGGGTTTGCCGACCGGATATCCCCAGATCGATGCGATGGTCGCGAACAGGATGGCAGCCAGCACGAGGTTGATGGCCGGCCCCGCACCGACGATGATCGCCCGCTTCCATCTGGCCAGTCTGTCGAGGGTCACGTCGTCGGGACCCACGGGCTTCTTCTCATCGTCTCCCGGGAAGCTGACGTAGCCTCCGATCAGGAAGGGTGCCAGGCGCCATTCGGTCCCCCGCTTGTCCGTCCACTTGAGGAGCGGCGGTCCGAAGCCCAGCGAGAAGGCGGTTCCGACGAGGCCGAACATGCGGCCGGCGATGTAGTGGCCGAATTCGTGGATGACCACGATGACCGAGATCATCACAACGAACGCCATCAGTGCGAAGAGTACATCGAACATCTTGGTCCTCCCGACGTTTCGTCGGACACGAGCATGGTTTCACGGGGAGACCGATGTCTCCCCGCGTCGTCTTCAATCGTTGGCGCGGCCGCCGTTGCGTGCGATCTGGGCTTCGAGATCCATGATGCGCTGCTGGTTCTCATGGTCACGGATCATCGAATCGACCTCTCCGTTCTGCACCAGCTGCTGCATGCGATCGTGCTGTTCCTTGGCGAAGGCATCGAATTCGTCCTGGGACTTCTGACCGCTCAACCGCACCTGCAGCGACTGCTCGTCCAGATCCCAGTAGCTGAAGCGGATCTCGACGTCGGAGGGCACTCCGTAGTTGCGCGTCACGATCAACGGCGACGGCACGATGGTGCCGTCGGGCAGCGTCCTGGTGTAGGGTCGGCCCTTATCATCGTTCCGCTTGATGATCATTCCGATGTCGATCTTCCTGGTGTCGCTCATGTCTCTTTCCTCTTCAGAATGCATCTGCTTCTTCGGCGTGGAGTTCGCCGGATGGAACGGCATCGAGGCTCATGACGTCCTCGACGATGAAGTTGATCTCCTCGACACCTCTGAAGGTGTCGATCTCGATCGTCCCTAGGAATAGCACGGGTTCGTTGCCTTCTATGGCCTTGAGCATGCCCGATTCCGCGGCGCGCCATGCCTTGGCCTTGACGAAACCGTTGTCGTCGACGGCGTCGAAGAACGCGTGTCCCCCGGCCGTCGCCCTGACGGACGTCGCCTTTGCAGGCCCCAGGATGAACCTGGGCTTGGGCCATCCCTGACCGTACGGTCCCATGCGTTCGATCTCGTCGTGGAAGCCGTACGTGATGTCGCTGGTCCAGAGAGCCGCGTCGGCCGGCGTCGAAGCCGCCGCACGCGCCTTGGCGACGTCCGCCCCGAGACGATCGATCAGCCAATCCCTCAGGATCTCGAGCTTGTCCTCCTCCGCAGACAGGCCGCACGCCATGGTGTGACCTCCGCCAGCGACGAGGATCCCTGCGTCCTTGGCGGCCATGATGGCTGATCCCAGGTCCACGCCGTCGATCGAACGTCCTGATCCCTTGACCACGCCGTCCTCCCTGATCGCCATGACGACGACCGGTCGATTGAAGTGCTCCTTGAGCCTTCCGGCGACGATCCCGATGACGCCCTCGTGCCATCCGGGATTCCAGACGACGATCACGGGGTCGTCCTCGCGGACCATCGTCAGGGCTTCCGCCTGCGCCTTCTTCTCGAGGGCTTGCCTTTCCTGGTTGCAGGTGTTCAGGGTCTCGGCGATCGTGAGGCACTTCTCCTCATGGTCGCTGGCCAGCAGATCGGCACCGAGCCTGGCGGTGCCGACGCGCCCACCCGCGTTGATGCGTGGTCCGATGTGGAATCCGAACGAGGTGACCGTCGCCCCCTGCTTCACTCCCGCGACGTTGGCGAGCGCCGATAGACCGACGTTCTCGCGTCTGTCGAGACGCTTGAGTCCGTTGGTCACGAACGCACGGTTCAGACCGACCAACGGCATGACGTCGCAGACGGTGCCCAGCGCGACCAGGTCCAGAAGCACGGGAAGGTTCGGCTCCTGCCGTACCTTCCATCTTCCACGGTTCCTGAGTTCCCTGTTCACCGCCGCGACGAGCATGAAGGCGAGTCCGGCGGTGCACAGGATGCGCATGGCCTGACCGGGTTCCGGTTGGTCCTCCCTGTGGGGATTCACCAGTGCGTTCGCGTCCGGCAGGCCATGACCCGGCTTGTGGTGGTCGATGACGACGACGTCGATGCCGTAGGCGCGGGCCCTACCGATCGTGTCCGAGTTCTGGGTTCCGCAGTCGAGCAGCAGGATCACGTCGGGCATGCCCGAAACCGCGTCCTCGAAGGCCGCGTCGCCGAATCCGTACCCGTGCTCGCGGTTCGGGATCACTGTCCTGTAGGACGTGTGCCCCGCCATCTTGAGGAAGCGCTCGACGATCGCGGTGGATGTGGCGCCGTCCACGTCGTAGTCGCCGAACACCAGAAGGTCCTCTTGGCGTTCGATGACGTCAGCCAGCCTGGATGCGGCGGCGTCCATGTCGATCAGGACCGACGGATTCGGCATGTGCAGCGAGAGCTTGCTGTCCAGGAGACCCGGAAGAGCCTCGGGTCCGCATCCGCGTACGTGCGCCAGCACTCCTTGGATCTGCGTCGGGCCGTCGACGGTGTCGACGTGCTCGTAGCCGCTCGAGTCCCGGAGTCGCCATCTGCGTCCGGTCACCGACAACCGGCCGCCGATGATCTCGTCAATGTCGCTCTTCAAGTCGCATTCCCCCGTCCCTCTTTTCTTCGCCCTAAATTCAGCATTTGACAAGGCCTGATCCACCCCCCAACCATTATGCGTCATAGGGGGTGAGCCATGGTACAGATCGGAGCCGGCCTTTCCGGCTACGCGCTTTATGCGCTAATAGTTTGGATGCCCATCTGGAGGATGGCCGCTACGCCGAACGCGGACGGCATCTTCAAGTACTTCCTCATCGTTATGATGCTGGTGTTCGGCGTCTTCATGGTGTCGGGCGGCCGATCGTCGTTCTCGATCACCCGCTTCGCACCCGGATTCATCGCGGGTGCCGTCTGTTCGGCTGCGGTGGCGGGATCGATGTGGTGGCTGCTGGCGGCCGGCCTAATCGGCCTTGCCGTCGCCTTCGTGATGTTCGGGGATTGAGGGTACGGGCTCACCCCACACGAGACCCCTTCCCCTCACCCTTCTGATAGGAAGCGGTTCATGCGACGCATTGGGTCTGTTCCTGATCCTGTGCATCAGCACCTTGATCAGGTTCGACGGATCGTTCGAATGTGATCCGCTCGCTTCGACCAGTTCCTCATCGCTGAATATCCTGCCGGGATGCGAGCGGAGGATGCCGATCACCCTGTCGGACGTTCCGTCTGAATCACCGTCCATGTGCGTCGGATCGCTCGTCCATCGCAGACCTCGCCCCCTGACGACCGATATCATCCAGGCTCTGCTGGAGATCCTCCGCAGGGAGTGGAGATGCACCTTCACCACCGACCTGGGATCGGTCGATCCGCTGCCTATGACCCTGGCGATCTCCTCGTACGTGACGATCCCGCCATCGGTGGTCATCATGTGATGGAGAAGCGCTCTCGCCGCCGGCTGGAGCGCGCTCTCCTCCTTCTCTCTCGCGAGGGCGGCCTGTTCGTGATCCTGAGGGTCATCCATCGCGCGGGTCAGTTGATCCGCACGATGAAGTTGACCGTGAACACCGAGTTCGGAGCCATCGTGCCGAACATCCTGAACTGCACCGCTCTCACGGCCGGGTCTACGGAGAGTCCGTTAGCCGTTGGTGCGTAGCCGTACGTCGTGCCATCCGAAGAGAACGAGGACGAATCCGTCGTATCGGATGTGGACACATAGGTGAAGGTCAACCCGCTCGGCGTTCCGGTCACACCCGTTCCGTCGATCCCGTCGTTGTACTGGAAGGGACCGCGCGCGTTGGTCGCCCCTTGGGTGGCGTACACGGGAGCTACGACCAACTGCGTGTTCTGCGGTATCGAATCCGTCAGGACCACGCTGTCCGCCGTCACCGGCAGATTAGACGGGTTGCTCACGGTCAGGGAGTACTGGACGTACGCACCCGGGATGGCCTTCGGATTGTTGTATTGGTTTGACGGGTCGAAAACGGTCCGCGATCTCTTGGCGATCGTCAGACCCTGCGTCACGGAGAGGACCGCCGTCGCGGGTGCGACGTTTCCGACGTTCGCGGTCCCTATGGTCGCCGTCGCCCCTCCGACGGGAATGACGTTCGTATAGGAACCCGTCGCACCTGCCGTGACGCTGACAGAGTAGTTGCAGTTGGATCCCGCAGCGAGCGTCGCGCCTGAGAGGGCCGCCGAGTTACCGCCCGCAGCGGCCGTCACGGTCCCGCTTGCGCAGGACGTCGCCGCCGCCGGATCTCCGCCTACGGCCACTCCAGTCGGCAATGGATCGTTGACCGCGATGGCGCTCATGGGAAGCGAAGGGTTCGGGTTCACCACCGTGACCGTCAGTATCGAGTTGCCTCCCGACGGGATCACCGAAGGGGCGAAGGTCTTCGTGACCGTGGGCGTGCACTCGGCACCGGAATAGTACCTGCCGGGAATGCCGGTGGAGGCATAGGCGGTATCGACCACGCCGGCGGAACCCGGCGTCGCTCCGTACCCGGTTCCATAGGCCGCACTGGCGGCGGTCGTCCCGTTGGTTCCACCCGATACGCTGGACGAAAGACCGAAGTTTGACACGATCGCACCACCGCCGCCGCCGCCGCCCGGGCCGTGACTCTGTCCGCCTCCCGAGTTGGACATGCCCGCACCGCCGTTCGCGGATGCGCTGACCGACCCGGTGTTCGTCAGAGCGAACACCTGGATGGTGCCTCCCGCTCCGCCACCGCCCGATCCATCGTTGGTGACGTTGGAACTGAAGGTTCCTCCGTTCGCGAGCAGCGATCCGCTTCCGCTGATCCTTCCCGCGCGGATCAGGATGGCGCCGCCTCCCGGAGCCCCTGAGGAGGAACCACCTGACGGCAACGATCCGGTTCCGTCGTTCGTGCTGGCGGCGCCGCCGCCTCCTCCCAGGTACAGCTTCGTCTTTCCGACACTGGGTACGATGGCGCCGCCGATGCCACCGCTCTGCGAGCAGATGTTGGCCGTGTTGAAGTTGGCGCACCAGCCGTATCCGCCCTGTCCGCCCTGACCGGCGTTGCCGCCGCCGCCACCGCCCGAGTTCTGATCGTTGATTGCAGGGTTGCCGTCCGTGCCGCCGCCGCCCGCGTTGCCGGGTGCGCCGCGCGCTCCGTTGCGCGATGCCGGCATGTCGGTCACGGCACCCACTGTCACGTTCGCGCCGTCGAAGGTGCGATAGGGGGTGCCGACGATCCCCTCGCCCTTCTGACCATGGGCTGCGTTGGTCGTGAAGTCCGTCGCGTAGTCCGGCGTCCCGGCGACGGCGTAGCCGACGCCCGTCGTCGACTGCACTCCACCGCCGCCGCGGAATCCCTTTCCGCTGACGTCGACCGACACTCCGCTCAGAGCGAGTTGCGCAGCCACGTCGAAGGCCACGATGCCTCCGGTCGACCCGTTCCACACCGGGGCGGTCACGCTACCGGTCAGGGTGAGGTTTCTGTACTGTGGTACCCGGATCACCTGGAAGCGTCTCCGGCCCAGAACGGCCGTGCCGCTCGTCGTCCCTGCCGCGGCGGTCGTGTAGCCGTTGACCAGCGGTGCGGCGAGTGTGAGCGTGCCGCCCCCGGAACCCACCGAGTTCGCAGCACGGACGTATTCGTAGTCGCCGGCGGAAGCGATCGAGGTGTAGCCTCTTCCGCTGGTGGCGTTGGAGCCGTAGCCCGACGAGTTGGTCGTGCTCGAGGTCGCCCCCTGGATCTGTACGACGAGGAGCAGATCACCCGCCGTGATGGGCGTGAGAGCCCCCCGCCCGTCTGCGGCACCGATCACGATGCTCGACGTCCCGGCGGCAGGACTGTTCGTGCCCGCGAAATACGTGTTGAGGACGGCACCCGTGGCCGTGACGTTCAAGTCGGCGTCCCGGCCGGGTATGGTGCAGGCCGTCGGTGCGGCCTCCACCATCTGTGCCGGAAGAAGCGCGCACAATGCGGCGGTGCATGCGATGCGTCTCATGATGCTCATCAGCGGCGCCTCCTGACCAGACCCAGCGTCTCTTCGTCGAACTTCATCCTGAAGGCCACCCATGGTCCCTTCGTGGTCGACCGCGCACCCGAGAAGTCGCGATCCTCGAAGCCGGTCATGTTGTAGCCCAGGGACACCCAGGTGTTCCTTGCGGGGGACACGCCGACCGTTGGGCCCAGGCTCCACTGCATCGTGCCCTGGGACCACGAATGACGGGCACCGGCCTGAAGGCCCACGTCGAGCCAGTCGCTGACGTCCTGACGGGCCTCCAGCGAGACCATGTCCGTGTAGCCGCCGTAGCGTGCGCCGTCGAAGCTCTGGATGCCGTACTTCGATCCGTAGTAGAACGATATCTGGGTGCGGCTGCCGCGCTCCTCGCTTCCGGCCGCGATCCAGTTGATCGCCAGGTTGTTCACGAAGCGCAGCGAGGTCGCCCTCTGGGAAGTGTTGGCGATCGGTCCGTAGTCGGCGCCCGCGAGGACACCGATACCGATCTGCGACGCCGGAAGACCGTACGATCCGGAGGAAAGGGGCGTGCCGGTACCCAACTGGATGCCGTCGTAGATCATCTCGAGCTTGTCGAGGAACTGGAGTCTCGAGGTCGGCGTGCGGAGGGCGATCGAGAAGGCCGCGTCCGCATGATCCACGCCTCCTCCATCGTACTGGTTGAGACGGTAGGCGCTGGCCGAACCACCCCACACGCGTCCTTCGGACAGTTGATGGACCAGACCGGCGGTCAGGCCGTAGCGCCTGTTCTGGCCGAGACGGGTCTCGAGACGCGTGGTCCAGCTCGTACGGAGGGTCTGCTTCGCCAGACCGGCGCTGATGCTGGTGAAGTCCGTGTCGAGGTAGCCGTTGTCGATCCGCCCCCCGAGCAGCGGGCTGTTGAGCGGATTCACGGCATCGGGGCGGACCGAACCGTTGATGGTCCGCTCCGATTCGACCGCCAGGTCGGCGCTCATGCCCTTGCCGAGCATGAAGGACTGGCGAGCGCCGAAGGCACCGTAGGTCCTGTCGCCGTTCTCGGTGATGGCCTGCTTGTTCCAGCTGCCGTTCACGGTCGCGCCGGACCAGGGTGCGACCTCCGCACCGATCCGCGTGTTCGATCCCTTGGCCCCGGATCCGCTCGCGATCTCATGATCGACCAGCGCACGGATGTTCGACGTGATCGCATACGAGGCGCCGATGCGGTAGCGCGTCGGCGTCGAGACGGTGGAATCGCCCGAGATGGTCGTCGCGGCCTCGCCGCTGACGATCAGTCGGTTGTCCAGCATGGAACGGGACACGGTGGCACCGAGCTGAGCGGTGTCCACCGTACCGCCCTTGGTGCCGTGCTCGCGCACGTACTGGAGGGATCCCTGCACGTCGGTTCTGGAATCGAGACGCGCCCGGACGTCGGCCCGGAGACCCTGGCGTCGCGCCTGCGACGTCAGGTCGTCGAGCTGGTAGCCGCTTCCGGCGAGTTCGATCCCCTTGCCGATCCGCGTCGCGACGTCGATCCCGCTCTTGCGGTATCCCACGTCGACGGCGTTCTGCTGACCGACGCCGAACTGACGGCTCTGCTCGCGTACGTAGGCGCGTGCGTCGAGGTTCTCGGTACGACGCTGAGCCTCGACGACGTAGGCGTGGCCGCTGACGCCTCCGCCGGACGAATAGCCCCCCTCGGCCCTGAGACGGGTCGTGGAATCGATCTGGACGGTCGCATCCACCGTACCCATCGTCGTACGGCGATCGCCGTCGTCGTGGATGCCGGTCGCTCCGACCTGTACTTTTCTCCCGATCGTGCGCGTGGCACGGGCGCCCGCTACCAGCCGGTCCTGCGCCGAACCGTACGTCTCGTAGTCGATGACGAGGAACGTCGGGTTGAAGTCCACGTCCCGTGCCTGAAGCGGCGAGCGCATGGTGATCGTGCCGCGGGCGTAGTCGATCTCGTAGTCCTGGAAGCGGATCAGCTCCTTCTGGGACTTGATGAGCTCGGGACGTCTCGCATCACGGACCTCGATCCTGACGCGCTCGGTGTTCAGCACCAGATCGCGACGCTGCAGCTGATACGGACCGGAGAGACCCATGCCCTGGATCTCGTCGCGCTCGTGCCGGAACGGAGTCGACGCGACGAAGGCCGTCAGTCCGGTCTTCTGCGAGCGGTACTCGGTCTTGATGCCGGTGAGCGTGCGCTGGTACTGACCCAGTTCGGTATCGGCGAGCCCGGTCGAGAAGTCACCGAACAGTGCGTAGAACTGCTTCGTCTCCAGTTTGACGAAGATGTTCTTCGTCGACTGCGCGTCGTAGCCCTGCTGTGCGGTGTCGCCGTAGAGCGTGTAGTACGCCTCCGGATCAACGGTCGTGAGGACCGACTGACGACGCTGACGATCGGACTTCTTGTCCGAGTCGTACGCCAGGGTGAGCAGCCAGCTGCCCTTCACCCGACCCTTGGCGTACAGCTTGACCTGACCGTCGGTGATCGAGGTGTCGCCGGGATCTGCGGTGAGCGTCTCCGCCTGACGTGCGAGCGTGTTGTAGCCGACGGAGCCGGCGCCGAATCCGACGACGACCCAGTCCTGCTGACCTGGAGATAGCCATGCCCTGATCTCGTCCTGGCGATCGAGAACGCTTCCGGTGTCGCGCAGGCGCGTCGCACTGGCTACGCCTTCGCGAAGATGCATGTCCAGTCGCACCTCGCCGGTCTGGGTCGTGGGAGCCAGTTCGATGTAGGCGATGCCGTCGTCGCCCTTGACGACCCACTGGGTCCGGGCCGAACCGAACTGCTGTACGAGCTGCGACGTACGACGGTTCTGCACCTGATCGGCGGTCTGGTAGGGTGCGGAGACCTCGACGCTTCCGGTGATGCCGGCACGGACCGGCCTGCCCTTCTTGTCGAGGACCCTCACGGCGATGACCGGATTGCTCCGACCGTCGGCCACCAGCTTGGACTTGGCGTTCACGATCTCCGCGCGATCGACGGTGTTCACGTAGGGGACTACCTGCGTGAACTTCTGCTTCGTGCCGTCGGCGTGCGTGACGACCGCTTCGACGAGGTTGTCGCCCTCGACCAGTGGAACCGAGTTCCAGACCTCCACGCCTGCCGTCTTGGA
>JAAIGE0101355136.1_pt1 | contig 22556 bp, 22 predicted proteins | sample 6487951 | NCBI WGS metagenome assembly JAAIGE01 (sample SAMN13974128, study PRJNA590717) | phyllosphere metagenome | biome: tomato field; feature: multiple bacterial spot infested tomato fields; material: tomato leaves; isolation source: leaves from tomato fields | host: Solanum lycopersicum ...
AAACGGCTGTCAGGAGAGCCGATGTACAGAATTGAAGGAAATCATTCGAAAGGTGTTCTGATCGCCACGCTGTCTGGCATGATGACGGTTGCCGAGGTTGGGTCATACATCGATGACGTGAAGAGAGCGTTCGTCGCTCACCGCCTAAGGCAATACTCCATGGTCATTGATGTCTCAGCATGCCCCATTCAGCATCAGGATGTCATCCAGGCCATGGGCGAACATATGGCGTCAATGCCCAAAGCGACGGCTCTGGCAGTCGTCACCGGAAGCTCTCTGGCCAAGATGCAGGTTCGCCGCCTTTTCACCCAGCCCTACGCCAGGATTGTGGATACCGTCGCTGACGGGGTGGCTTGGGTGAGCGAAGGTAGGGAGCCGCCTGCCAGATGATGCGGGCATGCACTGGTGCCAGCACCTCACATATCAGGCGTCATCGCACTTTCGACCTTCGGCAGCCGCATATGACGCATCCTGACATCCCCTCATCGAGCTCTTTAGGACATTTAGGAGCCAAATTTCGACAACCGGCAGCGACTTTTGCCTCGGTGCCACGAACTGACATATCTTCGTTTATAGATTACAACTTGGTCGTTAGATGTCGATTGCATTACTAGCGTGAAAAAGGGGGTGGGCTGTCGTTTACACCGTGATCCCCCGCAATACCTGGTAACCGTTCCAACGAGATGTGGATTGTCCAAGTATTAGATTGAGCTGGGGTGAAGCTGACTGTGTCAATACGCGTTTTTCAACGATATTGAGAAGATGCTGCGTAGCGATCTCAGCTATTTTATTAAATGGGCGGGATACGGTTGTCAGAGATGGAGTTAACATTTCAGCCAACTGGCTGCCATCAAATCCGATTACAGAAAGTTCGTCCGGGACGGCGATGGACAACTCGACTGCAACCTTCAATATGCCGGCAGCCATAATGTCGTTAGCGGCAAAGATAGCGCTGGGGCGTGGCACCATAGCCAGAATTATCTGGGCTGCATCTATGCCCGAGCGCAGCGTATAGTCACCATCTACTTCGGTCAGAAGATTGATATTGCAAGCTTGGAGCCCTTCTGTAAATCCACGCCGCCTTTCGCGGGCGGATATCATGGTCTGCGGCCCGTTTATCATGGCGACATGATGGTGGCCCAAGCTGACCAGGTGCCGAGCCACTTCACCCGCGGCCTCACGCTCGCGGGACAAGACGACCGCTCCATAGCCCTCAATCGGCACCGCCGACACGGCAACCGCTGGAATCTGCGCGGAACCTAATGCCGCTGGCAAGTCAGGGATACCGGAAACAGGTGGCAATATGATAAGCCCGTCAACACGTGAGCGCCGGGCGAAAGCCAGAACGTCGGCTATCGCTCCCTCCTCCTCAAAGGATGTCGAGTGAGAGATGACCTCATAGCCCCGCCGGTTAGCCTCGGAGCCGACCCCTTGTTGCACAGTATTAAGCACGAGCGCATTGCGATCGTTATGCACGATTCCGACAAGAAACGACCGCCCTCGCGCGAGTGCGCGAGCAGTTAAACTGGGTCGAAAATTGAGCGTCGCTATCGCCTTTTGTACGCGTTCGCGCGTGTCGTCGCTAACCCGGGGCAGATTATTGATGGCACGTGAAACCGTTCGTATCGACACGCCTGCGATCTGGGCGACGTCGGAGATGGTGGCTTCGTGTCCTGCGGCGGACGGAGCAGTGTCTCTCATATGCGAACGGTAAGCCGTCCTTACCTCAAAGTCACGTCCTCAGGATATCGGGTTAAACGGGTTGACGGATCGACAGAACGGGAATAGCAGGTCGAAATAATGATAGCGCTACCGTTTTATGCGCTACAGTCATTGAACCGGGAGCAAAATGCTCCTTGCGCGACATCGCGATTTAAAAGGGGAGGTTTCATGCAAAGCATTTCGATCTCACGCGCACGCTTGCTTGTCAGCGCTGCGCTTATTTTTTGCCCTGCTGCGCCAGCGCTGGCGCAAGGGTCTAGCTCTGATGTTTTGGTTGACCAATCCGCAGTTTCTGAGGGGCAATCCTCTACGACGAGCGATGGTGCGGCCGCCGATATCGTCGTGACGGGTTCGCGTATCGCGCGGAACGGATTCGACGCCTCGACGCCTGTCAGTGTCGTCGACGCGACGGACGTCAAGCTGTCCGGGAACGTGAATATTGAGAAAACGCTCTCGCAGTTGCCGCAGGCCGTTGGTTCACAGTTTGGTAGCGCAACATCCAATACCGTCCCCGGTGGTTTTGCAGACGTAAATTTGCGCGGCTTTGGCTCGACACGTAACCTCGTTCTCGTCAACGGGCGGCGGTATGCGATCTATGGCCCTGAACAGGTCGTCGATCTCAATACGATCCCGTCCAGTCTGATCGCTCGCACCGAAATCGTGACGGGTGGCTCTTCCGCCGTTTACGGGTCGGATGCGATCACCGGTGTGGTCAACTTCATCATGCGGGATGACTTCGAAGGCGTGGAGGCGCGCGCGCAGGTCAATATTGATCGGCCAACCGGAACGCCGGTGTATAACGTCGATCTTACGATGGGCGGCAATTTCGCCGACGGGCGCGGCAACCTAGTCGTATCTGGCAATTATCTGAAGCGCGGATCAATCACGCGCGGAAAGCGCGGCGGCTTTGCCTTCGATTCACTCAATGACGGATGCATCGTTCCCGGCAGCGGAGGACATGATCGCGCTGGCACCCCGTTCGCGCCGGCAGCGGGTCAGGGTTGCGTCGCAGGCGGAGGAGAACTCGGATTCGTCGCCGGCGGCAGCGGCGATATTCCCAATGGCCGGTTTTCGGGCATCCCGGCTTTCGGCGGAACCAACGCCGCTCTCAACGCGGCTTATGCCAGTGCCGGTCTTTCGGCACTAACTTCGCGCGGCTTTACCTTCAACGATGCAGGTACCTCAGCGCGTCCCCAGATCACGCCGCAGGATGACTTCAACCTTGGGCCGGACAACTATCTGATCCAGCCGCAAAAGCGCTGGATGATCAACAGCTTTGGCCATTATGATTTCACTGACTCCATCACCGGCTACATGGAGTTGCATTACAGCAACAACGTCGTGAATGCGCGGCTGGCACCGACCAATGTGGGTGCGCCGACGCTTTTCAACGTCAATAATCCTTATCTGACGCCGCAACTGCAGGAAGTCCTGCGGCAACTTGACCTCGCGGAGCGGGGGACGACTACCGTCACCAGCGGAACGGCCACGCGTACGACCACCGCAGGCGACGGACTAGCCGTTCTCACCGCTGGTCGCCGCTACAGCGAAGTGGGCGCGCGTCTCGCCAGCGAACGACGCAACGTATTCCGCGGCGCATGGGGTCTTAAGGGCAATATCGGTAGTGTCTCGGACAATGTCCTGACCGACCTCAAGTTCGACGCATATTACACATATGCCCGCAGCGAAGACACGCTGCTGCTGCAAAACGCCATTTCTCGCAGTCGGTTGCAGGCGTCCTTGCTGTCGGTCAATGGCGCTGCTCCGGTTTGTAATATTTTTGGACAGAATGTCAGCGAGACCTGCGCTAGCGCCATCCGCATCAGCGCGACGAACTCGACCATCGCAACCCAACAGGTTGCGCAGGGCAGCGTCACCGGCTCGCTGTTCCAACTTCCTGCCGGTCCGGTTGGCTTTTCCACTGGCTATGAATGGCGCAAGACAAGCGCCTCCTTCACGCCGGACTCCTTCCTTTCGTCCGGCGATGTCGCCGGTTTCAACCCCGGCCTTCCGACCAGGGGCAGCGTGTCGGTGAACGAGATTTTTGGAGAACTGCGCGTACCCTTAATCCATGATACGCCGTTCATCGACAGCCTGGTCGCCAATGGCGGGTTTCGCTATTCCGATTACAGCCTGGCCGGTATTGGCGGTCAGTGGACCTATCTTGGCGGGCTGGACTGGCGCGTCAACCGGAACCTGGCGTTTCGCGGACAATATCAGCGTGCGATCCGCGCGCCCAACGTTAACGAGCTGTACGGCGGCGTGACGCGCGTGGTCGGCGTTGCCACCGACCCCTGCTCCTCGCGCGCACCGGCGGCGCAACGAACTGATGCCGTCCGTGCGGTCTGCGTAGCGACCGGCGTTCCTGCTGGCGCGGTGTTCACCGATGCCGTCCAGCCCAACAACATCATGCCTGCCGACTTTGGCGGCAATGTAAATCTGGGTGCAGAAAAGTCGGACACCTTCACTGTAGGAGCAGTGTTTACGCCTGCCTTCGCACCAAAGCTTTTCATTAGCGTCGATTATTTCAACATCTCGCTCGACGGCGCGATTTCGTCGCTGGGCGGCGGTCTGCAGAACACGCTCAATCTGTGCTATTCGGTCATCCAGGATGCGAACAGCGAGTTTTGCAGGGCCGTCACGCGCAATCCCAATACCGGTGAAATCAACGATCCCTTCGTGGCGCAGATCCGCAACGCGAATACCGGCAAGCTCAAGACGTCCGGCATCGACTTTGCGGTGCGCTATTCCATCACGACCGATTTCGGCTTTCCGGGTCTGGGAGACAACAGCAGCTTCGACATCAGCAGCAACATTACCTATCTGGACGAATTTACGTCGACCCCAGTGGCTGCGCTGCCGGATATCCGGAACGAATGCGCAGGTTCTTACGGCCCAACCTGCGGTCAGCCCCTTCCGCGCTGGCGGGCGACCTCGCGTATCACGTGGAATGTCGAGGATTTCAGCCTCAGCCTTCGTCATCGTTATCTCGGCAAGGTTACGACCGATCGCTATGTCGTGCCTAACAGACAAGGTGCAGCCAACGCGCCGCGTCTCGATAGCTTCGCTTATCCGGTGCTGAATGATCAGAACTATTTCGATCTGTCGTTCAACTATAAGCTGCGGGATGGGATGGAGATTTTCGGCGGTGCCAACAACATGTTCAACAACAGGCCGCCCGTGACGACGCAGGGGCCCAACGCTAACACCTTCTCGGCGACCTACGACGTGCTGGGAACCGAGTTCTTCCTTGGCGCATCGTTGAAATTCTAAAGCGAACTGAAGAGGCGGAGCCGTCATCACGGTTCCGCCTTTGTTCGAGGAGAGGACGGTAGATATGGGTTTTGATCGGCGGACCTTCATGCAGAGCGGCGCTTTTGCGGGTGTAGCGGGCCTCGCGCTTAGCGTCGGCTCGGCATCGGGCAAGCCGCTGGCCCTCGCCGCTGGCAAGGTGGCGGGGATGGTCGATGTTCGTGATTTTGGCGCAAAGGGCGACGGGATCGCCATTGACAGCGGTGCGATCAACAATGCGATTGATCATGTCGCCAGTCGGGGCGGCGGCACCGTGTATTTCGCCGCCGGTTCTTACGCCAGCTATACGATCAGGATGAAGAGCCATGTCTCCCTCTTTTTGGCGGACGGTGCGATACTGCTGGCGGCTGCACCGACAGACCGGCAGGGCTATGACCATGCCGAACCGATCGGCGAATGGGGCGCCTATCAGGATTTTGGCCACAGCCATTGGCGCAACAGTCTGATATGGGGCGAGGGGCTGAATGACATCGCCATCCTGGGGCCGGGCCTCATTTGGGGAAAAGGACTGGGCCGCGGGGATGGGAAGGATAACTGGCTGAAGGACCCGACTGGCCCTGGTACAGGCAACAAGGCCATAGCGCTTAAAAACTGCCGTAATGTCGTGCTGCGCGACATCAAGATTTTGGAAGGCGGCTGGTTCGCCTTGTTGGCGACTGGCGTCGACAACCTTACCATCGACAATGTTTTGGTCGATACGAACCGCGACGGGTTCGACATCGATTGCTGTCGCAACGTCCGCGTCAGCAACTGTACGGTTAACTCGCCATGGGATGACGGCATCTGCCCCAAGAGCAGCTATGCACTCGGACATCCCCGGATCACCGAAAATCTCACCATTTCCGACTGTTTCGTGACAGGCAATTATGAGGTCGGATCGGTGCTGGATGGCAGTTGGCGCAAGATGCCGCCATCGTTCGCGCCGAAGATCCACGGTCGGATCAAATTCGGCACGGAATCGAACGGCGGCTTCCGCAACATCACCATCACCAACTGCATTTTCGAGGACAGCCGGGGCCTCGCGTTCGAGACCGTCGATGGCGCCATCGTAGAAGATATAACTGTCAGCAACATTACCATGCGCGGCATCGTCGATGCGCCGCTGTTCCTGCGACTGGGTAAGCGAATGAGAGGCCCTGCAGGCGTACCCATCGGCACGATGAAACGCATATTGATCCAGAATGTGGTGAGCTCGAACGCGACAATTCTACCGTCCGTGATCGCTGGACTTACAGACCATCCAATCGAGGATGTCTCCATCGCCGATTGTCATTTCCATCATGTCGGCGGCGCCGCGGCGGATATGGCGAAAGTCAGGCCACCGGAAGCCGAACTCGCCTATCCCGAAGCAACTATGTTCGGCGATCTGCCCGCTACTGGCTTTTTCGTCCGTCACGCGCGCAATATCCGCTTCAGAAATGTCGAGATATCCGTTGCCTCAGCCGATCCCCGCCCCGCCTTCCGGCTGGAGGATGTACAGGATGTCGAGTTCGCCGGGCTGCGTGCGCCGCGTGGAAAAACCTGGTCGTTGGAGGGCGTCACTGGCTTTCGCAGCAGCGGCGCGCGATGGATCGACGATCGCAGGTCCGATGTGCGGATGTCGGGCGATTTTTAGAGGTGATAACGTGAAGACGCGCCTCTACCGATCTGGTAATAGGGTAAAAATGCTGGCCGCTGCCGTCGCCATGATGGCGACGGACGGCCCGGTGGCAAGCCGCACCAGCCAGGCAGGCTATACCAATCCCATTCTATACGCTGATTACTCCGATCCAGACGTCATACGGGTCGGCCGCGATTATTATATGGTCGCATCCAGCTTCCACTTCTCGCCAGGCATCCCGATCCTGCATTCACGTGACCTCGTGCACTGGTCGATCCAAGGTCATGTCCTGCCGCGCCTTCCCTTCGCGCCGCAATATGACATGTCTGGGCCGCATAGCCTGACCGATGCGATTTCAAAGCCGGTCGGAGGCACCCGTTATGCCGGAGGCGTCTGGGCGCCCGCGATCCGGTATCACAAAGGCCTGTTCTACGTGTACTGGGCGACGCCTGACGAAGGCATCTTCATGGCGACAGCCAAGAAGGCGGCAGGACCATGGAGCGCGCCTGTTAAGGTTATCGACCAGCCGATGCTGGAAGATCCCTGTCCGTTCTGGGACGATGACGGCCAAGCCTGGCTTGTTCATTCGCGCCATGGCGCAGGACCGCTGATCCTCCATCGCATGAGTGCGGACGGCAAGACCGTGCTGGACGATGGTAAGATCATCGTGGAGGACAAGCAGGCACTGCCAGCCTTGGAAGGCCCCAAACTCTACAAACGAAACGGCTGGTATTATATTCTCGCGCCATTTGGCGGCGTGGAGAAAGGCGGCCAGGCAGCGCTCCGCTCGCGTTCGATTGAAGGGCCTTATGAAGCAAGGACGGTGCTGGCGCAGGGGAGCACTGCGCTGGAGGGCCCGCATCAGGGCGGTTGGGTAGAGACCCCATCGGGCGAGGGGTGGTTCATCCATTTCAACAGCACCGGCGCCTTCGGCCGCATCACCTATCTTGAGCCGCTCACATGGGTCGATGATTGGCCGGTCATCGGCGATCTGCCTCCCGGTGCGACCGTCGGTCAGCCCGTCACCCGCCATGCGATGCCGGATACCGGCGCGCCAGCAGGCAAGGCTCGACTTCAGGCATCCGATGATTTCGTCACGCCCACCTTGGGACCACAGTGGGAATGGAATCATAATCCCTACGACCGGGCGTGGAGCCTCACGGCGAGGCGCGGTTTCCTGCGGCTCGATGCGACGCTAGCACAGCATCTGGTCACGGCGCGAAATACGTTGACGCAAATATTGCAGGGGCCATCGAGCCGAATCACGACGCGGGTCGAAATCCGTCATATGGTCGATGGCCAGCGCGCCGGACTGACATTGTTCGGCGTCAAACCCAGCTGGATTGGCGTAGTCATAGAGCATGGCCAGGCGCATCTGACACTTGCAGCCGCAGGCGAGGAAAAACCCGGTCCAGCGATCCTCGCTTCAGCTGTAGAACTGCGGGCTGAAGTCGGCGCGGATCAGATGGTGCGCTACAGCTACAGTCTGGATGGGCAATCCTTTGAAGCGATGGGCGAGCCGGTCGCGCTTGCGCGTTTCTCCTGGTGGAAGGGGTCGCGACCGGGTGTCTTCACCTTTAGCCGAGGCAAAGACGGGGGATCGATCGACGTCGACTGGTTTCGCGTCGAAACGCCCATCCCGTCCCGGTGATCAAGGTACGAAAAGGATAACCATGGATCGACGCTCTTTCCTCCGTACAGCTGCGGGCGGAATAGCGGGGGCAGGCGCTCTTCGCTTCGCCCAGGCACGCGAAGTCACCGACGCACCGCAATTTTCCACAGCCGATAGGCGATGGCAGACCGCTTATGATAAGGCGCTGCAGGTGCTGGACGCCAATGTCCAGGTGATGCCCTATATCAGCAAGCCGGTGCTCATCGAAGGAGCGGTCTACAAGGGCATCTGGCAGGAATGCGGCCCGCATGAAGCGTTGGTCTATCGCAAGTTCCGGCCCGATGTGGCGCGTAACAGCCATATGACCTTCTTCGAATTGCAGCGTGCTGACGGGCAGCTTCCGGCCAACAACAAGGTTGTGGAAACGGGCTTCGGGCAAATCCAGATGGTCGTACCGATCGCCGCGACTGCCTGGGAATTGGCAAGAGCGACCGGCGACAGCGCGCTGTTGGAAGCTGCCTATCGCGCTTGCGCAGGCTGGGACGGGTGGCTGATGCGCTATCGCAACACTCGCGGCACTGGCCTTGTCGAAGGTTTCTGCACCTACGATACGGGACATGACAACAGTCCGCGCTGGGCTGGAATGCCAAATCAGTGTCCCAATAAGGACGCGCGAACGCATCATCCCATCGCGACATTACCGCGGCTTTGCCCGGATCTCTCCGCCACAGTTTATGGTGGGCGTCGCGCGCTGGCGGACATGGCGCAGGCGCTTGGCAAAACGGCAGAGGCGGACCGCTGGAGCGAGCAGGCGGATCACATCCGGCGTCTGATCTTGGACAGGCTCTATGTCCCGGAAGACGCTGCTTTCTACGATCTCAACGCAAAGGGTGATTTCGTGCGCGTCCGATCCGACATCATCTCTCGCGTCTGTGGCGAACATGTTCCCGATCAGGCGCTCTTCGATACGCTCTGGACGCGACAATTACACAATCCGAAGGCCTTCTGGGCGCCCTATCCGCTGACGTCGGTGGCGATGGATGACCCAGCCTTCGTGGGCTCGATCCCTGCCAATAGCTGGGGTGGTGCGACTCAGGCGTTAACGGCGCTTCGTGCAGGACGCTGGTTCGACCATTATGGCCGGTCAGCCGAATTCACGCAGATGATGGATCGCTGGTGCGAAGCACTGATGGCCGACATGACCTTTCGTCAGCAAATGGACCCACGGACCGGGGCCTTCACCCACGCGGAGGCCGCTGACTATTCGCCTGCCGCCCTGGTCATGGTCGACTATAGCTGGCGCCTCGTGGGCGTATGTGAGGAGGCAAACGTGCTGCACTGGAACATCCGCCCTGGCCATGCCGCTGCAAAGGACACGCGCCTTTCGATGCAAACCGATACCGGAAGGGCGGTTGCCATGGCCTATCGCGACGGCGGCGCCGACCTTAGTTTGGGCGGTCAAGAAATCGGCCGCATTGCCGGCGGTGCGGTCAGGCTTGTCACAGATAAGCAGGGCCAGCCAAGCCATCTGATCGGCATCGACCCGAAAACGCAGACGATCGGTTTGCTCCTGACCGGTCGTGCACCACGCCGCATGACGGTGCGGGCCAACCAGAGGATCGCTTTATGAGCAACCGGCAACCGCCCGTTACCGTCAGCCGCCGCGGATTGATAGCTGCAGGCGCGGCCCTGGCATTGCCGTTGCCCGCATCCGCCGGAATACAGCCGTCACTCGCGGCTCTAGGCGGGGCGAAGGGCATTCGCTTCGGTAGCACCATAGGTGGCAAAAACTTCGCCGACCCGCGCTACCGCGCCCTCAACGCGGCGGAGTGCGCGCTGATCGTTCCGGAAAATGAAATGAAATGGTCCGCGACCCGGCCGGATGCGTACCGCTTTGACTTCCGCGCCGGAGACCGCATCGTCAACTGGGCAAGCGCCAACGGCGTTGGAGTAAGAGGTCATACCCTGCTTTGGCATAGCGAGCGGTGGATGCCGCAATGGGTAGTCGACCATGATTATGGAACCCGTCCGCGGGTAGAAGCGGAACGGCTGCTGGTGGACCATGTCACGACTGTTGCAGGACGTTATGCCACCAGGATCGACAGTTTCGATGTCGTCAACGAGGCGATCGATTCCGAAAGCGGTAAGTTGCGTGAAACCGCGCTGTCACGCCATCTGGGCGCGATTGAGACAATCGACATCGCCTTTCATGCCGCGCGCATCGCCGCACCGACGGCACAATTGGTCTATAACGACTATTTGGGCTGGCGTAGCGATGAAACGGCCCATCGCGACGCGGTATTACGACTGCTGGAGCAACTGCGCAAACGTGGCGCGCCGGTCGATGCGCTCGGCGTCCAGAGCCATCTCGGCAGCAAGTTGAGGGATACGCCCACGGGCCTCGGTTCGCTGAACGAGCGGGCTTGGCGGCTCTTCCTGGACGAGGTGACGGGCATGGGCTTTGACCTGCTGGTGACGGAAATGGACGTCCACGACAATCCGCTGCCAAGAGACATTGGCCGGCGCGATTCTAAGGTTGCAGCTCACGCCAAGGCGTATCTGGATCTGATGCTTTCCTATCCTCAGACCAAGACAGTCATGTGCTGGGGTTTGTCGGACCGCTACAGCTGGCTCAACGACTTCCGTCCTAGGCCCGACGGCATGACCAAGCGTCCATGTCCTTTCGATACCATTTACCGCCCCAAGCCATTCCGGGACGCGATTGCAGCAGCCTTTGCCGCTGCATCCGATCGTAAGCATCATACCTTATAGAATATGCCCTATCGGGGCAGTCAGCGGCTAAGGCCATCACGACCCTTTGTCGACATTCAGGCGTCAATTCCATATTCCCAGGTGCGGTCCGTCCGCTAACCGGCAGGTCGCAACCAATTCAAGCCGTTTGCGGATACAGTGCGAGCGTATGCCTGCGACGACAACGGTCATTCGCAAGCAATCTTGGCCTCAGACCATCGAGCGCCAAGGGGCAACAGTTTCATTCCTGTTTTCGAGGGGATCATGGCCGAGCATCTCAACTTCGGACGAGTTCGATCTTGCCTGGCGCTTGCCGATCGATTGCTTATGCGAGGCGTCCAGCCGCGAAGTCGCGCGCGAGGGCAATGAATGCCTGAAAGGCTGCAGAGGAATTACGCCGGTTTGAATAATAGAGGCACAGCGGCGCCAGCGGCGGCGTCCAGTCTTCCAGGATGCGAATGAGCCGACCTGTGGCGATGTCCTCGCGCACATCGGTCTCCATGAAATAGCCGATTCCAACGCCGCTCGTCACCGCGATCCGGGCAAGCGAGGCTTCGTCGAGGGTGACCGGACCCTCGACGTCCAGTTGCAATTCTTCGCCGTCCTTCTCGAACCGCCAACGGAACAGAGCGCCATTGGGAAGTCGCACCCGCACGCAAGGATAGATGAGCAGGTCCTGCGGAGATTGCGGAATGGGCTTGTCTTCGAAAAAGGCAGGGGACGCGGCGACGGTCATGCGCCGGGTCTGTCCCAGCGGTATGGCGATCGCATCGCTCGGCACGAGGTCCGCGCTACGCACGCCTAGATCGAAGCCGGCCGCCACGACATCGATGAGCCGCCCCTCGGTAACGATGTCGACATGAACTTGGGGGTAGCGCTGCAGATAGGTCAGCACCAGCGGCGCCATGATCTCGCGCGCCGCTGTTGCGAACGCATTGATGCGCAACGTGCCGGACGGCGTCTCCTGCTGAGAACGCACGATGTTCATCGCGTTCCGGATATCTTCGAGCGCGGATTTGATCTGCGCAACGAAGATCCGCCCCGCATAGGTGAGGGAGACGCTGCGCGTGGTGCGATTGAACAGCCGCACGCCAAGCTCCCGCTCAAGCTTGCCCACCGCGTTGCTGACGGCAGTGGTCGACATGCCGAGATCGAGCGCCGCGGCGCGGAACGAACCGCACCGAACGATAGCGAGCACTGCCTCCAACTCGATCAGCGAATGGCGCATCATTGTCCCGTTATCCGTGACACTTCATGCCGATCTGTCACGATTATCAGGCAAGAAGTCTATCGCTAAATGAGGCTCATCACTATGGAGGAGATGACCATGTCCATGAACCTACCCAAGCCGATCGCCGAGTTCATCGCGGCGAACGCCCGACTCGATATGGATGGCATGATGCAGCCCTTCCTTCCTGACGCCATCTTCATCGACAACGGCAAGCGCTTCGAAGGACAGGCGGCGATCCGCCAGCTGTTCGTGGAAGAAGTGATGCCGGTGAATGCGATCTTCGAGCCCGACACCGTTCGGGAAGATGGTGGCGACATCATCCTTGAAGGTCCCGCCCACGGGGATTTCCCGGGCAGCCCGCTCCGCTTCACCTATCGCTTCATGCTGAGCGACGGTGCCATCAAGATGCTGGAGACCACGGTATGAGCATCACGGTCGATCCCACCGAGTTCGCCGGCAAGCGGGTGCTTGTCAGTGGCGGGACCAAAGGCTTAGGCCGCGCCACGGTCGAACGCTTCCTCGCCGGCGGGGCGCGAGTCATTACCGCCGCCCGCGCGATCAAGGACCCTATAGCGGACGTCGACTATGTGCAGGCGGACCTGACTACGGTGGAAGGCGGCGAAGCGCTGGCCGCAGCGGCGATCGAGCGGCTGGGCGGCATCGACATCCTCGCCCATGTCGTGGGTGGCTCTCATGCGCCCGCAGGTGGCTTTGCCGCGCTGACCGATGAGGACTGGTATGCCGCGGTCAATCTCAATCTGCTGGCGACAGTGCGGCTGGACCGCTTGCTGATACCGCAGATGGTCGACCGCGGCCGAGGCTCCGTGGTCCACGTGACATCGATCCAGTCGGTCCTGCCACTGCCCGAGTCCACGACCGCCTACGCCGCCGCCAAGGCGGCTTTGAGAACGTACAGCAAGTCGATCTCGAAGGAACTTGGCCCCAAGGGCGTGCGGGTCAACGCCGTGTCGCCAGGATGGATCATGACAGAGGCTGCGGGCGACTTCCTCGAAACGCTTCGTGCGGCCAGAGGCGGCACGACCGAGGACGCGCGACAGTCTGTGCTTGACGCCCTTGGCGGGATTTCGATCGGGCGGGGGGCCGAGCCGGATGAGGTCGCGGACCTGATCGCCTATCTCGCCGCCGACCGCGCCGCCGCGATCCACGGCGCCGAGTTTGTCATCGACGGCGGAACCATCAGTACCGTCTGATGCCACCGCCTCCCTCCTGGCGGCCCCGGGATGTTCATCGACCGTGCTGGGGCTTTTCACGTCGCTAGAGCGAATATTGCTGACGCGCGATGTCCGCCCCCGCTCTCCGACGATCGCGCAAGGTGCCTGCTGGTTGCCCGTCGTTACCCTCGATAGGATTTAACCGTCGGCGAACCGCAGATTCTCGATGCCATACACGGCGAGGGAGCCGTCCACGCCCGACCCTTTGTGGCCACTCCGTGAGCGATTTTGCTTCCTCAGGTGCGGACCGTCCGCTCATCCTCACCACGTGGCCAGCATTACGGAATGAGACGATCCAAGCGGAGCCGTTCGAATAAGGCGTAAAACGCCTCATCGGTTGATTGATATGCCGCAAAGCCAAGACGCCGACTTTTTGACATGTCGGTAACGACCTCGATCGGTCGACCAAGATCCGCATCGGTGTGCCATGGAGACGCGAGACGCGACAAATTCGGCTCAGCCAAACCTTTACGCTCGGCAATCGCCCGCCACATTTTGACGTCATCCGCCATCTGCTCTTCCAGTGGTCGAACGGTTCCATCAAAGGGCTCTGCCTTGATGCCGAACCAGTCTGCTATCCGGCTCCACATCCACTGCCAGCGGAATACATCCCCATTGACCACGTTGAAATCTTCATTGCGGGCAGATTCGGTCTCCGTCGCCCATAGCAAATGGCGCGCCAGTTGCCCGGCGTCGGTCATGTCGGTCAGGCCGTTCCATTGTGCAGCCGAACCAGGAAAGATGAATGGCCGACCGGCATCCCGGCACAAGGAGGCATAGACCGCCAAAGTCGTGCCCATGTTCATGGCGTTGCCGACCGCCTTGCCGATGACCGTATGGGGACGGTGGACGCTCCAAGTAAAACCATCGCGCAGCACCGCCGCGAACAGTTCATCCTCCTGAGCATAGTAGAAGTTGTCGACATCGAGCCGACCTTGCTCCTCACGAAAGGGCGTCTGAGGCAAGGTCCCTTTCCCATATGCCTCGAAAGGCCCCAGATAATGTTTGAGCCCCGTGACCAGCGCGACGTGGCGCGAGCCTGAAGCCTTGGGCAAGCCGGCGAGCAGGTTGCGAACCATAGCGCCATTCACTTGGATGTTTTCCGCCTCGCTGTCCTGGCGTGACCATGTCGTGATGAAGACCGCCTGAGGGTCGATCTGCCCTAGTGCCGCAGAGGCAGCCTGCACATCCTGCAGATCAGCGAGGATGGGAAGTACGCCAGGCTGCTCGACCGGGCGCCGGGACAGCCCATAGACGGCCCAGCCCTGCTCGACCAGCAAGGCGGCCGTGGCGCTTCCCACTATGCCGCTCGCGCCCACCACCAACGCCGTCTTCGCCATGATCTTTACCTTCGTCTCGTTCACGAGCAACTCAACTAGGCACGATGCGCTTCTGGTTCTAGACGGCACCAAGTAGGTCACCAGGCACCAAGAGGTAACCAGTCATGCTCCCCGGGACTGCTGAAACTGAATGGCGTGAGGACTGCGCCCCGCGCCGGGTCCTGTCGCTTTTCGCGACCAAATGGACCAGTATGGTGCTGTACACTTTGCATGCGCGCCATGGTGGCGCTTGCCGCACTGGCGCGTTGCAGCGAAGCCTGCCCGGCATTTCGAAGAAAATGCTGACGCAGACGTTACGAGATATGGAAGCGATCGGCTTGATCAGCCGTCATGTGCAAAGCGATATGCCACCGGCAGTTGAATACCGCCTGACAGCGCTGGGCCTACGGTTCGTCGAGCCGGTCGAACTGCTCTATGCTTGGGGGCGCAACAATCCCGACGCACTTGATAAGCTTGGCACCAGACCAACGAGCAAACGAAACTGACATCCTCAGCAGCGGACTGTCCGAGGTCGCGGCGGTGGCTGCAGACCGCAAATCTTCGTAGTGCGACAAACCGACTCCCTTGCCAGGATCGCTGAACACCTTTGCTATGCGGTTCATACGAGCCATCGGGTTACCACGCATTATGAAGGAAACTGTCATGGATAGAGGGCTCCCAGCCAGAATTCTGTCCACCGCTGCCGCTCTGGTTTTGCCGGCAAATGCGCAATCCACCGCTTCATCGGACGGCAGTGCTGTCGGACACATTAGCGACACGTCTCGCTCGCTTTGCTGCCCAAGTTCTATCTTTTCATGCGGATGCGGATTGACCCCCAGTCATACCCCCCGGCTCCGAACGCTTGTGAATCCTTGCGTGGGTAATGCCGCTATAATGAGAACCGTCCTGACGGTTACCGTACCAACGCCACGCCCAGGCGCAGGCGGGTAACGCGCTTGTTATAGTCGAGGAGGTTCTCGCCGTAACCGGCGAAGCTCTGTGCGAAGAGATAAAAGTCAGGGCCACCGCCCAGCAGGCGGCGCAGCGGATAAGACAGGTCCCCCGAGATCGAACCCTTTCCGCTGCCGAGGTTGAACCGACTTGAGCTGGCGAGGCGCAACCCGTTTTCCTCGCCGATCTCGAAGAACAGGCCGGTGTTGCCGCGGTAGCGGCGAATGTCGGGGTTGTCCGACAAGTCGCCCGCATAGAGCCATGCGCGCGGCGCTACCGTCAGGCGTACGTTGTCGCCGAGCGAGAAGGCGGCCATCGGCGCAATGTAGACGGTGTTGAGGCTGCGCGAGGAATCGCCGTCGCGTCCATTGGATTCGTGGCGCATGCCGACCTGCGCGCTCACCGTAGCGGCGTCCGATAGCGCCTTTGGCGGAGTGACGTAGAACACCTCGGGCTGGAAATCGATGTTGCGGAATGGCGAAGATTTCGCGCCCAGATCCCAGAACATGCGCTGGGTGTAGGCGAAATAGAGCCCGTCGCCGAGCGATTTGCCGCCTTCTCGCGCGCGGCTGCCGAACAACTGGTAACGGAAGCTGAACTGGATGCGCGCCTCGTCGTCGGTGCCTGGGCCGTAGACGGCATAGATCGGCTCATTGGCACTGAGGTTTGCGAGGAAGGCATTCCCTACAGTGCGGTCGCTCGGCGGCGGGGTGGCCGGGACCGGTGGCTGAACGGCAGCCTTTGTGGTAGCGAGCTTCGGGGGGCTTTCGGGCGCCCCGACGTTCGGTGCCGCTGCCGTAGTTAGCGTGATCAACTGCCCACCCCACGCTGGGACAGACAGCAGCGCGCCGTTCTCGAAGCCATCAGCACCAAGGTGATAGCGCACGCTCGCGAAGCTGCCTGCGGCAATCGTCGGCGCCGAGGGCCCGTCCGGATCGCGGTGAAGGATGACGGTGCGCCCCGTTCCAAAGGCGCCCCCGTGGACCAGACGCGCCTCGATGCTTTCGGGCAACGTCGCGGTCTGCGCGGCAATGCCGGTGTTCAGCAGACGCACGTGCACTTGCACCCCGCCCTGCGCATCGGAGGAGACCTGCCCGATCAGCGTCTCGATCCCCTCCTGCGCGGAGGCGGGGGTGGCAAGAGGGGCGGCAAGGGCGAGCACGGCACCGATTGTCAGGGCTATCTTCATGGCTGCAGCTTGTGTGTCAACAGCCGCGCGTTTTCTATTGAAATTCGGAAAGCGACAGCGAAATGCAAGAACAGTAGTGCGCAGCTCCGGGGAAAACGACCCTTAAAAGACGCTCAGCATCCGAGTTCAGCGTTCGTAGTGCGGACCGTCCGGAATCCGGCAGGGTTAGGCACTTATGCTGTTTTTTAAAGAACGCCCGCTAGGGATCTCGCAAAAGTGGTGTCCACAGTCAACTATGGGCGAGGCAACGCGGCTTACTCGCGATCATTTATGGCAACAACCATTTGGTCTGACAGCCATAGGCCCAGCCACTGTCCAACAAGCATCATTCCTGCCTCCTCTCCGAGCAATAGCGCGACGTCACGACACAATGCACCGAATGTCATGCCGCGACGCAATTTGAGCAACGCCTGTAATTCGGCATCGCCGATAGTCCTGATGCGGCATTGCTCGCCCTGACGCCACAAGAGCGCGACCTCGTGCGTATCCAGATATTGCGGCGCGGGCGGTTCCTTCTGATCAACCAGCGCCGACCAGATAGCAAAGCCATTGGTGTTTAGGTGCGGAAGATCGATCGACGGCGCGAACGTCAACACCGCGCGGTCCCAATCGAGATCGCCCAAAGCGTCCAGCCCGACAGCAGTGCTGTCGGCTGCGACGAACAATTCCTCCAGCGCAAGTTCGATGCCGGCGATCTCCGCGATCTCGGGATTGTCCGGATGAAGCTGCGCGAGCGTCGCCGGATAGTCGCGGGCATAGGCGTCGAGGGTCCAGCTGCTCGGCGGGACGCTGTCGATGTGATGCACGGCGGCCTGCAAAAACATCTCTTCGCCGATCCACGCGCGGGTCCGCGGGAAGCTGCTTTCCAGACACGCGACGAGCTGGGCGCGATAATTATTCTGGTAGACGGCAAGGCCGGGCACAGCGGCCGGGCCGATGCGATCGGCGGCGGCCATATCCTCTTTCGCAAGCCAGTCCCGCATATCGCGCTGAAGCGCCAGCAGGCTCATGCCGCCGCCTCCACCATGCCTGCGGCGATCCGGCGCGCGGTGCCGAGTTCGCCCAGCAGGTCGGCCAGCGGCGGGATGGCGTCATCGCGCTCGATCATCGTCGCGACCGGCCCGAGCCTGGGCAGGACATGCGCATAGAGATCCCACACCGACGCAGGCACGGGCTGGTCATGAGTGTCGATCAGCAGGTGGTCGCCCCGGCTGTGCCCGGCGAGATGGATCTGGCGCACGCGGTCATGCGGCACGGCGTCGAGCCAAACGATGGGATCGAAGCCGTGGTTGCTGGCGCTGACGAACACATTGTTGACGTCGAGCAGCAGGCCGCAGCCGGTTCGCGCACATAGAGCGTCGATGAACTGCCATTCGGTCATGTCAGCCAGAGCGAAATCAATATAGGTCGACGGGTTTTCGATCAGCATCGCACGGCCCAACGCGTCCTGCGCCTGGTCGATATTGGCGCAGACGATATCGAGCGCCTCCTGCGTGTAGGGCAATGGCAGCAGATCGTGCGAGTTGAAGCCTTCGATCCGCGACCAGCTCAGATGATCCGACACGAACAGCGGATCGACGTCATCGACCAGCGCGCGAAGCCGGGTGAGATAGGCCCGATCAAGACCGTCGGCCGAGCCGATGGACATGGATACACCGTGCAGGGCGACGGGGTAGCGGGCGCAAATATCGCGCAGGATACGCCGCGGCCGACCGCCGTCGATCATGAAATTCTCGGAGATCACCTCCAGAAAATCGACCGCGATGCGATGGTCCAGGAAGTCGGCATAGTGCTGCTTGCGCAGGCCGAGGCCGAAGCCGGAAAAGGGGGGGATCATGGGTATGCTCCCTGCTGAAAAGGGCCGCCCGGCGCGACCGTGCGCCGGGCGGGGCAACGTCACTTCGGTTCGGTCAGGCTGCCGTCGGCGGCCTTGCACGCCTTGACGGTCATGGCCTTGAAGCCATGCCCCTTGCAGACATTCTGCCCCTTGCATTCGTTGCTGGCGGTCTTGCAGTCCGACGTGCCCTTGCAGCTGTTGACGCCATAGCAGTGCACGACCTTCGTATCGGCGCTGTCCTGCGCCACGGCTGGAGCGGCGGCGGCTACCACGATCGCCACGGCGGCGGCGGAAGCGGCCATGCCGATGCCGGTGTTGAGGGTGAGCATGAGTATGTCTCCGAAAAATATATTGAGCCAGGATGGCTCCCGTCTTTCGGATCAGGTCGGCGCGCGGTTACAATCGCGACAGAAATTTACAGGGCCGATTTCGCGTCACCAGCGCAGCAGCCGTGGCCCGACCAACATGCCGATCAAGGTGGCAAGGACTATTCCCAGCGAATACCAGGTCAGGACAAAGATCGCCGACACTTCGGGGCAATGGATGCAGTAGACAGTCGCCGCAAAGGCCCCTGCCGACAGGCCAGCTGCCGCTCCCGCCGCGCGTAGCCGGGTCGGGGCAAGCCTGCGGAAGGACCACAATAATCCGGCAAAGATCGGGGCCGACAGCGACAGGACCAGCCAGGGGCAACTCTGCCAGCTATGGCCGAGCCACATCGCCAGCCATTGCGACGAGGGCGTGCGCGCCAGTTCGAGCAGGCCCACACCGGCGAGAAGCACGACGGGTATCGCAAGCGCCCACAGGCCGCGAAGCCGGCCGCTGTCAGGCCGCGCCAGTTGCGCAGTCGTCATCAGCGCCGCGATCGACAGAGAGAAAGTATAGCCCCATTTCACCCAGAAGGATGCGCCCTGCATGGCCGTGCCCAGATCCGGGCGGACACCGATCGACGCCAGGATCAGCAGCGCCGATCCGATACCGCCAGCGATGATACCGATGGCCAACCGCCGCGCGACGGTGTTTCGGACCACCGGGCGGGTATCACTGGCAAGCTGCCGGATCAGATCGTCCGTATTCATCGCATCGCCCCCTGCACCCGCGCTATCAGCGCCTTCAGGCCGCGATGCACCGAAATCTTCACGTCGGATTCGCCTATGCCTTCCGCGCTTGCCGCTTCGGCGACGCTCAATCCCTCCAGCCGGGTCGCGCGGATCATCCGCGCCTGCTTGGGCGGCAACTGCTCCAGCAGATCCTCTATGTCGAGCTTTGCGATGCTGCTTGCTTCAAATTCGTCGGCGACTAGCAATTTTTCCAGATCGTCGATCGGCCGCAACCGGCCGACGCGGCGGAAATGGTCAATCATCTTGTAACGGGCAACCGCATAGAGCCAGGCGGTGAAGGCGCGCCCGCGATCATAGGTCGCGCGGCGGGTGTGAACGGCAATAAGGGTGTCCTGCACCATATCCTCGACATCGTCGTCGGCGCCGCGAACACGGCGCCGATAGAAACCCCGCAGCAGCGGAACAAGCAGGCGCAGCAATGCCGCATGGGCAGCGGCGTCGCCGTCCAGCCCATCGATCATCAACGCGCGCAGATGCTCCTCTGTGGTCTGCATTCAATCTCCTCGCCCGCATGTTCGGGCCGGACCAGCCACCGGTTACACCATCGACAGAAAATTTTTTGCGCCGTTCGATTGTAACCGCACCTTGTCCTTCCCCGAACCTGCCGATGTGACACGGGCTTCCCGCCTCCTACCCGGTCACCGCGCGGTCCGGTCCCCTGTCCGGACCGCGCGCAGAGGCGACGGATCGAAAAGGACATCATCATGCGTACCACTCATGCGGCGCTCGCCGCCAGCATCGCCATCGCTTCGGCGACCGCGCTCGCCGCGTCCGCCCACGCGGAGACGAAGCCGAAGATGGAAAAATGCTATGGCGTCTCGCTCGCCGGCAAGAATGACTGCGCGGCCGGCCCCGGCACCAGCTGCGCGGGTACGTCGAAGGTCGACTATCAGGGCAATGCCTGGAAACTGGTGAAGGCCGGCACCTGTACATCGATCAAGACGCCCAAGGGCAACGGCGCGCTTTCCCCCAAGGCCTGACAATAGCGGCCGGGGCGCAATTCCGTCCCGGCCATCCTTCCTGGAGACGACGATGAACCTGCTCCTGCAAATGCGCGATGCCGTCGTTCGGCGGGTTAAGGCGCTGCTGCCTGATGCGCTGCTGCTGCTGATCGCCCGCCTGGGTATTGCGGCCATATTCTTCCTGTCGGGGCGAACGAAGGTGGAGGGCATCATCACCATCACCGACAGCACATATGAACTGTTCCGCACCGAATATGCCCTGCCGATCATCCCGCCCGGCCTTGCGGCAACGATGGCGACCTGGGCGGAGCATCTTTTCCCGATATTGCTGGTGCTGGGCCTGTTTACGCGGCTTTCGGCATTCGCCCTGCTCGGCATGACCCTGGTCATCCAGACATTCGTCTATCCCGACGCATGGCCGACGCATCTCAGCTGGGCCGCGATCCTGCTCCCCCTGGTCGCCCGCGGCGGCGGCATCTGGTCCATGGATGCGCTTATTTTTCCCCGATCAAAGATGTGAGGCATAGCTAGCGCCAGGAAATGTTGCCTGACGCGACCGATATTCCTCCTACCCGCATTCACGGGGGGCTGACTTCGCAGGACCGACCGCGAACGCCAGATTATATGGAAAACTGTCGTTAGGCCAAGCCAGTTGGGATGGCGGCATGATCCCACGGCCGGGCGGTCGGATGCATCACAACCGACCCATCCCAGGCTGTAACAGCCAATTTTCGCTTCCCTGATCCGGTCTGTCCGCTTTTCTGCAGATCGCGGCCCACTCACGTTATTCCCATTTCACAGTGAGAGGCAGCTTTCGGAGAAAGGTGGCGGCCGGGTCTCAAAATGAGACCCGGCGTGAAGATTACGCGATGAACCTAATGAGGTCGTCGTTCAGCCTTCCCGGCGCAGTCGCAAACAGGCCGTGCGGTTCCCCGTCATACTCGATGAATTGTGCACCCGGAATGCCAGCGGCGGCCGCCTTTCCGGCAGGCTCGATAGGAACCGTTTTGTCGGCCGTGCCATGAATGATCAGTGTGGGTATGGTGAAGGAGGCGAGGTCCGGGCGGAAGTCTGTCCGGCCAAAGGCGTCGATGCAATCGACGGTCGCTTTTGGGCTTGCCATTGAGCCGAGAACGAAACTCCAGTCGAGTATCCCTTGGCTGACCGGGCTGGAAATAAAGCCGACGCCGTAAAACTGCTTGGCAAAGTCCTGCAGGAAAGCAAACCGGTCCTCCCGGACTTGCGCTTTCATCGTATCGAACACGCCTTCGTCAACGCCATCCGGATTATCGTCGCCTTTGAGCAGATATGGCACCACACTGCTTACCAAGGCGGCCTTGGCAACGCGGGCCGATCCGTGGCGGGTTAGATACCGTGCGATCTCACCGCCCCCCATCGAAAAACCTACCAGCGCGACGCCGGTAAGATCCAGATTGTTGAGCACCGCAGCGAGATCATCTGCGAACGTGTCATAGTCATAGCCAGTGGCACCATGCCCCGACTGGCCGAAACCGCGCCGGTCATAGGTGATGACACGATATCCACTCTCCAGCAGTGCCAAGGTCTGATATTCGAACATGTCACCTGTAAGGGGCCAGCCATGGATCAGGACCACAGGCTTGCCATGCCCCATGTCTTTAACATGCAAGCTGGTGCCGTCTTTTGCTTCGATAAATGCCATGTATCGCACTCCAGGGCGTAGATCGCCTGGCTGTGTAAC
>JAAIGE0100151741.1_pt1 | contig 22479 bp, 27 predicted proteins | sample 6487951 | NCBI WGS metagenome assembly JAAIGE01 (sample SAMN13974128, study PRJNA590717) | phyllosphere metagenome | biome: tomato field; feature: multiple bacterial spot infested tomato fields; material: tomato leaves; isolation source: leaves from tomato fields | host: Solanum lycopersicum ...
GCCCGTCGTCTCTGGGACTTGCTGAAGGGTAACGCTGACTACCTGTTCAACAAGTCACACTCCGTCGCGTACGCCCAGGTCGCCTACGTCACCGCGTTCCTGAAGGCCAACTGGCCTGCCGAGTTCGGCGCCGCCGTCCTCGCGACCACAGAGAAGAAGGAGAGCCGTGTCGCGACCATCCGCTCCCTGGTCGCTGAAGGCATCGACGTTCTCGCGCCGTCAGTGAACAAGAGCCGACCCATGACCTTCCCGGAAGGCTCCAGCGCTGTGCGCCTGGGGCTCACGGAAATCAAGGGGCTCGGCAGCATCGGCGAGTCCATCTACAACCACCGCATGTGGGTGAAGCAGGTGGACGGCGAGAGCCAGGTCGTCGAAGACCCGTACAGCGACCTCCGCGCCGTCGCGAAGCGCGTGAAGGACGAGGCAGGCAAGGCCATCCAGGTCAACCACCTCGAAGCTCTCGTCGAGTCCGGAGCCTGCGACGAGTTCGGCCCTCGCATGGGCCAGTACATGGTCTGCCGCACCGTCGTGCGCACTGACATGACCCCGCCCGACATGGAGTGGGGACCGGTTGAGCGGGCCTCGCGCCAGCGCAGCCGCCTGTACACGTCGCTCGGCGAGCACCCGCTGACCACCGTCCAGCCCTACATCCGCTCCTGGCGTACGCCTGACAGCGTTGTGTACGGTGCAACCGTCTACGGCCAGGCACCCCAGTCCATCGGCCGTGTGCTCCAGACCGCGAAGGACGGCGACAACGCCCTCACCCTGGGGCTCCTCGCTGCATGGTCTGAGCGCACCTACGCAGGTGGCCGCATGGCCAACATCACCCTCGAAGGCTCCGGCTCGTCCATCGACTGCGTCATCTGGGACGGCAACCTCGGAGAAATCAAGGCCTCGTACGGCGGCGAAGCCCCGATGCCCGGCTCCATCATGGCGATTTCGGGACGCGTCGTTCTGAACCTCGTTGAGGTGGAAGACGACGACGGCAACGTCTCCGACATCTCGAAGAAGGAGATGATGGTCACGAAGGCGTTCCCCGTTCCGGTCCCCGACGAGCCCATCGGAGCCCTGAAGCCGTGCAGCCTGGAGTTCCCCACGCCCCTGCCCGTCCCCGAGCCGGTGCGGAAGCCTCGCGCGAAGAAGGCGGAAGAGGTGAAGGCCGAAGAGGCCCCAGCCGCTCCTGTCGCCGAAGAGCCGAGCCTGTTCGCCGACGACCTGTTCCAATCCGCCCCCGAGCTGGCCGAGAACTACCAGCCCGAGGTTCAGGAGTACACCCCTGAAGGAACTCCTGCCCAGGCGCCCGAGGCGGAAATCGTCGTGATGAACGTTCCGGTGCTCGTCGTCGGCCGCATCCCGAAGGGGCACTTGAAGCGTCATCTCCAGAACTGCGGATGGGGCGATGTAGCAGAGCAGGTTCTCGCAACCTACAAGTCCACGGGCACCACTGCCGAGGACAAGTTCTACCCCATCGACTCCGGCGACGCCCGGCGCGGAATCTACGTCTCCACTCGACTCTACGGTGGAGGCCTGACCTCCATGGATGAGGTTCCCGACCTTCTCTGGAACTGACGCTGCCTACAGGCCTGGTGAACAGAAGGAGACACATGTCCGTTCACCAGGCCGAAAGCGGTATCATTCAGCTACCGTCTGACCAGGCGACCGATATCCGCCGCCAGTTCGTCGCGCGCGACAATCTCATCAGCGAGAAAGCCTGGGACGCGGCGAAGAGCCTCTGGGACCGCTCAACCGATGCACAGCGCAAGGATAGAGGGTACCTTCAAGAGGAGCTGGAGCGCGCCCTTACGCCCCGGTACAACGCATGGAACTACCGCCAACCTGACGACTCGGGTGCGAAGCTCGAATCTCTGCGCCGAGCGGAAGGGCTACTCGGTGTAGACGAGTACAGTCACTCAGTACGAGCGCCCCAGAAGAAGAACCTGCCGCTCGCAGGGAAGACGGAGACCCGCTTCGAAGGGCCATTCGGAGTCGCGACGTTCGACACGAAGAAGAACACCCTGTCCTGGGAAGCTGACGGGAACCACGGCGTTGAAGAAGCGCACGCCGAGTGGGTCTGGGAGGCCATGGATAGAGAACTCGGTAAGGTCCGCTGGACCCGCGGCAGCGGCGGCGTCATCTCCGGGTACGACGAGTACCAGCGGGAACCTCGCGCTTCCGCAGGGTTCGGTCCCGTCGGCCTGAAAGACGCACCCGAAGTGACCCAGCCGTTCGTCAAGTCTGACGGGACGCGTGTGACCCAACTCGACGTGAACGATGCACGCGCGAAGAAGCTACGCGCACAGGCTCGGGGCAAGAGCGCTGAGGCCCGCGCCATGCGCCAGCACGCCGATGCCCTCCAAGACCGGCGCAGCAACGGCCAGTTCGACTTCCGTCGCGGTTCAGCCCCCGAAGTGCGGCTCCGATGAGCTTCCAGCCCCGCAGCACCGAGGGGCGTGCCCCGTCACCGGGCCAGCCCGGAGCGGAATCAGACTCGTCCGAGCTGCTGCCTGGTCGTGAGGTTCGACTCTTTCGTAGCGGTCAGCCCGTCCTCGTCTACCGGTCGAAATCACGACTGCCGTGGCGCGTGCAACGCGCCGCCTACTAGCTGGTACAGTCATCCACGAGGAGAGAACCCAAATGACTTTCAGCGAGACCAACGTCCGACGCGACGTACTCGGCAAGTTCAGCGAGAAGCTGGGCTCAGCGCCTGACGCCAGCGTCCTTGCAACCCTGAACGACACCGAGACAGAGGCCCGCAACGAGCGTCTCGTCCGCGAGTTCAACCAGCGTCGTGCCCTCCTTCAGAAGGCAGGCTATGCTAAGGCCACCGCGCAGGTTGCTATCGCCGACGTTCGCGAGACTGCCCGCGACGAGGACAAGCGCACCGACTGGTGGAACCAGAACTTCGCCACAGGCGAGTTCGCACCCGAGAAGGCCGGGAGCTTCGCTCTCATGCCGGACGACTACACCCCCGGCCAGACCAGCGGCCGTTCCATCGAAGGCCACCGTCGCACCCACCGCATGCTGTACGAAGGCGCGGGCGTCTCCGTGCGCATGCCGTCGGCCACCGCCATCAAGCGCTTCTCCGCCGAGAACCAGAACCAGAGCTTCGACGTTCCCCTCTCCATCGAAATCGATGGTCAGCAGGTAGCCGGTCACGTTCGCGTCACCAAGAACGGCCCGAACCAGTGGGGCGTCTCCTCGCTCGGCTTCCCGGCCGACAAGGCGGAGCGTGTTGCTGAGGCAGTCTCCGCCGTCCTGGAGTCCCGCCGCCCGAGCACCGCGCTCCGCGAGGTCAACAGCCTCATCGAGCGTCGTCGTGAGCGTCTGGCCATGGCTGGTGCCAAGGTCGAGCCGGTTGCCTCCTCGTTCATCGACGGCATCGGCTACAACGAGGCTGGCAACGAGATGTACGTCACCATGCACAACGAGAAGACCGGCGAAGTCCGCGCCTACGCCTACCGCGTGCCACGCGACGTGTACCACGCCGTTCGCAACTCCAGCTCGCCGGGCAAGGCCTACAACGACCTCGTCAAGAAGGGCGGCGCTGAGCAGGTAGCCGGTGGCAAGAACAACCCGGTCCAGGTCGGGTACGACGCTGCAAGCAACCGCTTCTACAACCAGGCGCGAGGCTTCCGCTTCAGCCGCCACACCGAAGCAGACCGGACGGCGAAGCGCTCGCGCACCATCGCCCTGAAGCGAGTCCTCGGCGTGCCAATCAAGGACTGAGAGAACCGCACAGCACGTCCTCGGACGGAGACTGTGACGCCGCCGCGAGTGCGGCAATGAGAGGCCCCGGATGTCCGGGGCCTCTCGCACGTTCTGGTAGCATCAGAGCATGACGACCCTCGGTGTAATCATCTTCCTGGTAGCAGTCACCCTCGTCCTAGCGTTCGCGTACCGGACTGGCTTCAACGTCGGCCGCACCGATGTTGGCACGGCAGCCGCCTTCGGGTTCAACGTCGGCGTTGCATGGGCTTTCAGTCTGGTTGTCCTCGGCATCTTCACCTGGGGCATGGGGAGCTTCGTACCGCTCATGCTTGGAGGCGTCGTCGTGGTCGCTGTCTCCACCCAGCTCGGCGCCTGGCCCGCGCTCGTCCGCCGCGGTGATGACGGCCTGACACGTCACGAGCGCAAGCGCATGGCCCGCGAGCACCGCAGCGCGATGATGGCTCCGTTCTCAGACGACGAAAAGCGGGCGCTCCAGCGCGCCGAGAACGACTTGTCGTCCTGACGAAGCCGTGTTAGGCTGTCGTCATGTCCCACATGACGATTCTCTGGCCCGAAGGTACTGACATCCCGGAGGTCACCCACATGTGGGTGGACTACGAGACCGACGGCAACGACTTCAACACCAGCAACATCCTCGAAGCTGGCATCATCTACACCGACGCCAACCTGAACGTCATCGCCGAGCGCGAGGCCACCCTCCCGCTCACCCCGCTCTCCTCGGCCCGCATCGCCGAGGTCGAGTTCGTCTACAACATGCACAAGGAATCCGGCCTCCTCGCCCGCCTCCATGACGCGGCCGTCCCGAAGGTGACCGTCTCCGAGCTGGAACAGCTCATCCTCGGTGACCTGGAGAAGTTCGGCCACGCCAAGCGCCTGCGCTTCTGCGGCTCCGGCTCCACCGGGTTCGACTACTACTTCACCCAGCGTCTCATGCCGAAGGTCGGAGCGCTCAGCCCCATCTTCTTCCAGGAGGACGTGCGGTACATCCGTAACCACTACCGCCAGTTCACGGGCGGCAGCGAGGTGCCCGGCAACTTCCACGGCGCCAAGACGCACCGAGCCATCGAGGACATCCGCCTACATCTGGCAGAGTACAAGGCCTACGGCGAGGTCATCCAGGCTGGAGCCAAGGCACTGAACCTCATCTGAGGAGCATCACCATGAGTAGTCTCACAACGGAGTGGAACACTACCTTCGAGAACTGGCAGCCCGTCAGGCGCGCGGAGTTTCCGTGCCCCTGGTGCGGTCGCTGCCTGTCGCAAGCTGACGGCCGCTGGAAGCACGAACCCGGCCAGGCCTGCATGTGGAGCGAGTTCCCGGCGGAAGTGTCCCACCCATTCGTCAACGCCCTGCTCGTCCGCATCGTCGGCGAAGCGCAGGACTTGTCCAGTCGCATGGCCGAGTTCAGCCGGGTACTAGGGATGTTCAACCCCTCCACCCCGGCCTACAACCACTCGTGAGGAGGGTCATGCCGCCTACACCCCGGCATGACCTTCAACGAGACTGAGCACCCGCGCGCCACTGACGGCAAGTTCGCCGAGAAGACCGGCGCCGCGCCTGACGTGACCCTCGCGGACCCCTACGGCGAGATGACCCGCATCATCGTTGAGAGTGACGAGTTCTGGAACGACGAAGAGCACCAGTGGAACGCAGATGCCCTCGCCCAGAAGCTCCGAGCAGAAGGGCTGTCCACGCTCTCGGCACCCGCCCTCAGCGCCATCATCCGCCAGGACCGGTGGCGCTCGCACGGAGGCATGGACACGGAGAGTCTCTCCGACGAGATTCTCCGGCCACGTAGCGAAGACGAAATCTCCATCGCTGAGCATCTGGCAGGCGGGTCCGGCGTCGTATTCAACGGCTCGGACAGCACGACGCCAGACGGCTACTCAGTCGCTTTCGGAACAGACAAGAGCGGCATGCTCTACAGCTATCTGCTCGATGACGAGACGAAGAGCATTGTCGGTCGTATCGAGGCCAACCGGCGCGGTGCTGGCGCCCACCCCGAACAGCGCGCCTACACAGGCTCAGGCCTGAAGGGCGGCTACTACACGGGCAGCCGCTGGTCCGGCGGCAACGCAGAAGCGTTCGAGGAAATCGTCCGTGAGCACGAGCGCATGAAGGCCGTTCAGAAGGTAGACGCCGAGCTGGATGCTGCGAGCGATGCCCGCATCAGCGCCTACGCTGCCCGCAAGGCAGTGAGCGACTCTGTTCTCGAACACGTCCTTCGCAACGAACACGGCATCCCCATCATGACCCGTACGAAGCTCATCCAAGCGTACGAGTCAGACAATGGCCGGACAGCGCTGCCAGAGCTTCTCCACGAGCACGCCAGCCGACTCGACAGCGACATGCTTCGCGACCTGCGGCGTCTCGCTGCCGACCCGAGGCAGTAGGACGAAAACCCGCGTAATCACGCGGGTTTTCGTGTTTCCGCTCGTTCTGAAAAACGTGTGCTAGGCTGTCTACGTGCCCACCGCCGGGTGAGCACCCACTAGCTCCGGGCCTCGGGGTGTGTGTGGTAGAATAGGTACAAGGCCAAACGGCCCTGCCGATATACGGAACCGAAGAGAAAAGAGAAACACATGGCAGGCGAGACCATCATCACTGTGGTTGGCAACCTCACGGCGGACCCCGAGCTGCGCTACACGCAGAGCGGACTTCCGGTCGCCAACTTCACCATCGCGAGCACCCCTCGCACGTTCGACCGTCAGACGAACGAGTGGAAGGACGGCGAAGCGCTGTTCCTCCGCGCATCCCTCTGGCGTGACCCCGCGGAGCACATCGCTGGTTCGCTGAAGAAGGGCGACCGCGTCATCGCGACCGGTGCTCTGAAGCAGCGTTCGTACCAGGACCGCGAGGGCCAGAACCGCACCGCCATCGAGCTGGAGGTCGAGGAGGTCGGACCGTCGCTGCGGTACGCGACCGCCCAGGTGACCAAAAGCCAGGCGTCGGGGGCTCCGAAGCCTGCTCCGGCTGCTCAGACGGGCGAGGCGGCTCCCGCCGCTCCCGCTCCCGCCGCAGCTCCCGCAGCAGCGCCGACCAGCGCCCCCGCGGACGACATCTTCTGAGTCGCCGCAAGCGGACCAACCACAGTATGTTGAGCCGTTAGGTCAGGAGACTTCCTCACCGCACGACCCAACTAACTAGGTCACCTCCGATGCCCCCGGCCATTCAGGTCGGGGGCATCGTGCTTGTCTGATATGCTAGGCCACGGAGAAATGAACCACATCGACCTCATCCCTTCACTCGGTGCGCGCATCCGCTACTACATCGCGGGAGCGCCTTTTCGTGTTGCCGGAGCGGCAGCATCACTAGCACTCGTCATCGGCCTCGGCGCAGCCACCGGTCCCACTGTCGTCAACTTCGTCAACGGAGGCTTCGACAACATCCAGACCGCCCAGGCATCTCAGCCTGACTCCATCTCCGACGACCGAGACCGCGTGACCGGTAGCTGGGTAGCGCTCATCGAAGAGCGCGCTCTCGGCCGCAAGCGGGTCTCCATGCTCAACACCAGCGCTCTCAGCGGCGACCAACTCGCCCTTCTCGACGACTACCAGAACGCCATCACCCGAGCTGACGTTCTCGTCGAGAACGGGACACGCGACGAAAGCGCGCTCATGTCGGCAACCGCGGAAATCCGGAACTCCGTAGCGAACCTGGAATACGCCGTGCAGAGTGCTGAATGCGCCACCGGAGGCGCACCATGCCTCGAAGAGTAAGGCTCTACGCAGGCCCCATCGCCCGAATCCGCTACACCGCCACATCCAATGTGGCCAAGTTCGCCGGTATCGCGCTCCTCGGCCTAGCCATCGTCGGCGCTGTCATCGGCAGTATCCCCTTCATCCCGGCCATCTACGACCGCGCAGCCGCCAGCGTAGAGGTCGCAGGCGGCTACGTCCGCGACCAGCTCACCGTGGCGGACACCGTCACGCCCAGCAAGGAAGGACCGGCAGAGGCCGCGCTCCGGCTAGAGGCCGAGCAGTACCTCCGAATCTCCGAAGCCTGCGTGCAAGAAGCAAGCATCGGAGGACAGAACTCGCGCGGTCTGACCTACGCCATTTCCCAGCTTGACGAGAAGCTCAGTGCAACCTGGCTGGATTCCGCCAGTGTGACGGAGACCCGGGACACCGTCATGGAGAAGTGGAAAGGCATCACCGACGAAAGCGTCTGGGCGAAGGAAAGCTGTGCAGCTATCCGGCCCGCCACCCCCGCTAGCTGAGCCTAAGCTCACTGATACAATGGACTGAGCATGGCAGACCCTCGCGATTCCTCCGCACAAAACCCTGAGCAGGAGCAGACACCACAGGTTCCTTCTACACCCACGCCCAGCGGTGGTGCGAAGGCGAAGGACGCTGCCGGAAACGCAGCGGCAGCCGCCGCTGTCAGCGTCGTCAAGGCCATCGTTACACGCAACGCAGGCGAAGCCGCAAAGGCAGCCGGAATCTCCGCTACCGCTGGAGCTGCGAAGAACGCCGCCGCAGGTGCCACGAAGTCTGCTGTTGCTGGAGCAGCGAAGGGCGCCACGGCCGACGTAACGAAGGCAGCCGCAGGCTCGGCAACAAAAGCAGCCGCAGGGGACGCAGGGAAGAGCGTCTTCGGCAGCATGGCCCAGGACGCCGACAAGACCAGTGTCGGCCGGGCCAAGGGAATCGCCGGAAGCATCGCAGAAGGCGACGCCCGCGGTACAGCAGGCAAGGTCATCTCTGCGGCAACGCCAGACTCTGAAGACAACAGCGTCAAGGGCACCGTCCAGAACACCGTGAAGGGTGCCGTCGGCGGAGCCGCAGCCGGTGCCGTCGCAGGTGGTGTGGGTGCCATCCCCGGCGCTATCGTCGGCGCCGCCAGCGGTGTTCTGTCCAACAAGCGTGGGCGGAACCTGCTCCTCGGCGCCATCGCGGTGTTCGTCGTCATCCCCCTACTCGTCGCCACCGCATGGTTCAGCACATTCGTCATCGCAGCATCCAGCCTCGTCAGCGGCCAGCAGTCCGCCAGCGCTGAGTCACTTAAGGCATCCGGCTTCACCGACGAAGAAGTGCGCGAAGCCATCCGCCAGAGCGGCACGACCCTCGCGCCCTGGCAGATGACCCAGGCCATTGCTAAGGAGAGTAACGAGCCTGTAGACGCAGCACTCCTCAACAGCGCTATGCGCAGCGTCAACAGCAACCTCGACGGCTTCGAAATGGGCGACGGCGCAGGCTACCTGCCCGGCTCCAACTACCGGACCATCGGCGAGGACGAGAGGTCCAAGGCCGCGGCCGAAGCCGTCAAGAAGAACTGGATTCGCGTCCTCGACATCTACAAGGCCGAGCACCCGCTCGATTCCGAGAAGACGTACAAGCTCGCGCTCATGTGGTACCTCGGTGAGAAGCTCGATGAGTGCGTCGAGCCGGAGATGCCAGAACTCGGGCAGCAGAAGTTCACCCTCGCCGATGGCACCACGCGAAGCCTCAGCGACGTGCAAATCAAGAACGCGGCCACTATCATGAAGGAAGCGCAGAAGGTGCAAGGCGTCAACGAGAACGCCCTCACCATCATGCTCATGGCGGCGCTCGTCGAGTCGAACCTGAAGAACTACGCGAACAAGAACATCCCCGCATCCCTCACCTACCCGCACGACGCGGTAGGCGAAGACCACGACTCGGTAGGGTTCTGGCAGATGCGTCAGCACTGGGCGAAGCCTCACGGTGACATGTCCAAGCTCATGAACATCGAGTACCAGGTGAAGGCCATCCTCGGTGGACCTGAAGGACCGAACTACCCATCACCGCGCGGCATCTTCGACATCCGCGACTGGGAGACCCGTCCGAAGGGCGAAGTGGCGCAGGCAGTGGAGGTATCGGCGTTCCCCGACCGCTACGCCAAGCAGGAAGACCTCGCCACGCAGCTCGTCAAGTTCCTGACGAACGGAGGCGGATTCAACGCCTGCGGCGGCGGCGTTGTGACCGGCGACTTCGCCCACCCCCTCGGCGATGGCAGCAAGTTCGGCATCTCGTCGATGTACGGACCCCGAGAAGTTCTCTGCGGCGCAGGCGGGTGTGCTTCAGCATTCCACAAGGGAATCGACTTCGGCGCAAGCTGCGGAAGCCCGCTTTACGCCGTCGCTGACGGTGTCATCACGCGCACAGGACTGAACAGCACCTGGGGCAACGTCGTCGAGTACGAGCTGGCAGACGGAACGAAGTTCCGCTACGCCCACCAGCCGTTCGGGACGGATTGGCCTCCGGTAGGTTCCAAGGTCAAGGCCGGACAGAAGATTGGCGTCGTCGGCAACACTGGCGCCAGCCAGGGATGCCACCTCCACTTCGAGGTCATGGTCGGCGGGGCATACGTAGACCCATTCCCGTGGCTCCGTGAGCGCAGCATCCTCCTCTACTTCCAGAACAGTCGGGTCACTGGCTACGTCGAAGGCACCCCGACCCTGTGGTAATCTGAGGCAGGAAACCTATGAACAAGCGTCTACTCATTCTCGGCGGAATCGTCCTCGCCGTCTCCGCCATCGCCGTGGCGCTCTTGCTCTTCATGAACCCCCGTTCGACCCCTGAGCCGGAGAACACTACAGCGCCAGGCGGGACCATCACGCTGCCCGATGGGTCCGTTGTTCCTGCCGACGCGGCGGACGCTGTGAACGAGCCAGAACCGGACGGGGAACGGAACCCCGACGGTACGCTGAAGGTAGAAGACCCCCACCTCCACGACGGTGATGGACACCCAGAAGACATCGCCGAGTGCGATGAAGGGCCATACAGCTTGCCCTGCGAAGGCGAGGAGGCGTACACAATGCCCCCAGCCGCCGCCATCGACAAGGCCTCGGCCGCATCGAAGAACTTCGCTGAGGCCTGGCTGACCATCGACCCCAACGAGGCCCCAGAAGCCCGTCAGGCACGCCTGGCAGGCGCTGGCGGCACCGGAGCCGTCCTCACCCAGGTTCCAGCGCTCACACGGCCTCAGACGCGCCTGACAGGGCTTGTTACGTCGTCCGTGCCCTACGGCAGCATGTACGCCGCTTTCACCCGCGTCAGCAACGGCGACATCGTCCTTGTCGTCAGCGTATCCGCAGCAGTCACTTACACCCTCAACGGCGTGCAGAAGCAGGACTGGTCCATGCCCGGGACCATGCTCATCAGCGTCAACGACGCTGGCCAGATTACGAACGTCTCCGAGGACTACCCGAACCTAGCAGGGATGTCATGACCCGCACCGCTCTCTACGCCATCGTAGCCGTTCTCGTCAGCGGTCTCGCTCTGTTCCTCACCGCGTACGCCGTCGTGCCCACCGCAGAGCGGATGATGGCACACCCCTGGTCTACACAGGCAGTGGTCATGCCGCCGGATGGCGAGTACCCGGGTGCGATGCAATACGAGGTTGATGGGCAAGTCATCGACAGCCAGCCGGACCTCCCTGCCGAAGCGTACAAGGAGCTGCCTGGCTACCCTGGTCCTGTCTCAGCCACCGTTTTCTACGACCCGAAGAACCCGACAGATGGAACGCTCATCAACCCCAGCCCCCAGCTCACAACCATTCTCGTGAGTGTCGGCATCTCGGCTATCATCGTGGCCCTTGCGATGTGGCGTCTGGTCATCGCACGCATCCTCTTCGACCGGTTCGAACGCCGCGAAGAAGTCACCGTGTGATGCAGAACCTGCGCTGAAAGTGTGTTAGCGTAATCTCACCGCCTACACACGAGCATGCTGCTAGAACAACCTCGTGACCTGGGTGGACGATTCGCCGAGAAGGAAGGCCAGGCACCTGAAGTGACCCTCATCCACAACGACCACAACGTCCGCTACGCCATCGAGGATGGCGATGAGGTGACGCTTGACCGTTCGGACCTCGGCGACCAGAACATCCCGTACGAGTCGGTGACCGTCGAGCGCGACGGCGACATGTACTACATCACGGGGGATACCGGCTTCCTCAGCATGGCCCAGAACCTCTACCCTGACCTGGACACCGAGGAAGAGCGCAAGGCCCAGCTCGCCAAGGACTGGACCCGCATCGCCCGCGTTGCGAACGAAGCGTACGGCGACATCTTCAACGAGCAGGTTCCCGCAGGCCCCCGCTTCCGCTACACACCTGACCTGGGCTCCATCGAGACAGAGGACGGCCTCACGTCGAACAAGGTTCGCAACGCCGTCTACGAGAGCGAGGACGCGCTCTCCGCTGCTCAGGCAATCCGCTCCGGCGCCCTGTACGAGCTGGTGCGTAACAACATCACCGCGGCAGAAGAGGACAGCGACGATGACGAAGACTGACGAGAACGTCTGCGAGATTGACCCCTCGCAGCCCGTCCTCCCCGGCATCAACTGGCAGGAATACCGATGACCGACGCGCGCGGCTTCCTGCCTGACGGCAACCACATCGCCACAGGAGTCGCGCGCGACCCGGGAGGCTTCGACCGGGAAGGCAACCACATCTCCCAGAGCGCGCACACAAGCGGCCTGCGGCAGCCCCGAGCCACCAACGGTCAGTTCGCCGAGAAGCTGGGCACAGAAGCCGAAATCAGCCTCAGCCCCGTCGAAGACCCCGTAGTCGGCGTGCTCGGCGAGACGCCATCACAGTACGCCCGACGCAGCGCGCGATTCGAGCAGCTCCTCAGAGAAGACCTCCGCATCGATGAAGAGACCAGCACGGAGGAGTACCTTCGGTCCAACGACATCGACTCCGAGTCCGTCCTGGCCCTCATGCACGCCGCCGTCGAACAAGAACAGCGGCCAGAGAACATCGCCTCCCTCCCCGAAGTAGACGCTCTCTACGCGCAGGCATTCGCTGCCGAGAAGCGCCTTGTGGACCGAGACCTCCGCAGCCTGCTGGACGAGCACCGCCCCGGCACCCGGAGCGTCATCGTCACCACCTGGAGTGGCAGCGACGACATGGACTTCATCGCATTCGAGAACAAGGACGGCAGCATCGACCCGGACACGGACAAGTCTCCAGCCATCGCCGAGTTCTACAGCAAGAGCATGCCCCGCGTCGCCCGCCTTGTCGAGTCCGGCAGCGTACCACGTGTCGAGCCGCGTGAGGTCACCGACTTCCACAACCGGACCGTCGGCAACCGGAGGCTTCACGGCGGGAACTTCTACCGTTTCGGCGACGGCGACACCGCCTACACACGGGCATGACATTCAACGAAACTGAGCACCCGCGCGCCACCGACGGCAAGTTCGCCAAGAAGACCGGCGCTGCTCCCGAAGTCGGCCTTGCCGGATTCGTCACAGCCAGCGACATCGCTCACATCGCCCAAGGAATCAACCCTGACACGAAGATGGTCGTTTTCACCGAGCAAGAGGGCGGCGGGCCTCGCGTCATCACACTGCGCGACGAGCACAACGTCATCCTCGACTACGGTGTCGGCAAGTGGGATGAGCTAGATGACCAGCTCGGCCGCTTCGACCCGGCATTCGGCTCACCCCGAGACTTCAAAGTCATCCAGGAGAGCCGACTCACCAAGGATGTCGAGAAGCTCTCGAACTTCCTGAACAACCCGAAGGTCTCCACGGCCGACATCACGACGCAGGAGATTTCTCGTCTCCGTCACGCAGTCAATCGCGCCGAGTTCCGCCTGGCTGAGAAGGAACTCGGCCAGCTCCTTGCCGAAGAGGTGCCCGGCGCTCAGGGTATCGCCGTAGCGAAGGACGACGAAGGTAATGCATACCCGCTTGGCATCGAGACGCAGGCAGCCATCCCCGGCATCGGCCGCAACTGGGGGACCATCGACTACGAAGACATCCCCACTCCCATCCGCGAGTGGTTCGACGCGAACCACTGGCGCATCGGCCGCGACGACTACCTGGACGACTACGCCGAAACGCTCAGCGACTCGTACGGCGACTTCGATGACGACGGTCTCATCTGGGACAACAGCCCGGTCTACCGCGTGGCGGTACCCAAATGAGCTTCGTCGAATCGGAACACCCGCGCAAGACCGACGGCAAGTTCGCCGAGAAGGCTGGGGCTGCTCCCGAAGTCTCCCTCAGTGGCACCCGCCATCTGTCCATCCCACGCATGCCCGGCGCCGAGCGCGAAGACCCAGTGTACGCGGAAGCCGACTCGTTCTCCGGCATCGACGAGGTATGGAAGCGCGAGGTCGCAACGGCCGATGAGGATGACTACCTGAAGCGCATGCTGACCACCGACGCCGCTGTTGCTCGTGGTCGCGCGCTACGCGAACAGGGTCTCGCCCCCACGACCCCTACCACTCTGGAGACCGGTTTCTTCGGCAACCCGTTCGCCGACGCGCAGAACGACGTGGAGCTGTACCACCAGTTCGACATGATGACTGAAGAGCCTCCCGGGGACGGCGAGATGTCGAAGTCTCAGACGAAGCAGTGGTACAGCCGCATCTACAGCATGCACGACGCACGCCGCGCAGAACTCGAAGCCGCAGGCGTCGTGTCCGGAAAGGACACCATCACAGCATGAGCTTTGACGAGAGAAAGCACCCGCGTGCCAAGTCCGGGCAGTTCGCTGAGAAGCTCGGCACCGCTCCCGACACGTTCCTCCTCGGCGCGTACGGCATGGCTGAGGATGCTCGCAACTTCACCGAGCTGAAGTACATCCACGACCGTGACATCGACATCTACGACGACCCAGAATGGAAGAAGAACGTCCGGCTCGCGACTCTCACCAACGCGACGCGCCTCAGCTCAGAAGGCGTCACGATGCGTGACGAGCACCGCGAGTTCGTCGGACGTGTCCACGCTGAAGCACACCCCCTGCCAGCGGACCTCATCCGCGACCAGTTCCCCACCGCCGAAGTCGTCAACGTGCGCCGCTACGACGACGGGCGTGTAGAGCCTGTGCTCGTCACTGACGGCAACGACGAGGTTCTATGGGGCGTCCGCGGAGAAGAGATTCCAGGTCTCGCTGAAGCTGTACGTCGCGTCCCCGCCGCCGGATTCGTTAAGACCGGCCGCAATGCCGACTACCGTCCGGAACGCGCGAATCCTCAGATGGACCACGACCTCGGTTACTTCGAGCTGGCCCCGGACCCTGTCATCCTGAAGGAGTTCCCCGAGGCCACGAACGTGCACGCCGTCGAGCAGGGCGGATTCCTCGTTCTAGACTACGCGGAAACAGATGACGACAGAGACGGAGGCTTCTACAACTTCTCCGAGGAGGCATCGGCTGCTGTCGCGGCCTCCTGGACCCCTGAGAACCACGGCAAGTGGGGACCGTGGGACGACGACCAGAGCCGATGGGTTCTGCGCGTCGCACCATACCCGGACATCACCGCTTTCCAGCCTTCCGCCGACCGCGAAAGCGCTCCTGACAACAACATGAGCAACTGAGAGGAACGCCATGAGCTTCACCGAATCCGAACACCCCCGCAACACCGACGGCAAGTTCGCCGAGAAGACCGGCGGCGCGCCAGAGGTAGCCCTCGGTGATGTCTCCAAGCTCGGAGTCACCGAGAACGACGAGACCGGCTACGGCTGGAAGAACCTCCGCGGTGCAGGCGTCGGCTACGATGACGCCGAGTTCGCCTTCGAGACGCCCGACGGCACCACCGTCGTCGGCATCCGCGACCCGGAGACCTCCTCGCTGAGCATCGCCTACGACGGACGCGACGAGAACGGCAACCCCTACGGGGACGGAGGGTACTTCCCCTCGCGCACATCCTTCGCCGACGTAGACCTCGGTCCGCAGGGAGAGAAAGCCGTCATCGCGATGCGGGACCACCTGAAGTTCGTCCCAGAGTTCCGCACCGGCCGGGAATGGGAAGCCGCAGACATCATGCCCGGCGACATGGTAGACATGGAGCCTGTCCTGGAAGGACTGCGGGACCGAGGCATCGACATCGACGAAGCAACGTTCATCGCTGCGGAGAGCGACCTCTTCCTCATCGAGGATGTCCAGCGAGAGGACGAGAACACCGTCGTCCTCTACTCCGAGTCTGGCAACTTCGCTGTCCCCGCTGACCAGCTCGTGCCTGTCGAGCACCACGACCCCGACTACATCGAGAACTCGGAGTACGAGCAGCCGAAGCATCCTCTCGGCTGAGACTAGCCCTGTGAAGGTGGGCATGGTATCCTAGATGCCATGCCCACCTTCACGCATGAGGTCTCCGAAAATGGCCTGGCCCTCACCACCCGGTACGACTCCCCTGAAGAGGGCATCAGCGGGACCATCAACATCACGTGGCTCACCGTCGAAGAGGCGAACGCCAACATCGAGAAGGCGAAGCACTCCAACGAACAGCGCCTCCTCCACCTGGCCGGACGCAACGAGACTGCCAGCGTCAAGCGCAAGCGCGTCGGCCCACTCACGCTTTTCCTCTCCCGAGCCCAGGGCAGCTACGACACCTGGTCCCTCCGACTCGGGAACCTCGCCATCGAACCGACCGGCATCACCCGCCAGACCGGCCCGTCCAAGCTAGCCGTCGGGTTCGGGACGCGTCACCGGGGCTACGCTATCGGCATCGAGCGGCCGAAGCAAGAGGCAACGGCCGCAGAACCGGCCAAGCCGCGCATCACCCGTGAAGACATCGCTGTCCCCATCCAGAACCCGTTCCGCAGCGGTCAGAGTGTCATCATCCCCGCAGGCTCCGTCATCTACGACAAACACGGCCGAAACCCGCAGACCACCGACCGCAAGCGCACCGTTAAGCCCTGGAGGACAGGAGACGGACACTTCTCCGTCGAGAAGCTCTCGCCCGGCAACCACCGCTCGGGGCTCATCGGGACCATCCTCGCTCACCAGCCCTACATCGTCTGGGGTCAGAAGGAGATGCGCACCGAGGTCACCCCGGCCCTGCTCGAAGCGAACGGTCTCCCGGTCACGTACGCCGAGACCGAGTACCAGAACTTCGCCGCCTACATCGAGTCAGGTGACTACGAGCTGAAAGGTATGACTCCGTGACCTTCAACGAGACCGCGGTCAACCGTGATGTGAAGGGCCAGTTCTCCGAGAAGACGGGCTCGCTCGCGGAAGTCTCTCTGGTCCCCAAGAACTGGCGCCCGCCCCACATCGCTGACCTCCGGGAGCACACCATCGTTCCCCTGAAGAACCCATTCACCGTTGGCGACCGGGTCACCATCCCCGCTGGAGCGACCATCTACACGACGAGTTCTTGGGGCGAGTTCAAGGGCAAGGAGATTGCCAGTCGGAAGCGCTCTGCCACGGCTATCACCGCGCACGAGGGCTACTACTACCACGTCCCGTCCAGCCTCTCCTACTCTTCAGGAGACCCTGACTACGAGCGCAAGCGCCGCATCCTGAACGACTTCAAGGTCTCCACTCCGTACGTGGCGTGGTTCGGGTCCAACGGCATCAACCGCGTCTACCTCACGCCCGAGTTCCTCGAAGCGAACGGGAAGACCGTTGAGTACGACGAGGAGATGTTCGACAAGTACGCCAACGACATCGCCAGTGGACACTTCGGCGTGGAAAGAATCACCAAATCATGACGTTCAACGAGACCGCAGTCAACCGGGACACCGCGGGCAAGTTCGCCGAGAAGACCGGCTCCGCAGCGGAAGTCTCCCTGACACCCAGCAACGAGGGCGAAGCCTACGCCGCACGGTACTTCGACGCGCACATCGCGTCAGGGTACGGCGACATCCCCGCAGACCACCTGGAGAAGCAGCGCGCGAAGTACATCTCGGATGTGAGCGCGAACCCGGAAGCTGTGGAACAGCTCGACCGTCTCTACAACCCCGACAGCGGCGTCACCGACATCGAGGGTACGCCCATTCCGAAGCCGCTGAAGAACCCCTTCCGCAAGGGGCAGAAGGTCGTCATCCCGGCAGGCACCGTCGTCCGCTTCCACGGCGAGGAGATTCTCACCGAACGGAAGCAGACCGTCACCGTCCACATGACGACTGAAGGTTACTACGACGACTCTCGGAGCGTCCATGGCTGGGACCGCATTCGTCTGAGGCAGCCCACTGTGACATGGCCCGGTAGCGGCGGCTACTGGAAGGACGCAACCTTGGACCAGGATGTCCTCGACGCGAACGGGCTTGCGCCTGAGTACGACGCCCGTCAGGTGGAACTCTGGGGCAACCAGCTCGGCCGGAAGAAGTTCGTCGGCTGAGCTTTCAGGCGCGCCCAGACCCGCATGGGTCATTTGCTAGACTGTCCGCATGCCTAAGAAGCCAGCCCCCGAAATCAAGGGCGTAACGCCCATTCCGAAGCCTCTGACGCCCCTGAGCATGTTCGACGGGCCGTACAAGGACGGCATCTACCCCGACCAGTTCGGCGGCAAGGACTGGACCACGCTGCGCGTCGAAGATGAGTACGCCGACTACACGATGGCGCTGAAGGCTCCGGACGGCGCCATCATCACGGCCAAGCAGACCGACTCCAACGAGCTTGACATCGAGGTCAAGAAGGACGGCGAGGTCATCACCTCCGCCCACCTCGGAGCGACCGAGCGCCTGCTCCCCGAGCACTTCGGCGAGTACGGCGATGGCGTCTACAAGGCGGCTCACGAGCATCTCGTGTTCATCCCCCAGTTCCGTAACGGCGCGCTCACCACGCTCCGTCACCTGTTCCCCGGCGACTGGATTGACATGTTCCCGCTGCTGACGAAGCTCAACGAGGATGGCGAGATGCGTGTTCTCAAAGAGAAGCTCTCCGAAGCCGAAGACCACAAGTTCCTCATCGAGGATGTCGAACGCGAACGCGACGGTGTGGTCATCCTCTACACCGACGGCGGAATCTTCACGTTCGACACCGACCTTCAGTCGTACAGCAAGTACAACTTCATCCGGGTGCTGAAGCACGAGCCGAAGCACGCCAAGGACTCGATGTACCCGCAGTTCCGCCGCCCCCTCTACTGAGGGAAGCCCCGAACGATGCCCCTACCGAACGTTTCGGTAGGGGCATCGTTGTCCCCGCCTACAGTCGGAGATACTAGCGCTGCGGCGCGGAAGGAGCTAGACATGTCGTTCAACGAATCAGAGCACCCACGCGCAGGTGACGGCCGATTCTCCGAGAAGCTTGGCGGCGCGCCGGAGGTAGACCTCAGCATCGACAGCCGAGAGTCCGGACTCGACAGCATCAACCGAAGCATCGAACGCCTCCGAGACATGAACTTCTCCCGCTTCCCCATCGCAGACCAGGAAGCCGCCATCGCAGCCGTGAACAGCCCTGACGCTGACGACGAGACGCTGATGGCAGCTAACGAACTGGCTGAGGCCTCGGAGTCTTGGAACTTCCATGACACTGCCCTGAAGCTGTGGGCAGGTATCGAACGCAAGAAGCTCGCAGCAGACCCTGGGGCGCCCATCGAGAACGGATACGCCCTCGCGTACGACTCAGCGACTCCTCCCGAGCTGATTGACCGCGTGGTCGAGGAGCAGGGCAGCGCGGTCACTTACGCCCTGCTCGACAACGTGGAAGCGCCCAGCAAGCACATCGACGCCAGCGCAGCGTCACCGGACTCATGGATTCGCCAGCGCGTTGCCATGCACCCTCGGGTGTCAGACGACGCTCTTCGCACCCTGGCAGAAGACGAAGACGAATCAGTCCGGGAGTACGCGAAGGTGCAGTTGGGCTACCGCGTCCGGAAGTCCTTGGCGGAGAACTGGGACGGTCGCGACAGCAGCGAGGCCGTCTGACCGCCTACACCATGGCATGAGCTTCGACGAGTCGAAAGTAGAACGGGACAACGGCGGCAAGTTCGCAGAGAAGAACGGGACCGCCCCTGAGGTGTCTCTAGCAGCGCCACTACCGAAGCTGACCACGCCGCGCCAAGAAGCACTCGCGAAGGTCGCAAGCGGTGAGGTCACTCACATGATGTCCACGCGCATGGGTGGGAAGAACATCCCCGCCCACTACCGTATGGGCCACCGGAAAGTCCCCGGCGCCGCTTTTGACTGGCTCTACAAGAACGGCTACATCCGCCATGAGGCACCCAGCCTGCGCGGTACCAAGATTACGCTGACCGAGAAGGGCGAAGCCGCCTACAAGGGGTCATGAGCTTCGACACATCACTTCACCCGCGCGCGACCGACGGTACCTTCACCAACAAGGTCGGCAGTGAAGCGGAGGTCGCCCTGGATGCCCCCGCCATCCGCACCGAAGCCACCGAGCACGGCATCACCATCGTCTTGCCCGACGACACTGAAATCGACTACGCCCACGGCACCAGCATGTTCGCTGAACACATCGCGCCCCACGTGGAAGAGCGCGAGGACGGTGACTTCGACGTGTACTTCGCCTCCTACGATGATGACCCCAGCGAGTACGAGTTCATCGGAGACGACCAGCTCGAAGGGTTCAGCTCCGCCTATGAACGGGACGCGTTCGTAGAGAGCAAGCTTTCTGACGGCATCGCCCCGGAGAACATCTTCATCGTGGAGCGGGTCTCCCACGGCAGCGTCCGGTACGCCCCGCTAGCGAGCTGGGCTGAGTGGAGTGCGGACAACCGCCCCGAAAACCAACGGGTCAGTGACCAGTGGGACTCTGCTCCCAGCCACGTCTACATCGCAGGCGAGCCTGAGAACCCCGCCGCGCAGGCGAAGTCCGTGCTCGATGACTATACCGACTGGGCCAACGGCGAGAACTACATCGTCCACCGCAGCCAGGTGAACAGAGACGGCGAGCAACTGGACATCGAGAGCATCCACGGCTTCATCGGCTCTGAGGCTGCCGAGCACGCCGTCCGCAACGCTGAAGTCTGAGCGCGTTGCTTGACACATGGTTCGGCGCTGCCGGACAACCTCGGCGTACCAATGGTCAGTTCGCAGAGAAGCTAGGCGCCGAGCCTGAGGTCTCCTTGAACGAGCCGGTAGCCGATTATGGCGCCGATGGCCGGGATGTTCTTCGGTATGCTGTCATGGCTCACGGGGTACGTTGGACCACGGCAGATGAGCGTCAACAAGTCATCGACGAGTACGCGGCCGAGTACGCTGTCGCAGGAATCGCATCGCAGGCGCGGGAGTACATCCGGCACCCCAGCGACGATGAGCACAAGAAGTGGTGTGCATCTCCAGAGCGAGGCATCCCCGAGCTGGCGAAGGTGCTCATGCACGAGGAAGACCCTGGCTTCTTCCTCGCTGTGCTCGCGCGGCCGGATATCACCCCGGCGATGGCCCACTACGCAGCAACACACCGTGACGCCGCCGTAGCGCGTCACGCCATCCGCCACGACCGCATCTCGATGGGCGCTCTGCTGGCCGTACGCGACCGGTACCGGCGCTCTGCCGCCCGAGCCCATGCCAAGCGGAGCGCAGAGCACTGGCCACCCGCGCGGGAGCACTGGACGTGGCTGCACGAGCGGGAACTGGAGACCGCAGCGCACGCTGAAGAGCGGCTTTTCACCGGCTGACACCCGATTCCCGCCTACATCCGGGCATGACCTTCTCCGAAGCGGCCGTGAACCGCGACACCATCGGCCGGTTCTCTGACAAGACCGGCCTAGCTCCCGAGATTTCGCTGGGTGTAGAGGACGAGCAGGACTCCGACCTCTCGCCCGCGCTCGAATACACCGTCCCGATGCACAACCTGGAGGCGTTCCGCGAGCGGGTTGACAAGGCGAACCGGAAGCTCGAACGAGCAGGCATCGACGAGCGCTTCGAGATGACGTACAAGCCAGAGATTCGCCAAGAACCGGACGGTTCCTTCACCCAGGTGGCCTCGGTCGAGCTGAACCAGCCAGTCATCAGCCATGGCGATTTCCGCTTCCTGGCTTACCACGAGGCGACTGCGAACTGTGGCTTCATCACGCACTCCCAGGGCCGGGACATCGACGACCCGACCGACGCGCGCTGCGACCACTGCAAGCTGAACCGGCACCGTGGCAAGCTGTACACGGTCCAGAACAAGGAGACCGGCGAGGTTCTCCAGGTCGGCTCTACCTGCCTGGAGCCGTTCTTCGGGGTCAAGCCGCACGGGCTGTGGGCTCTCGAAGACGACAACGCGCTGGACCTGGAAGAGTTCCGCTACCACCCCGGCGGCAGCAACGGAGGTTCCCGGGCCTACCATGGCGACACGCTGCTCCTCGCGGCGTACCGAGCCACCAACCGCGGCGAGAACTACGTATCCCGGGACCGCGCTGACCTCCAGAACCCTGCGACTGCCGATGTCGTTCGCAGCCAGCTCGACACCAAGTACACCGCTTCGGACGGAGAGACCTACGTTGGCCACCCGACTGAGGAAGAAGTGGCGTACGTTGAGCGGCTGAAGAAGTTCGTCAGCGAGATGGACGATGACAGCGAGTACGAACGCAACTTGAAGACCATCCTCGCCCCTGATGGAGCGGGCGAGACGTACGTCGGTTCGAAGCATGTCGGCATTGCTGCATCCGCTGTTGCAGCTCTCGCACGTGCCGACCGGCAGGCTGCCCGGGACGCTGCGAAGGCAGCCCAGCAGGCGAACAAGAAGCAGGAGTACCTGGCCCCTCCGGGGACGAAGGTGACTGGCGTGAAGGCCAAGGTGGTGGGTGTCCACGGCTTCGACACGGCATACGGGTACAAGGAAATCATCATCATGCAGGACGATGAGGGGCGCATGTTGAAGTGGGGAACCTCCTCAGCGCCGGACCTGAACACGGGCGACAGCATCATTCTGAGCGCCACAGTGAAGGACAACGAGGTCTACAACGACGACTTCCAGACCTCCATCATCCGTCCGAAGTTCGTCAAGGAGAGCTGAGACCCCGCTGAAGGGCCTCCCGAGAGTGTCTCGGGAGGCCCTTCAGCGTTCCTGAGAACAGTTCTCAACCTGGGAGCGAGCTGAGAAAGTGGGTAAATGGGTAAATGGGTAATACCCACTTACCCACCTTTTGCTCCCAGCATTCTCACA
>JAAIGE0101184561.1_pt1 | contig 22472 bp, 22 predicted proteins | sample 6487951 | NCBI WGS metagenome assembly JAAIGE01 (sample SAMN13974128, study PRJNA590717) | phyllosphere metagenome | biome: tomato field; feature: multiple bacterial spot infested tomato fields; material: tomato leaves; isolation source: leaves from tomato fields | host: Solanum lycopersicum ...
ATGATGTCATTGTGGTGGGCGACTCCCCGCAACGACGTCTGTTCCGCGATTTGGTATCGGTCGCCCCGCTGCTGGCGGCGCCGTTGATCGCTATCGTGCAGTAAGTCTCCAGGAAGTCTCATGAACCCGATCGCATCTTACCCGCGTGACCGCGCCGGGGGAATGGACCATATTCCAGAAGAGGTGGGTAAGCAGACCCCACTGTTCCAGCAATATCGACGCATCGCCATGCGGTGGAAGTTCGTCATCATCGGTGCGGTGGTCGCGTGCCTCCTGCTGGGGCTGCTCGTCACCATTTTGATGACGCCCAAATACACTGCAACGGTCACGGTTGAGATCGCGCGCGATTCCAACCAGGTCACGTCGTTTCAAGGGGTGGAGCGCGAGACGACCGCGATCGATCAGGAATTCTATCAAACCCAATACGGCCTGCTGAAGTCACGCGGACTGTCTGAGCGTGTCGCTCTCCAAATGCGACTGGTCGACGATCCCAAATTCTATGAGCTGTTCAAATACGAGAGCGAACAGCCCGCCTTCACGCTCGTCAACGGACGTTATCCGGTCGCCAGCCGCGCCGAGCGGCAGCGTGTCGCCGGTAAGATCCTGATCGACAATCTTGCGATCGATCCGACGCGACTGTCCCGGCTCGTCGACATTGCCTTCACTAGTCCCGATCCGACGTTTTCGGCGCGCGTGGCCAATGCCTGGGCGGAGAACTTTATCCAGACCAATCTGGAGCGTAAGATCCAGGCGACGTCCTATGGACGCGACTTGCTGGAGCGGCAACTCGTCATTCAGAAGAACAAGCTAGACGAGAGCCAGCGACAGCTGGTGGGCTATGCGACGCAGCAGGGCATCATCAACCTGCCGGCACAAGGAGCCAGCACTAACGGTCCCGCAACCGCTGAACGCTCGATCGTCGCCGACGATCTTGCGGCACTGAACACCGCGCTGGCGCAGGCCACGACGGAGCGGATCCAGGCGGAGGCCCGGCTCAACGCGACGGGAGCGGCCGGTGCATCGACGGAGGCGCTGCGCAACCAGGCGATCAATACGCTGCGCCAGCGCCGCGCCGAATTTGCGGCTGAGTATCAGCGGCTGATGGTTCAGTTCGAGCCGGGCTACCCAGCGGCACAGGCGCTCAAGTCTCAGATCGATCAGCTCGACAGGGCGATCGCGCGCGAAGAGGCCCGGGTGACGGGATCGATCCAGGCTGATTACCAGGAGGCGAAGGGTCGCGAGAGCGCTTTGCAGGCGCGCGTGAACGAGTTAAAGTCCAGTTATCTGGATAATCGTCGGCGCAGCATCCAATACAATATCTTCCAGCAGGAAGTGGATACCAACCGGTCTTTATATGACGGGCTGCTTCAGCGGTACAAAGAAATCGGGATCGCCGGCGGTGTCGGCATCAACAACGTCTCGGTGGTCGACACGGCCGAAGTACCGCAAAACCCGTCCAGTCCGCGCATCCTGATCAATATGCTGGTCTCGCTGATCGCCGGTCTGACCATCGGCACGCTGGCGGCATTGATCTTGGAGCAGATGGACGAGGCGATCGCCGACCCGGCCGACCTCGATCGTCGTATCGGGCTGCCGCTGCTCGGCACCATCCCCAAGGTTAAGGATAACACCTCGCCGCGCGACGAACTGCTCGATCGCAAGTCGGACCTAGTCGACGCGTACCTAGCCATTAACACTAACCTGGGCTTCACGACCGAGCATGGCGTGCCAAAGTCGTTCTCGGTTACGTCGACCCGGCCGGCAGAGGGCAAGTCAACGACCGCCCTGGCGCTTGCCACGATGCTGGCACGCGCCGGCAAGAACGTCATTTTGGTCGATGGTGACATGCGATCACCCTCGGTTCACTATCTCGGCGGGGTCGATCACAATCGCGGCTTGAGCAACTTCCTCGCGGGAGAGGACGCGATCGAGGGACTGACGTTCCCGATGAACGACCTGGGCTTCACAGCCATGTCGGCCGGTCCCATTCCGCCTAATGCTGCCGAATTGCTGACAGGCAATCGCTTCGACGTGCTAATCGAGCGGCTTCTGGAAAGCTACCACCACGTCGTCATCGACAGTCCGCCGGTCATGGGACTGGCCGATGCACCGCTGATCGCGAGCCGGGTCGAAGGCGTCGTATATGCGGTCGAATCCCATGGTATCCGCTCAACGCTGGTCCGGACCGCGCTCGGCCGTCTGAATGCGGCGAATGCCCATATCTTCGGCGCGGTGCTGACCAAGTTCGAGGCGCGCAAGGCGCAATATGGCTATGGCTACGATTATGGCTACGGCTACGGCCGCGACGACGGCAAATAAGATAGCTTATCATGGCGGTTGACAACCATCGCTCGGCACGCAAGCGCGCGGTGCGACCGGTTCTGGCGGGTGTGGCCGTCCTGTTCGGCCTGTTCGTCATCAGCTTCGCCTATGCGCAAGTCGTGGCCAAGCGCGACATAGCGCTGGCTTATAGACTGGCCCCATATGATGCGCGGATCGCGGCGGAATTCGCCTCGACACTGGTTCAGAGCGAATCGACCGTCGAGGAACGGCAGCGTGCCGAACGTCTGGCCCAGCAAACGCTCCTGAAAGATGCGACCGCCATTGATGCTGTCACCGCAATCGGGCTGGGCGCCGATATGCGCGGGGACGCGGCGGTACGCGATAAGGCCTTCGCCTTCGCCCAGAAACTGTCCCGTCGCGATTTCACGACGCAGATGTGGGCGATCGAGCACGCCGTCGGCAGCGGAAACGTGCCTTCGGTTCTGCATCAGTACGACGTCACACTAAGCGTGTTCCCGAATGCCGGCGACATGCTGTTCCCGATCATACTGGCGGCAAGCAAGGACAAGGCGGTCGAGGCGGAATTGCTCAGGATACTCGACCGGCAGCCGGCATGGATTGGCAAGTTCGTCACCTTCGCGGCGAACAAGGGCGACGATGCCGTCCAGTCGGCGCAGATCTTCATGGCGCTGCGTCGAATGGGGGTGACGATTCCGTCAATTGAACAGGCTAATATTGTCAATTCGCTGATCGAGCAGCAGCAGTATGACGCGGCGTGGACCTACTATGCCTCCCTTAGGTCGGGTGCGCGCCGCGATCGTTCACGCGATCCGCGCTTCTCGTTGAGCATCGCCTCGCCATCGCGGCTCGACTGGCTGCCGTCGAGTGACGGCGGGATCTCGACAAACATCGGGGGCGGTGTCGCGGATTTCAGCGCGGCTGCGAGCGTCGGCGGCAACGCGCTGACGCAATGGCAATTGCTGCCGCCCGGCCGCTACCGGATTTCAGGCATCAGTTCTGGGATCGACGAGGCCGATCCTGCCGCTCCTTATTGGGCACTCGCCTGTGCAGACGGTCGCGAACTGGGACGCTTTCCCCTGCCGCGTTCGGGCGATCAGAAGGCTCGGGTCGCCGGCCTCGTCCAGGTTCCACCCGCCTGCACGATACAACGGCTGTCGCTCGTCGTTCAACCGTCCGAGAAGATTGCCGGCGTTGCGGGTCAAATATCCGAGGTCATTTTGTTGCCCCAGTGAGCTAAACTGCTCGCGATGGGAGCGAGGCCGCCAGACGTTTATTCAATAGTGTCATGCCGCCACGCTGACCGTGCCGTAGCATGGCAAGTGTGAATGGAATTGTGTCGTGACCGAACGCGTCGACTTTCTGGGTTTTCGCTTTGCGCAGGGATCGCGAGCGGCGTTGTTCGACGATATCATCGCGCGAGCGCAGGGCCCGTTCGGCTATATCGTAACCCCCAACGTGGACTTTGCGACGCGCGCCGCGGCTAATGCAGACGTCGCCCGGCTATACGACGGTGCCTCGCTGCAATTATGCGACAGCCGGATACTCGCGCTGCTGGCGAAGACCAAAGGCGTGGCGCTCGACTGCTATCCGGGTTCCGACCTCGTCGCCGATCTGCTTGCCACACCGGGTGCATTGCGCATCGCGGCGGTCGGCCCAAGCGCGGAGGACTGGGCCCGATTGACCGCTCGCTATCCGACTGCACGATTATCGCTGATCCCATCCATGGTCATGGAGCCGGGCGATGCAGCGTGGCACGTTGCGGTCCACGCTGCTCGTGACGCGACATGGGACGTGCTTCTGCTGTGTCTGGGCTCGCCCAAGCAGGAGCGCTTCGCCGAGGCATTGACGCATGCGGGCCGCGACCGCGGCACCGCATTGTGCGTGGGGGCATCGATCGATTTTCTCACGGGGCGGCAGCGCCGTGCCCCGGTCTGGGTGCAGGCCTGGCGGCTGGAATGGTTGCACCGCCTGCTCGGCAATCCGCGACGCCTGTGGCGGCGCTACCTGCTCGATGGTCCCCGCATCGTGAGCCTTCTCCTCAGGGACGCATCGCTGCGCCGTTCCGACCCGTGATGCACGATGCCGCGTTGAGGAAATCTCGCGCTGCATCTCTACTTCATGACAATTGCCGCGTGTTCTGCCGCACCTTGACGCATCGACGCGACATCGCCCAAAGGACGCCACTTTCGGTCGCACAGGCCCGTCAATGACCAATATCATAAGCCTCTTCGCGACAGATTTCGGTGCCGTAAGCCCCGGCGGGATCAGGGGCGTCGTCTCCAGCCTCTCCGCCGGCACACCTGAAGGCATGCACGTGACGCATATCGGTATCGGTCCGCAGGCAGGACCGCTGCCCGGCGTGCGCGATCGTTATATCGGCTTGGGCGAGACCGTCGCCGCAGGGGAAAGCGCGGGCGTCAATCTCACCTACCTGCGCAGGCTCCGGAAGGCGCGCGACACCGTCTTCAGGGACGCCGATGTCGTGATTGCACATCGCGCCGAGTATGCCTTGGCGGTACCGGCATCGCTCCCGCTGCTCCAAGTGCTGCATGGCGGCTCTTGGGGCTGGTGGCGGGCGCAGCGCAACCTGCCCGGGCTGCTCTATCCCTTGGTAGAGATCGTTGCCGGACTTCGTGCGCGACGCACGCTAACGGTCGCACCGGGCGCACATAATTTCGTCTTCGAAGCGTTGGTTCAACCGGAAGCCTTCGATGTGGCGTATGACGACGACATTTTCACGCCCGCGATCATGCCGCGGATGGGCGATCGTCCGTCATGCCTTGTGTCGACCGCGCGGCTGGTCAGGGAAAAACGCTTAGACCTGATCCTGAAGACCGCGGCACGCATGGCAATTCCCACGGTGCATATCTTCGGTGCGGGACCGGAGCACGGCTTCCTGACCGGCGAGGCGAAGCGGCTGGGGGTTGCGCTGACGCTTCATGGTCACACGAAGGCCGAGGAGATCAGCCGATGGTATCGCACCCATCCATGCGTGTTTATGCTGACATCCATGTTCGAAGGTTTTCCCGTCTCGGCGCTGGAGGCGGCTGGTTGCGGCGTGCCGGTCGTCGCACTGGCGGCGCCCGGCTCCAGCGCGGCGATCCCGCGTGTGGGCGGCTATGTCGCGCAGGGCGTCGACGACCTGCCCCGCACGGTCGACCAAGCATGGCGGCTGGGCAACAGTCTGGACGCGCAAACCGTATCCTGCCAGTTTGGCAGGGCGGCCATGGCGCGGAAGTTCTGGCAGGCTGTAGCGCCGCATGAGCTGAGCCGATGAGCGTGAAAGGGCAAGCTATGCCGTCGGCAATCGCGACCCCAACCGGTTTCCCCAAGGGAACGAAGCAACCCGCGACGTTTCCGTGGTATCTTGCTTTATGCCTAGCCTATCCCGTCATTCGCTATGCATCTGATAGCGCGACGGTGGTCGCGTCGCTCGCGGTCCTGCTGTTCATTCTCTTCACCATCGTCCGGCGCGTCGAAACATTGCGCGTCACACTTTACATCATGGCGCCGCTTTCGCTCGTCATCGCGGCTGCGATCGGAGCGATATACGTCGGCGACAACACGTCCTTCCGATATCTTGCCTTTTGCTGCGTCTACCTTCCGCTAGCGTTCGCGGTATTTCACGAGGGGGATGGAGAGCGATCAAATTATCAACCGATTATGATTTGCGGTATTGGCATTATTTGCCTGGCTTTCTGGATATTTCCTCAACTGCCGCAATACGACGATTACTCCCAAGTAAATTATTTCATCGATGAAAACGAACGCTCTCGCCTTCGCGCCATCTTCGCGCATGCGAATGATCTGGGTATATCGGCGGCAGCACTTTATGTGCTGATAGCAAACAGCATAAGACGGCATGATCGCTCGCTCAGCAAGATACTCCATGCGTCTGCGTTGCTAGTATCTCTTATACTGGTGTTTGCTAGCAGGTCGTCCACCGGGTATTTCGTCATTATGATGGGCACAATGTGGAGGATGGTCAATCCCGAGAAGACGCGGATCATCATTGTCGTCTCCTTCCTCATCCTATCCGCTCTACAATTGATCTTCTACGATGCTGCGATAGACTTCCTTGAATCGGGTTCGTTCTGGTGGCGGTTTACCATGGCCGAGCGGGTCGATGTTTTATCGAACGCCCTGACCTTTCAGCCGACGATGATCAGTTCGCAGGAAACTTGGACACATAGCCTGCTACTCGATATCTCGATCGTCTACGGACGGCTTGCGGTCTACCTCATCGTGTGCTTGCTGGCCTGGTTCGGCGCAGTGGGCCGGGTGAATACAGTAATCGCGGTCTTCATCCCGCTCATGACGGCCTGTATCCAGCCCCCCGGTGCGACGCCGGCGGCGTTGTTCATTTTGATTGTCGTCTGCTTCTCGATCGCGCACCGGCTCGCGCTGAGGCGAATCGCACTGGATGCGCCAACGACGTGGCAAAAGCCCGATCCTTATACGCCGGCCTATCGTATGTCGTTGGGGTTGCGAGCATCCTGATCATGGACCAGCTCAATCGACGCTCTATCATGACCGGCATGCCGTTGCTGCTGCTGTTCCCCACGATGAGAGGCGTCGCTGCCCTCAGCGAGGTCGATATCGGTGCGTTTGGAGCCGTCCCGAATATCGATACGGCGCAGGCTGCGCTACGTAATCGAGACGCCATCGCACAGGCGTTCCGCTCCAGCCGCCGCGTCAGGGCGAAAGGTGGCCGCAACGACTTCTACGCCATCGCCGGCGGTGCCGCGATCCCGGACGGATGCACCTTGCTGGGAGATGAGGTCGTGTTCCGGATGAAGGGGCAAGGTATCGAGCTCGGCCACCGTGCCCATTCGCTGGGGATCAGCTATGTCGGCATGCGCGACAGGCGTCGTCAGCGCTGGCGGCTGCCTCATGCCGTAACACCCACGGCGGGGGGAGCCCAGTATGCGCTGATACAGGCGCGGGGGAAGGTCGGCTGCCAGATCGAGATACCCTATCTCGGTGAGGCGCCGATAAATGGGCTTGAGCTCAGCAATTGCACCTTCTGCGATGTCAGGATCGAGCGGGCGAACGGATTTGGTGATGACGGCGTGTTCGCCCCGACCGAAGGATCTATCATCTATGCGCCGGGAACGACCGACTCCTCACTGCACATCGCAGACGGACGCCAATCATTCGGGCTGGGCGCCATCTCGCTTCTGGCGCCCGCGCGGCTGACAATCACGGGGAAGATTGCAGATACCAGGCGGGCGGCCGTGGTCTGCGCGGTGGGGCATCCACCCGGTCCGGGTGTCACCCTTTCGAACATGGTCTTCGAACGGATGGGGGGTATCGCTTCATCGGTGTCGATGGAGGCCAATCATTGGCAGACGACGTGTGCAGTCTTCATTCCCGGAGCAAGGGATCCGGCCTGGGTCAAGGTGGTGAACTGCAAGGTTACGGACTGGGGTGAAACCCTGCTCGAAGGCTGCATGACCGTCGAAAACCTGACGGCAAGAACAAGCGCCGACTACGATCGAGCGATGGATTCCCCCAATCCGGGCGGGCTATACGGCAACATGGTAGTGACCAACTCCACCATCGAAGGCTATCGTGGGCGCGGATATTCTCATGGTGGCGAGCGGGGGCAGGAGCTGGCAGGCATCAGGCTCCAGGGTGTGCGCTTCCTGTCCCCTCGACCTACCAGGATCTATGGCGCGCCGGTGTTCGTGCATCTCCAGCCGATCGGCGACGTTGTCGCCGACGATATCGTCATCGACGAGTGCGTCGGAATGGACCCCGGCAATGCCGTTCGTGATGCCATTGTCCTGTCCGGGAGCGAAGGAGGGCGCTTTTCGCGCAACTGCCGGGTGACCAAGAACCGTATTTCCGGCGGAGCCGTCATCATCGACCGTGCCGTCGAGCAGCGTGGCAACAGTTGGAACTAGGCCAAGGTTCGAACGCGGCCAAACCAGTGTCATTGCTTGCGATCGATGCGTTCGACATGCGAAGGGAAGCGGGCTCTCATGACGCCCCCGGAGACGATTTTGACTAATTCATCGCACGCTGATGAAGCGGCCGTTGCAGACTATTCGTCATACATTGAATGGAAGGACTGGAAGCCGTTCGAGCTGGACGGCAAGCAGGCGCGCGCTCTCTCTCGGGAGTTCAGGGATATTAGGATCGCGGCCGACACGCGCGTTCTCGAACTGGGTTTCGGTGCCGGGGCTTTTGCCCTGTGGGTGCGTGAGCGTGGCGCCAGCTATGTCGGGGTGGAGGTCAATCAGAACCTCGTCGATGCCGCACGCCAGGCGGGCTTCGAGGCCGAAACCGATGTGAGCTTTTCCTGGCGCGAGAAAAGCTTCGACGTGATCGTAGCGCTGGATGTGCTGGAGCATATACCGAAGGCCGAATTGCCGATTTACATGAAACGCTTTGCCGCGGTTTCCCATCCTGGGGCGATATGGCTGTTCCGTTTCCCCAATGGTCTGTCCCCGCTGGGCCTGATGTACCAGAATTCAGACATAACCCATCTCGCCTCGCTGTCCGGAGACATCCTGCGCCAGGCAGCGGCGGGGCTGCCGGTTGAGTTAATCAGCATCCGGGACGAGCGCTTTCCCGGCGTGCGCGACAAGATACGTTTCCTGGAGCCTATCGCATGGCTGCAGTTCTGTTTTCGGCGAGGCGTTCTTTGGGCGATCAAGAAGGTATTGGGGTTGCCCAACGTCAATCTCGATTCGAATACTATCGTGGTAATGAAGTACAAGGGCTGAAGTTATTCGACGTATCGGCCGCGGCCGTCGATCCACCCGAGGTATTTTCATGACACAAATCGATGTAGTTATTCCAGTACGGAATGGTGAAGCCACGATTGAATATGCCATCCGCAGCATATTGTGGCAGTCGTTACCCGACTTCATCTTATGGATCGTCGATGACGGATCGACCGACGATACACCTCGCGTCGTCGAGCGACTGGCGGCACAGGATGCTCGCATCAGGCCGCTGCGCGGCCAAGGAAGTGGCATTTCGTCGGCGCTGAACGCTGGCATTCGGGCTGGCAGCGCGCCCTTCGTGGCGCGGATGGATGCGGACGACATCTCCTTGCCGGAGCGTTTCGCGCGGCAGGTTGCGACACTTCGGGCCCATCCACAAATCGCCGTGCTGGGGTCGCGGTTCACATACTTCGGCGATGCCCATGGCGTTCCGCCGGTCCCTATTTCGGATCGCGCATGCGCAGCTGCGGTCAAGTTGTTCAGCCCCTTCTGCCACCCCACGACTATGATGCGGCGTGCGGCGCTGGAAGCACTGCCCGACCTGTACCGTAGCGACTATGATCATGCTGAGGATTACGATCTCTTCAGTCGCCTCCTTGCGGACCATCGAGGCGCCAACCTTGACGAGGTCCTGCTGGCGTATCGGGTTCACGGAGCACAGATTTCAAAAGCGAAGAGTAAAGAACAGAACAGGATAGCGCATAGGATATCCGTTGCCTCATGCGCCCGTGGTGGTGCCATAGGGACCATGCCCTACTTGGCGACCATCGCTGCTTCGTCCGCGCGGCTTGACATGTCAATGTGGCGGTCCTGCGCACGATGGTTCGTTCGCATGGCGCATCATTCCGTGGCCGCACAGAAAAGAAAATAAGATGCTGTTTGTTGATTATACTCATCTGCTAAACAGAAAGATTACAGGCATCGAGAGATTGTCGCAGGATCTTTTTTCACAGGAAATATTGAGAGATCTCGATCCCGTTTATGTCCAAGGCGGGTCCACGTTGCGGATGATGGTGCAGCAGTGGCTAGGGATACCGTTACGGCTGTTACGCTATCGAAGCGCCTCTGTTCTGTGCCCTGGGTTTCCTCCGGCGATCAGCGTATCGGCGATATTTAGCAGGCGTGTATGGGTCTATATATTCGATCTTTTCTTATTGACGCGCAAACAAGATCTGAATTGGAAGGCGCGACTGTACATGGCGCCTTCGCTGTACGTTGCGCTAAAGCTTTGCAAGAAGTTCCTCGTTCTGTCTGAAACCGTCGCGGAGGAATTGCGCCCGCTGTGTCGTAGCGACGCGACGATCGTTGTCTACCGTGCGCCAGCGCGTAATGTGTTCCGGCTCGATTATCAGGAAAGACGGAGGCCCGACGAGGGACGGCCGATCCGCCTATTGTCGATTGGGACGGTTGAGCCACGCAAGAACTATCTCGCCGCGGCTGACATCCGGCGCTCGCTACAAAGACAGATGGGACGTCCGGTCGAACTTCATATCGTCGGCCGCTTCGGTTGGGGTGGCGATTACGAGGCGCTCGGCAAGCAGGAAGGCGTCACACTTCACGGCTTTCTCGACGATCTGGAGATGCGTGCACTTGTCGATTCCTGTGATGCGTATCTCTACACAACGCATGCAGAGGGGTTGGGGCTGCCGGTCCTCGAAGTCCAGCACTCGGGAATACCGGTGATCTCCAACGATCTCCCGATCCTGCGGGAAAGCCTAGCAGACTCCGCATTGTTCATCGATGCGGATGCCTCCGACGCGGCGGCGAAGACGATCTGCAATTCCTTTAGGAAGGCGGATTTCTTCCCAACGATGTCGCGCAAGAGCGTGGAGAATGTTCACCGCTGGAACGAACAGGCGCATGGCGATCGCAATAGGATGCTGGCGGAACTCAGTTCGTGGCATGTGCCCCAAGACTGGCACTGCATCGCCGACTGAGCACGAACAGCAATTTTTCGTTATGGGAGGTTTGCTGTGGTAAGGTCGGTGCATGGACAAGCAAGCGTTCGCCATCATCCTGCCGCTCCTGCTGCTGACGACCGGTGCTGCAGCCGCTCAGACCGCATCGGTCGGATCGGCGGTTCATGCCTACGGCGCGAGGCTCGACAACCCGGGTGAGTCGGCAAGGCCGCTCAACACGCGGCGCTACAACAACCGTATCAATAACAGGGTAGACAATCGCATTTCGCTGCGGATCGAGCGCTCCCGCGTAGGGGCACCGACAGATCCCCTGAGCGGCATCCGTGACGCCACGCAGAAGTCGGCCGCCGATGCGTATCGCGCTGTCGACGGGGCGGGCAGTCGTGCGACACTGTCGTCGGAAAGGTCTGCTTCCCGGGCATCCGACCTCCAAATGACCGACATCGCGACCACGATGCCGGATGAGGGCGACCGCAGCGATACGCAGGTGCCGCGCTGACGTCTAATCGGAGCTGACGGATCGCTGCGTCAGCGCGCGTCGCTCGTCGAGGACCGCGCGCAACGTATTCTCCAGAGGGTAGCGGGGTGTCCAGCCGGTTATTTTGCGCAGGTAGTCGGCGCGGATCGATGCGTGCGGGACATCGACCGGGCGCAGGAGATCGGGCTTTTGAATATAGTCGATCGGCCGGTCGGCCATGGCGATCAGTTGGTTCAAGATCGATCCGATCGACCGCGTTTCGCCCGATGCCACGTTAATGATGTCGAACTTCGGCAGTCCGGGAAGCAAGAGCACCGACAGATACGCATCGATAACATCCCGTACGTCCAGGAAGTCACGCTCCGCGATCAGCGATCCGACTTCGAGCGGTGACGATAGCTGGCCTGCCTCGATCCGTGCGATACGATCCGCCAATGCGGGTATGACGAAGCGCGTGTCCTGGCCGGGGCCTGTGTGGTTCGACGGACGGAAGATAATCAACGAAGCGCAGTCTCGCAGCAGATCACTGACCGCATCCTCCGCCGCGCGCTTCGTCCGGGCATAAACCGATTGGGGGCGCGTAGGAGAGTGCTCGTCGACGTTCTCGCAATTGAAGGTCGCGCCGTATACCTCGCTGCTGCTGATGAGGGCGAAAGCGGCTGCCGGCGCTTCGGCAGCTACCGCAGCGGCTAGGTTCATCGTGCCGGTGACATTGGTATCCCATGTCGCCGCGACAGCGCCGGCCGATTGCCCGACTGACGACTGCGCCGCCAGATGGAAGACGAGGTCAGGCGACGCTTGCGCGACGGTACGGCGCAGACCCGCCGCATTCAGCAGATCGCAGGACGGATCGTAGGAGCGGTCCAGCAGATGCAGGCGGCCACCCTCCGGCATCCTGTGGCGCAACGCAGTGACGAGATAGGTTCCGACGAAGCCGCGTGCACCAGTGACCAGGATCGAGCGATAGCGGAGTGTCCCGGCCGTCGTCATTACAGGTCCGGCGAACGCGGGATGGGTGCACGCGGGTTGCTCAGTCGCTCGATATCCGCGTCGACCATCTCGCAGATCATGTCTTCCAGCGACGTTTCGGGCTCCCAGCCAAAGCGGGCCTGCGCCTTGCTGGCATCGCCCAGCAGGACATCAACTTCGGCCGGGCGAAAGAGGGCGGGATCGATGACGAGATGTTTGTCCATGTCGATACCGGCATGGCTGCATGCGATCCGGCACATGTCGCGGACGGTGGTCGTGCGCCCCGTGGCGATGACATAATCGTCGGCAGTATCTTGCTGCAGCATCAGCCACATGGCCTTCACATAATCGCGCGCATGCCCCCAGTCACGCTTTGCATCGATGTTGCCGAGCCGCAATTCCTGAGCGATGCCTAGCTTAATCCGTGCAACGCCGTCGGTGACCTTGCGCGTCACGAACTCGCGGCCGCGCAGCGGGCTTTCGTGGTTGAACAAAATGCCCGAGGACGCGTGCATACCGAAACTCTCGCGATAATTAACTGTGATCCAGTGTCCGTAGAGTTTCGCGACCGCATAAGGCGAGCGAGGGTAGAAGGGGGTCTTCTCCGTCTGCATGTCCTGCTGGATTAGGCCGTACATCTCTGACGATGACGCCTGATAGAAACGGGTGTCCGGCTTGATGAGGCGTAGCGCCTCCAGTACATGAGTCACCCCCATGGCTGTGACCTGACCCGTCAGGATAGGCTGCTGCCACGATGTCGCCACGAAGGATTGCGCGGCAAGATTGTAGAATTCGTCGGGGCGAACCTGCTCGATCAATCGTGCGATCGAGGACATGTCGATCATATTGGCATCGTGGATATGGATATCGTCAAGTATTCCGAGCCACATCAGGCGATGGTCGGCGACACCGCCATGCGATGAGCGGCGCACGATACCATGTACCTCGTACCCTCGGGATAGCAGATGTTGCGCGAGATAGGCTCCGTCCTGGCCGGTGAGGCCGCTGATCAGCGCGCGCTTTGTCATGGAAACTCCGAACGGTGACGATGGTGGACGAATGTCCCCTACCAAGCCTAGGCGCTTAGCCGTGCGGCTATGGGGCCACAAGGACGAAAGTCGAGAGGGTAGATCGTCGCTCTCCGAGACGACACTGGACAGGTTCGGGGGAGCCCCCTAACCACCCGTCGCGGGAAGCGATTGGCGTTCGTCTAACGTCCCATGATACCGGCCGCACGGGAAGGCAATAGGGTGTTAGAGCGTATCCTGCGGCGGTGGCCGATCGGGCGGTTCCTGGGGGTGATCGCGGGCAACGGCGCTGCGACGGCGCTGAGCTTCGGAACGTCGATCTTCGCGGCGCGTGGATTGAACGCCCAGCAATTTGTGCTGCTCAACACGATCTTGACGATCGGCACGATGATTAGCGTCGCTGGCGGAGGGATCGATTCCGCCGCGGCACGTCAGGCGGCGCAACAGAGCGGTGATGCCGGCTTCGTCCGCAACCTGGTTCGCATGGCGACCCGCTGGCGCCTGATTGTCGCGATCGTCGCCTTCCCGCTCAGCGCGCCGCTGGTCCTCACCGTCGCGAATGCGGCGGGGGTGTCGATCGGGCTGGCATTGGTTGGTGCGTTCGCCTCGACCTTCGCGCTGACGGTCCTGGCGTGCGCTCTGATCGAGCCTCAAGCGAAGGGGCAGTTTCGGACCTATGCCCTCAGGCAGCTGTCGGTCTATCTTGTGATGTTCATCGGCACCAGCCTGCTGTTCGTTGGTGCCAATATCCGTGAGATGCTGCTGCTGCCGTTCGCTTCACTGCTGATCGGCTGCATTCTGCTGCACCGATCGACGGGCTGGTCACTGGCAGCTGTGGCTCCGCCGGGCTTCCGATCCTTGGTATATTACTTGGGTGCGGCGTCGATCCTGTATGCGGTACTCGACCGGGTCGATACTTACGGTGTAGTTCTGGCTCAGCCCAGTAACGTCGCAGCAGAATATTCTATCGCGGTTCGCTTCGCAGGGGGGATGGCCCTGATCAGCAGTGCTTTTTCCGCGTTTCTGTTGCCCCGTGTGACCAAGGCTCAGTCGGCCGACGAGCTGCTCGCGATCATCAAGGAGCATCGTCTGCACTGGCTGATCGTCGCCGCCAGCGCGGCATTGGCGGCACTGGTATCCTACCCGATGATCTACCTTCTATTCGGGCGCGAGCATGCCGGCGCCGCGGCGGTCGCCAGCATCCTGATCATTCAGTATCCGGTGCTGGCGGCCTATATCCCGATCATCGTCGGCATGACTCATTTAGGGACACGTCGCTGGCAGATCGTCCTCCCGCTCATTCTGCTGGCAGTGAAGATCGCGTTCTTGCCCCTCGCCTATGTCAGCCCGTTGTTGCTGGCGTTGGGGGCGCCGATGGCGCATGCCGCAGGCGGGGTATATGTCTATTCCCGACTGCGATCGTTGCGGACGACGCCGGATGTGCCCGGGCGTGAAGAGGGCGGCGCCGTATGATGGCCAAGCGCAAGGTCATCATCGTCGGCAGCGGGTTGGCGGGGTCGATCCTCGCGCATCGCCTGGGTAACGTCGCTGAGGTGACGGTCGTCGAACAGGGCGACAACTCATCCGACTACCCCGTGGAGATAGTTGATGTCGGACGCCCGGCGAACCTTTCACCGCATGTGGGCAGCGGCCTGGGCGGCAGCACCCGCTTTTGACACAACGGGCTGATCAGGATTCCCGCCGCTAACCTGGCGCGATGGCCGCTCCCACGCGACGGGCTGGAGCGCTGGATGGACGAGGCGCGCCACCTGCTGGCGGGCGGTGCCGAATGCGATCTCCAGCCCGACATCAAGGCGCTGCAGCGCGCTTACGGTGCCGTGGGCCTGCCGGCGGACCTGTTCGGTGAGCCGCTCTATTATCCCAAATCCAGAAGCAACATTTGGAAGAAGCTCAAGGCGAAGCGATCGGTCCGTCTGGTGCGTGGCAGGGCCATGTCGTTCGTGACCACGCACGATGGGCGGATTCGCGGCGTGGTGCTCGAACGCGGCGATGTTATCGAAAGCGATTACGTGATCGTGGCTGCCGGAGGATTGGGGACGCCGGTCCTGCTGCAACGCCTGCTCGACAGGGACGGAAACGAGCTAGCTGCACAAGCAGGCTTCAACTACGAGGATCATCCCCTCGCCTTCGTGGCGGACTTCAGCGCGCCGGTCGAGATATCGCGCCTCTTCAACTATCCCTGCAACGGGGGGCGCGGGCGGTTGCGTCTGCCGCTGGTGGTGCAGCATGACGGGATCGACGTCGCCTTCTATATTCGGCCCGGGGTGCGCTGGTCGTCGGACAAGCGGACCCGCGTGAAAAGCTCGCTTAACGACCTCAGGAACAAGCCGTTCGCGTTGAAGAACTACATCAGGCTGCTGTCCAATTTCGACGACATGCTGGACATCCTGTCGTTCAAGCTGGGCATCACGGTGCCGACGACGCATTTCAGCCTGCTAATGGTCGCAGGCCAGCCAGCATCGACCCATCGTGCGGTCTATGAGGACGCGCAAACCGGGAAGATCTTGCGCGACTGGCGGTTTTCCGATGACTATCTTGTTGCGTTGCGAGACGCCATCGCGACGGTGCTGGCGCGTCTGTCACCCGTAATCCGCGATATACACCTGCACGACGACTGGCTGGAGACAGTCCAGTCGTCGGCGCATCATTCGGGAACCGCCCGCATGGGGCTGACAACGGCGGACGGCGTGTGCGATGCCAATGGACAGGTGTTCGGATCGTCTAACCTGTTCGTCTGTGACGGCTCGCTTATTCCTGATAGCGGTTATGCGAACACTGGCCTGACGATCGCGGCTTTGGCCCTGCGGATGGCCGACTATCTGTGTCGGGAGAAGCTGGGTGGCTAGATTTCGGTTGAATGGAACCCGAGGCTTCGTCGGCAGCGCGCTGCTGACCGGGCTCGGCGATGCCGAACGCGCATCGTCGGACAACGCCGGTCGTTCCGCCGACCTGTTCGTCAACCTCGCCAATATCGCGACGGATGCGCGCGAGAACCTGGCCCTGCTGGAGCGGAACGTCGGGGCCTATGGCAGGAGCGTGTGCCATTGGGTGCAGATCCAGTCATTCGTGACGCTCCACGGCGCCGGAGCCCTCAATCCCGAGGACTATAATTTCGGGTTCCGGCCTAGGCTGGGCGACCAATATGTCATGGGGAAGCTCGCGCAGGAGCAGTATCTGCTCGATGCCCTACGGGCCGGGCGCATACGGGGTCTGACACTGATCTATCTTCCGGCCATGCTAGATGAGGGCGGCGCGTGGGACGCCACGATCAAGCGCGCGCAGGCATATGGCTATCTGCTTCCTGATATGGCCGACGCTGCGCGTTGCAACTTCGCCTATATCGGTGATCTGGCGACCGCGCTGACGCGTGTAGATCCGTCCGCCACGTGCCGACGCATCCTCCTGAACCGACCGGAGGCCGCGTCAACGCGCTGGAGCGCCGTCATGGGCCCCACGCGCCTCTCCTATCGTAATCTGGGCATGAAACATGCGGTCAAGAGCCGTCTGCGTGCGGCCTATGCGCACGTTAAAGCGCGGCGCATCGCCGGCCGCGGCGTGCCCGGCGCGGCGGACATCGTGAATCTCGCCGTGCCCGAACCCGTAGCGGCGGGTATGGCCGCCCCCCTCTCCCCCGCGCCGGTCGAGTTCTTCGGCGTGACCCGCCACCTGATCGCACATCAGCCTTTCATGATGCACCAGGCCGTCTAGAAGCACATGCTGGGTTCTCGATCGTGAAGACATCTATGAAGAAGGCTTCTTCCGACCACATACGGCGCGACACGAACACGGAGGGTCGTGCTGCCCGCTGGTCGGTGCCCGTCGTCCTGTTCTGCGTTGTCGCCAACATCCTGCTAGGGGGGACGTCGCGCAACGGCGATGCCCTGACTGCGCTGGCATATACCATCGATGTGTTCGCCATCGGCTTTTTCCTGCTCGTCGCCGATCGATCCGGACTGGCCCAGGTCCGGCCATTGCTCGCCTTCCTTGGATGCCTGCTGCTGATCGGATGCGTCCAACTGATCCCACTTCCACCTGCGATCTGGATGCACTTGCGCGGGCATGCAATCTTGAAGGATGCGGCCCTCGTCGCCGGCCTTCCCCAGCCCTGGCGCCCCGTATCGCTGGCCCCGTCCTTGACCATGCAGTCGCTTCTTGGCGTCATCCCCCCGCTGACGCTGTTCCTGGGGTTCGCCTGTATGCCCAGGTCGCGTCAGTTCCTGATGGCTTGGATGATCGTGGGTGTCGCCGTGTTCAGCGCCATATTGGGAGTCATGCAGTTCGCCAGCAGCGGAAGCCGCGCGCTGTATTTCTACTCGCCGGGCCTGCATGATTATAGCGTGGGAGTGTTTACCAACCGCAATCATCAGGCGGCCTTCCTAGCTTTGTCGATCCCGCTGCTGCGGTCGGTCTTGTCGACGTCTCTGTCGACATCGCGCCGCCCCTATGTGGTGGAATATGGCTTCTGGCCGGTTGCGCTCGTCATGATCTCTGCCGTCATCGTCACGGGCTCCCGGACGGGATTGGGCCTATCGATTCTAGGCATCTTCGCAGCAATGCTGATCGTTCGGCCCGCGATGCCGACGCTGCACGGCATTCCCGGTGGCAGATATGCAATCGTCATCCTGCCGTTGATCGTGGCGACAGCCATCATCCTGCTTTTTGTCTCATTCGGCCGGGCGGCATCGGTCGACCGACTGCTCGATACCTCGGGCTACCAGGGAGAGCTGCGGTTTGCGTTCTGGCCCATCATCCTGCGCGAGGTCTTGCACTTCCTCCCGATAGGGTCGGGTATTGGGACGTTCGACACCGTTTTTCGCCTGTATGAGCCGGACTGGGCCTTGAAATCGACCTTCTTCAATCACGCCCATAGTGATCCGTTGGAATGGGCTCTAACCACCGGCATTGCCGGTATCCTGCTGCTGGCGGCATTCGTCATCTGGTTCGCGCGCAGGGTGCGTGACGTACTCGCCCGCGGTCGGGGCAGCGATCGACAGCTGCTCGCGCAATCGGCGATCGTCGGCATCGTGATTCTAGCGCTGGCCAGCCTGCCCGATTATCCTTTGCGAACACCGGCCCTGTCGGCGGTCTTCGCTGCATTGCTCGCGTTCATCTGCACTGCACGGGCGCCGCAGTCGCTTATCCGGTCTGAACGGAAGAGGCGAGACTGATCAATCCTCCCCTCACTGCCGGTCGTGGATCAGCGCCACGCACTTTGCCGGAGCTTCGACGAACCAGCTGACCTCGGCGAAGGTGCGACCATCCGTGGCGAGCATGCGCGCTGGGCGACCGATGCCCGCGCCGATGTTGCGTGCGGGGCGGCCAGCTGCCAGTCTTGGACAGGCGCGCCGTTGCGCAGAGCGCCTTAGCTTTGTCACCAGCACCGGCAGGTTATGCCACGGCTCGTAAATGGTCCGGTCGCCTGGCGGAGACGGCGTAGCGGTTACGGGCGAAGCTGATGAGGTCTGTGCCGCTCAACATACTCGCTCTCGAGGAAGCCGTCGAAGGCGCGACGACACGCTGGAGCACTGCCCGTTCAGCAGCCCATGCCTACGCGACCGTCAGTTCCCGGTGCGTGTCTGCCCAACGGCGACACTCCGTCTCCAGCCAGCCGTTCAGCTCCTCGATGCTGTCAAAGCGCAGACGTGGATGAAAGAACCGGCCGCGCGCCATCTGGATCGAACGGCCTGAGGCGCGCCGCCAGGCAACTCGCGAGCTGAACAAGGGCGAGGCGCAGAACGCGCTAAAGCGCGCGATCTTCTTCCACCGCACCCGCCGTATCCGCGACATGGCTTGCAGGCCAAAGGGCGCCGCGCCAGCTCGCTCAACCTAGCCGTCGGCGCCATCGTACTGTGGAACACCACCTATTTCGAAACCGCCATGCGTCACCTCGACCGGCAAGGCCGACCGGTGCCGCCCGGCCTGCTCCAGCACCTCTCTCCCTTTGGGATGGCAGCACATCAATCTGACCGGCAACTATCTCTGGTCCGGTCTCGCACCGCGGAAAGGCGATCTGCGCCCGTTGCGTCAAACCACCTGGCTGCCGACGTGATCGCCGCTGCCATACATCTGTGCCCCTTTTATGTGACGCCCCCTTGATGGCCTTCCCCGACGCGTGCTCGCACCGGATCCCCAACACCGTCTTCAAGACCAGCATCCCGATCTCGCTGCATGACACACCGGCAAGCGAGCAGCCTAGACCGCAGGATCAAGGGTCCTTTTCGACATCGATTACGCCGCCGCTACCGGGTCCCTCTTCCACGCCGATCCGCAGGTCGAGATCTCCGGCATAGACCGAGTCCACGTGGCGCATGGCACCCCCGATCACCAGTATCCCGGCCCCGCGCTTAGCACCTGCCCGGTCGGCGCATGCCGATCTAGCGTATGTGGAGGAGTACCGCATTGACGGCAGCCGCATGGACGCGTTGCACTGTACCTTAAAAGGCATTGCGGTGCAGGATCACGCGCACCGTCAGCGCCAGGATCTTGAGATCGCGCCAGATCGACCAGTTCTCGAGATATTCGAGATCGGCCTGGAGCCGGTTGGCGAGGTCCGCCTCCTCCAGCGTCGCGCCGCGGAAACCGCGGATCTGCGCCAAGCCCGTCAGCCCCGGCTTGGCGCTGTGACGATGCCAGTAGCGCTGATCGACCTCCCAGAAGAGCTTGTCCGCCGCGCGGCTGCCCAGCGCGTGCGGGCGCGGGCCGACGATGCTCATATTACCCTGGAGCACGTTGAAGAGCTGCGGCAGCTCGTCAATGCTGGTCGAACGAATGAAGCTGCCAACCCTCGTGATGCGGTCGTCGTCGCGCGAGGCGGAGCGGTGGCCCGCGCTATCGGTCTGCTCTGCTCGCATGCTGCGGAATTTCAGCATCCGGAACATCTCGTTGCCGCGCCCGATCCGCACCTGGCGGAAGAATACGGGGCCGGGGCTGTCGATCTTCACCGCGATCGCGACCGCGATCAGCAGCGGCGCCAACAGCACCAGCGCGATACCCGCGATCGTCAGGTCGAAGCTGCGTTTTATCGCACGCTCCATCTGCCCCAGCGGCCCAGTCGCGACCACCACAGTCGGGGTTTCGCCGTGATGCCCTACCCCCAGCGGCGCCAGCTGTGCCAGTTCAGGGATGATGATCTCGCCCTGAACGTTGATTCCCTTGAGCGCATGCGCCCAAATAGCGCGCCGCTCCGCGCTGCACGCCACCACGACGCGATAGGCGCCCTGCAGCGAGCGCGCGAGCCGGTCGTACATCACGGGATCGTGCGCATCGGGGTCGAACCCAGTGTCGGCCGCCAGCAGAATTGAGAAATGCCCTGGCAGCACCGGCTGGTCGCCGTCGCGGATCAGCACCACGCTGAACGGGTTGCCCCCGACGATCGCCTCCAGATGGCGCACGAAGGTGTAGCGCGCGACCGCCATCAGCCCGGCGCTGAGCAGGAAGCCAACCCCGGTCACGAAGCGCGGGAAATTATCGCTGGTCTTGAGCGAAAAGGCGATGAATACCGCCGCAGTCACTGCCAGCGTCAGCGCGCGCACCCCGCGCCGAACCGCGCGCAGCGGGTTCTGCAGATTGGCGGCGGAATAGGCATAGGAATTGCCGGCCGCGAGCAGATAGACCAGCGGCATCGTTGGTAGCAGCAGGAACCAGTCGGTTCCGCCCAGCAGCGCCTCGCGCAGCATCACCGCGGCGCCGAACCCCAGCACCATAGAGATGAGGTCGATCGCAATCAGGCCGGCGAGGATGCGGAAACGCAAAGCGCCCGGTCGCGGCTGCCAGACCGTTGCACCGGTCGCGTGACCGTCATTTCGATCAGACTGGATAGATGCGAGGTGGCGACGATCAATCCGCATTGCCGCCTTGACGCTCACCATTGGCTCCCGGAGAGATACGCTCTCAAAATCAATGCACCTGCTATAGCTGAAAAGCGACATTGGATAACAGCGATTTTGCGCTGCCGCATCGGCGCTTTGCGACGGGCTTGCGCTCGGGCCGGTTAGAACGCGCTCAAGTCCGGGATGGTGCAGAAGGACCTTGAGGACGTGGCTGCATTCCACGTCGCGATCATGGCTGCGCTACCTTTGGTCGAGCAAGGCTGGCTGGTGACGTTCGGAATCAAGCCCGTTGCGCCGGAAACTGGCTATGGTTACATCAAGATTGGTGAGCCGCTCGCCGCAGGCGTCAGCCGCGTCGCGCGCTTCGTGGAAAAGCCGCCGCGCGCTATTGCCGAAGAGATGCTGGCGAGCGGCGATTATGCGTGGAGCGGCGGCATCTTCCTGTTCCGCGCTGACTCGTTCCTGAGCGCACTGGCTCAGCACGAACCCGCGATGCTCGATGCTGTTCGCCGGTCAATTGCTGGGAGCGAGCGGTTGGGCACGCACATCCGGCCATCGGCGAGAGCCTTCGCCGAAGCGGCTAATCAGTCGATTGACTATGCCGTGATAGAAAAATCGGATCGAGTTGCGGTCGTTCCCGTCACGATGGGATGGAACGATGTCGGCAGTTGGGACGCGCTCCACGCGATCAGCGCCGTGGACACGGCGGGCAATGCCATTTGCGGCGAAGTGATTGCGCTGGACACCAGTAACTGCCTCGCCCGTAGCGACGGTGTACGGTTTGCAATGATCGGCGTCAGAGATTTGATCGTGGTAGCCTCGGGTAACGACGTCCTGATTCTTCCGCGTGGCCACAGCCAGGAAGTGAAAACGCTGCTAGAGGCGATGAAGGCCTCGAAGTAGCGTCAGCCTCACGGCGCAGATCAGCCTTCTCGATCGGCATCGATCGCCTCTTGGACCGGGGCCGGCAAGTGCCGGTACAAAGTAGCAACTGAAACGCCGATCGTAATAGCAATTACTCGGGCAGGCGTGCCGGAGGCAAGCAGTTTACGCGCCGCGTCGATCCGCCGGGGTGTCATCACAGTCTTCCGTCCCCCTACCCTGCCACCTCGCTTCGCAACTATCAGAGCTGCGGTTGCCCGCTCCCGGATCAGGTCGCGCTCCATCTCCCGCCGCCTGCCGCGTCA
>JAAIGE0100286634.1_pt1 | contig 22464 bp, 13 predicted proteins | sample 6487951 | NCBI WGS metagenome assembly JAAIGE01 (sample SAMN13974128, study PRJNA590717) | phyllosphere metagenome | biome: tomato field; feature: multiple bacterial spot infested tomato fields; material: tomato leaves; isolation source: leaves from tomato fields | host: Solanum lycopersicum ...
TACAGATCGCTCATATCCAGTTCCCCCAGACGGAGCCTGAATCAGACGGCGCGCCTCAAATCAATGGGTCCTGACCCTAGAGTCGAACCGATATCCACAGTTGCGGGCCAGCAGGGAATTTTATCCGGCAGCGTGAAGACAAGCACCGGAGACTCCGGCGCCATCGTCAAGCGTCGGATGCGTCGGATAAACGCGGCGGCAGGTCATTCCACCTAATGGCATGGACGGCTCTCCCTCTCGGGGTGCAGACTTCAGATCTGCCAACAGGAAAGGAGACACTGAGATGACCCTCGACATCCTCGGCATCGACCTTGCCAAGAACGTTTTCCAACTTCACGGCGTCAATGCCGCAGGTCGTGTTGTGCTGAAGCGGCGCGTCATGCGCGATCAGCTTCTAGAAGTAGTGGCGCAAACCCAGCCATGCACGATTGTCGTCGAAGCCTGCACGGGCGCCTTCACTTGGGCTCGTAAGTTCGAGGCGCTCGGCCATCGCGTGAAGATCATCAGTCCGCAGTATGTGAAGCCCTTCGTGCGGCGGCAGAAGAACGACGGCAACGATGCCGAGGCGATCTGCACCGCTGCCCGGCAGCCCCATATCCCGCTGGTGCCAAAGAAGACGATCGAGCAGCAAGACATCCAAGCCCTTCATCGAGCTCGCCAGCGCATGGTGAACCATCGCACGGCCGTCGTCAGTCAGATCCGGGGGCTTCTGCTCGATCGCGGCATGGCCATGCCCAAGAGCATCACCTGCGCTCGCAGGCTGATCACCGACATCCTGGCTGACTTCAACAACGAACTGACGCCGATGGCTCGCGAGACCATCCACGAGCTTTACGATCTCTTCCGGGATCTCGATCGCCGGATCGGCTCCTTCGACAAGAAGATCGAGCGGGTGTTCCGCGAGAGTGAACCCTGCCAGCGCATCGCCAAGATCAAAGGTGTCGGCCCGAAGACCGCCACGGCGATCGTTGCGGCTGTCGGTAACGGCGCCGAGTTCAAGAACGGCCGCCATCTTGCCGCGTGGGTCGGGCTGGTGCCGCGCCAGTTCTCAAGCGGCGATCGCACCGTGCTGATGGGCATCTCGAAGCGCGGCAGCCAACATCTACGCAGCCTTCTCGTTCACGGCGCCAGAGCCGTGGTGAGAACCTGCGCCAACAAGACCGACCCGCTGAACCAATGGGTCAACCAGCTTCGGGAGCGACGTGGCTTCAACCGGGCAACGGTTGCTGTCGCCAATAAGAACGCACGGATCATCTGGGCCGTGCTTCGAACGGGCGAGCCTTACCGCGCCGGTGCCTGAAGAGCCTGCCCTCGTGATTGCGAGCTGACGGAGAAATGAAACGTACAGGTCGGACCGGCGCGCAAAGAGCCTGATTACTATCGAGGCCTTCGAGGCCTACCAGCTGTAGAGGCGTGCGCGAGCAGATTTGCCATTTGGGCGCCCCGGAACCGGGTGACGCCGGATAGATGTTTGCAACAGACCAACGCGGATCAGTTCAAAACCAGCTTGCAACGGGAGAGCCGTCCATAGAGATAGTAAGTCTGCTCGCTGACCGCGATACGCCGGCAGGCCTCGGCGGTCGTGCCGCCCTGACCCAGCATGATCTCAACCTCACGCAGCTTCCCGATGATCTCCTCGGGCTTGTGCTTCTTGGCAGGCATTCGCCGTCCCTTCCTCGATCCAGACTGTCATAGTCGATGGACCACTCAAAAGGGGGCAGCTCAATCACGCAGCGGTCGCAGCGAAAGTGCGTCGGGGCGCCAGCGTCGCCGTCGTGGGTGACGGCGCCGTCGGCCTGTGCGGCGTGATCGCCGCCAAGCGGCTCGGCGCCGAGCAGATCATCATCATGGGTCGACACTCGGCTCGGCTCGACCTGGCCCGGCATTTCGGCGCGACCGATGTCGTATCCGAGCGCGGCGAAGAGGCCGTCGAGCGTGTGCGTCAGCTGACCCAAGGCCTCGGCGTCCAGTCCGTGCTGGAATGCGTCGGCACCGGTCAGTCGGCCGAAACCTCGATGGGGATCGTCCGTAAAGGCGGTGCGGTCGGCCGCGTCGGTGTGCCGCACTATGAGGTGATCCCAGGTGCGCAGCCGATGTTCTACGGCAACGTGACGGTGGGTGGCGGTCCCGCTCCGGTGCGCGCCTATATCGACGAACTGCTCCCAGATGTCATGGAAGGCAGGATACAACCCGGTCTGGTCTTCGATCGCACTGTCGACCTCGACGGCGTACGCGACGGCTATCGTGCGATGAATGAGCGGGAAGCGTTGAAGGTCATGATCCGGCCGTGATACATTTTCTCGTCACTAAGCTTCCCAGCTTTGCAGCCCCGGACCAATAATCCAGCGCCTCGTTCGGCAATCTTTGGTGGCAAGCAGGATTTATCATGCCAACTAATCGATCCGATTTCGCCGATCTGACCTACTTTCTTGCAATCGCCCGGCATCGCAATTTCCGCCTTGCCGGGCTGGAGCTTGGCGTCAGCGCTTCGGGTCTCAGCCACGCGCTCAAAGGTCTTGAGACGCGCTTGGGCGTCCGATTACTGAACCGTACCAACCGAAGTGTCACACTCACCGCAGCGGGAGAGGGATTGCGCGATGCCGTGACGGATCCGTTCGGCCAGATCGCCCAAGCGCTTGAGGGACTTAATCGGTATCGCGCGGCCCCCACCGGTCGCATTCGACTGAACGTCGTCGCGGAAGCTGCCTCGCTGCTGCTCGCGCCGGTCCTGCCCGTCTTCATCGAGCGATATCCGGACATAGAGCTGCACATCGCCGCCCGCGATCAGATGACCGACATAACGGACGGGGGTTTCGATGCGGGCATCCGCTACGGCGGCACCGTCCCCGAAGATATGATCACGCAGCGGCTCTCGGCCGATCTGCGCTGGATTGTCGCCGGTGCCCCATCGTACCTAGACCGGATGGGAACGCCCGAACGCCCTGAAGACCTGCAGCAGCACCAGTGCCTTGGCGTACGGCTAGGCGACGACCGCATTTACCGATGGGAGTTTGAAGGTCCGGACGGGGAATTTGCCGTTACCGTGCCGGATAAAATCGTTCTCGATGACGGGCGGGCCATGCTATCCACGGCACGGTTGGGAGCCGGCCTAACTTACGGCCTGAAGTCGTCATTCCAACCCTATGTCGAACGTGGCGAGCTACGCTACGTGTTGGAAGATTGGTCCACTGTAGGTCCAGGATATTACATCTATTATTCAAGCAGACGCCAGGTGCCGACTGGTCTCAAACTGCTGATCGACTTAGTACGTGAGCTTCGTCCACTTGGATTGTAATTGCACCGATTGCGTCTCGGAACGTTTTCAGCCGGTACCTTTTAGGCATGACTCACAATCAACGCGGCTGAACGGACCCAATCATGGACGCTCAGCGCCCTTCTTGCGCTTCCCAACTCCGGACGCTCATTCATCGGTTCGCGATCGCCTTGTCGCGGCGCTGAAATGGCGAGATTTGGGACAATCCTGCCCTTGTAACGTGACACGTCGAACGGCGAGTCTCGTCAGCAGCGGACGTTCGGTGCATTACCGCACCGCTCACGAACCCGGGTAGCGTCGGGCAACGGTCAGCCACCCTCTGGAGAGATTGGCAGATCGATTGCGGTTTCCAAAAGCACCCCGATGTCGGACGAATGAGTATGAAAGACTCGAATTGGATATATGTCCCCGAGGAGGGTGGAGACCCCGAAGCCTGGAGCGGGCGGATCTGGTCTCACGGCGATCGATTGCGGCGTTGGCAATTCGAGGTCATTCGCTCAGCCCCGCTTAACGGGCTCTCGAAGCAAGGCGTCTTCGAGAATGCGCGCCCCGTGGCCGTCGTGCTGGATTATCAGACCCCGGGCACCTTGATCCGCCCCATCGTCTCGCGCGTCGATCCTGGGAAGGTCGGGCGCCGTCATCCGTTTCTTCGAACGAGGCTCGAGGGGTCGTTCCAGGCATTACTGTCGGGCCGAATGGTAGAAGACGAGCAGGTACCGCTCTTTACAGGCATGGGCTTCTCCTCGCTCGCCTTTCGGTCCTGGCATGGGAGCCAGCGGCTTTCAGAAGTCGTGGACGATGAGGGCCGCACCATCTCGATCGGGGCGGAGCCCCCCGAGAGAGAGACGTTCGACTTACCTGGTGTGGGCACCATCGAAGCGGTTAAGCAGACCAATTCGCGGCGAGATCATGAGTCGAGCGCGCTCAGGGGCCATAACGTCTTCAGGCTGAGGTTCGAGCAGGCCCGTTCGCTCAACGAATCTATGACCATCTGCCTGGGGCTCGAATTGCTGTTCGGCTTTCTCGCCGGATTCCGGCCTGAGCCGTCGGTATTCCAGCTCTGGAGCCTGGAGGCGGACGGACGTGATGCCGAACTAAGCCTTGGCGGTATCGCCTTCCGCCAGGATGCCCCGCCGCATCCACTCAATCGCCTGCACGGCTGTGGTTGGGCGGGAATCGGACTGCCTCAGGTCCTCGAGGCCTTTTTCAAGGCACCCGCCGACATGGTGGACCGGATCTATGCGGTGCAGCTCGGTCGGTGGTTCGGTGGCACGTTGAACGACCGATTTGCAGCGGTAATGCCGGTCTTCGAGGCCTACCTGAAGGCGCACTTCAAGAAAGGCGAAGAACAAAGCTATATCGCCCATCGCGATGTCTTCTTCGCTTATGTCGATGCCTCGAACGATCCAGCGATCACTGAATTCGCTCGTAAGCATCTGACCGTCCAGAAAAAGAAGGATCCTTCGCTACCGACGTTGATCGGCCGTGCGATCGATCTGCTGAATGCCGATGGCTTCGCGTTCGATCCGTCCCTTGCTCAGAAGATCGCCAAGCGGCGCGTCGCCTTGTTTCATGCCCCGCTGAAAGGCGACGACGCCGACATGCAGGCGTTCAATCTGGAAACCCTCGCCGTTACCTTTATGCTGATGCTCCTCACGCTGAGGGATCTTGGCATAAAGCCGCATTTCCTGGCGAAGTCCTACCACTCGCTCGTCGACTTCCAACCATTTCTTGTCTGGCCCGAGCTGAAGATGCCGCCAACCGCATAATGCGGATGTGTTCGGGCGGCCGTCCCCGGCATGCCCATGGCCCAAGCGCAGTTTAAGCCGGTGGTCGGTCCAAGCGCCTCGATAAAACGGCACGCGCCACTCAACCACTGCCAAAAATTCTGGCTTGCGAAATCGAGTTATATCTCCCGATCGTCGCCATAGTCGACCTCAACATAACCGAAGTCGGCCGAGATCGACGGTCCCTCAACCTCGATCTCCAGGATATCAGGATCTGGACTGTCGTCGTCCCGTCCGACCGTCACGACGACAACCGACTGGAAGGTCTCCTCAGTCGCAGCCCTGGTGCGGCCGATGCTTACATAATCTCGGTCAATGCTGTCGCGGACCTCGAATGTAAAAGCCGCATAGAAGGTGGCCTTAACCGCCAGGGTCATCGCGACGGTCACGCTGTCATCGTCCGCCGCAAGAACGTCGAACCTGTCATTGGCGAGGGTCCACCCGGTGATCACCGCATGCTCGTCGTCGACCTCGTAGAAATAGGGGGCGTTGGCATCGACATCGAACGTTTCGATCACGCCCGCTAGCGTGTCGTTGATCCGGTCTGCCAGCCGCTTCGCGGTCTTGGCAGCGAGATTGGCGGCGAGACGGTTCGCGACGACGGCATTGTCGCCGTTGAACAGGTTCAGCGCTGCCGCTAGCCGCGGTATGTGGACGATATACTTCGACTGTTCGGCAAAGCGCTTCCAGTCGCCGTCGCCGCTGACCGCGAGCACGAAACCGCCGTTTTCCTTTGCCCAATATTCCAGAGATAGAAGCGCGATCGCGTCCGGAAATTCGTTCTTCTTCTCCGCCTTCTTTGAGAAAGGCGGTGCGAACGTAAAATAGAGGTCGGTCAACACGCGCACTGAGGGGCCGGCATCGGCGCCGATCGTGGCTGCACCGATCCCGGCGACGAACGCATCGAGCAGATCTTTCGCCCGCTCGAACGGCTCTGGCAGGCCGAGACCGTCCATAAACGCTTTGGCATCGAGCCCGAGCCGGGCCGCCTTGTTGACCTGCTTCAGCCCGGATCTGATCAGCTCGGTTTTCGCTTCTATATCATCGCCGACATCGGCCTGGACCTCCCGGAGCACGACTTCGGAGAAGATCACGGCGGTGTTGCTACCGGCGAACTGGCCGAGTGCTTTAAAGCTTGGCTTCTCGTAGTCGTAGCCGACGTGAAAGAACTCCGTCGTGTCGAGCGTCAGCCCGACAATCTGTTCCTGATCGACGAGGTCGGCGAGCTCGGCTTCTGTAAATTTCGGCATCGCCGCACGTTAGCGTAATGATCGGCTGCACGCGAGATCGCCTGCAATTCCTTCGGCAAATGTTTGTCTGAACAAATAATCCGAGAGAAGAGGCGGCCGGCGGGCTGACGGCCCGGTGCCTGTGTCCGGGTCCGTCACGGAGGTCTCCCATGCCCATGTCCACTTCTCTCCCCGAGCTCGATTTCTGAAGCCCTAATAGGGTCGCCCACGTTAGCATTCTGCCGCTTCGCTCCAACGCGTTTCGTTGGCAGCTTTTGTCAGGAGCAGACTTTCGAGGCGGCTGATCGGACAGACCGGGTCTGGTCGACGGCTGCCGATCTGGCGGAGGCCAAGACCCACTTCCGGCCTTCAGCTTGCCCTGCGCACTTCCCAGCTCCGGCCGTTCGTTAAGGCGAGGAAAGCGGCAGCGCACTCGCGATGGCGAGACGGTCGATCAAGCCTGCCAGGTTATGCATTTCGACTGGACATCGACTCCGATCAATCGGACCTACCGCGACGGCCTGATCGCTCGACTACGATGACGCTAATTGGACCGGTCCTGTAGGAGGCTAGCTGTGCAGCTGTTTGGAGCGCGACAGTGGATGTGACTAGGGCGACGAAGGGGAAAACCGAGGCGCAGCTTGAGGCTCGCGCCCGTGCTGCCCTGCTGAAGGCGCTGCCGTGGCTGGACGGCGCCACGATCGAGCAGCAGGTGAGCTTCACGGTGCGGTTCGGCCACGCCGTCGTGCATGTGAACGGCAAAGAGCGCGAGCACGTGACCGGCCGCGCCGACGTGCTGGTTTCAGTGGATGGCAGGCCAATGTTCGTCGTCGAGCTGAAGCGACCCGGCCTCGGCGTCAACGTTGACGATGTCGAGCAGGGACTGTCCTACGCCCGCGTCCTGCACCCCCGGCCTCCGCTGGTGATGGTGACCGACGGGGACAAAACGCTCTTTGTCGAGACTCACGGCGGCGAGGAATGGCGCCCGGTCTCCAAGGACGCAGAGGCACTGCGCGCGCTGCTCGGCAGCGCCGCGCTCGTCGCGGCCGATGACATGAAGCGGGCGGTGTCGCGCCTGCTCGGCGTCGATCCGAAGGCATGGGTTACCGCGGTGCGCGCAGTCACCGAGTTCTTCATCGCGGAGCGTACCGGCGGCTGGGCGACACCCGAGCTTCCCTTCGTCGATGGCTTTCTGCTTCCCCGCCGTGCCGTGTCTGACGCGGTAAGGGCGCTCGAGGCAGGCCGAAGGCTCGTTTTCATCGAGGCTGACCCTCTCAGTGGCAAGTCGAGCGCCCTGCGCGCGCTCGCGAGCGCGCTCGCGGGGGACGACCGCTTTGCCGTGCTCGCGCTCGACGCCGACGCCGGGATCGACCTCTTCACTGCCCTCGCCGACATCCTGAGCGCCCATCTTTTCTGGCCAATCACGCCGCACGAGGCGCGCCACTGGATCCAGCAGCTGTCGAGGACGGAAGGCACCCCGCTGGTGCTCGCGATCGACGATTTCGATGGCGGCCGCGACAACTTTCGGCGCGATCTCGAATCGTTATCATCGCAGCTGTTCGGCGACCGAATCCGCATCGTTCTGGCGCTTGACTCCACGGCCGCGCGCAGGCTGCGAACCGCGAGCAATGGTCGGACGCAGTCCGCGCTGATGCGTCGCGGTCCCGAACTGCTGACGCTGGGTCCACTCGACAACGAGGAGTTCGCGGAAGCCCGCGAGCATCTCGAGGAGCACGGCGTCGTGATCATGGACGGAGGCGAGCGATCGCGCGAGTATCGGCAGCCATGGGTGCTGCGCGCGATGGTCAGCGCCATCCTGGCGGACCGGAGTCCTGCTCCCGGCATGGGAATCACGATACCGTCGATCCCCACGCTGGACCTCCTCACTCGGGCGGAGGAGCGCCTGCGCGGCGGCGCGGGCCCGATCTCCAGCTACCGCGAGGTTGCCGAGGCTTTGCTCGACGATGCCGCGTCGGCCGGCCGTTCCACCAAGCTTACGCTTCGTTCGTTGGAGGCGTACGTGGTGCGGCGGACTGTTCTGCGCGAGCACCTCGGCGACCTCGAAATTCGCGAGCTGGTCGATGCCGGGCTGTTGCAGGAAGCGCGCGAGGAAGACGGCGAGGCCGTCTTCTATCCCAAGATGCAGGACGTGCTTGCCGCGCAGCTCAGCCGGGTCGTCGCCCGCCGCATCCTAGAGGCTGACGACCCAGCGGAGCTCGCTCGGGACCTGACGGATCTCGCGTCGATCATTCCGCTCGGGCCGGTTGTTGTTGCGCAGGCAATGTTCGGAGCTGCGGAGGAGGGCGGCACGCTTGACTACAGCCTGGTTCAAGCGCTTCTCGCGATCGAGCCGAGGCACGAGGCGCTTGAACGCGGGAAGGTCGTTGTAGGCAGGATGCCGGACGGCACCGTCTTCGAAATCACCGCGCTCGACGGCGGTCGGCTTCAGGTGCGGGTCGGCGACCAGGTCGGCGAGGTCGACGGCGAGGGCGCCGGGTCGCTGGCCGACCTCGATGCGTGGATGATTCTGTCCTATCTCGCGACGCGCCGGATGGCTGCTGACACGTTAGACGGATCTAGGTCCAGGCGGCTCGACGCGAGCCTGATGCTTCAGATAGGCGGCTTCCCGGCGCCTCTCGTCAAGCCGGGCGGCGTGGACGACATGCTGGCCACTCACGACCTGCCGGGGGGCGTCGAGGCTCTGTGCCACGACACGGGGATTTACGAGCCCATCACATACGCGTTGCTGCTGTTCTTCACGCGCGAGCCTGAACATGGCGCGGCTTTCGTAGCAGCCGCGCTGGAGCGGCGAAGCGTCTCGCTACTGCTGCGGATCGACGCCGCGCTTGGGCAGCTGAGCCGGTTCGATGGCGATGCCGCCCGCACTGCGGCCGAGTTGCGCGAGACGGCAGTCCTACCTGCGATCAGGCTCCTGCTGGAGAAGCTGCAGCCTGATGTCTGAGCGTCGGTTTCTCCCCGAAAGCACTCGGCGCGTAGTGTACGATCGCTGGAGGGCCGCAGACGTTGATGCCGAAGCGCAAGCGCGGTCATCATGTCGAACGTTGGGCGGTTTCGCTTAAAAGGGCGATGCTGAAGACGAGGAAATGCAACGACCAGGACATGCTGACTTATGCTGCGGACCTCGGCGGTGTTGGAGACCCACACGTGGACATCCTGGCCGCCCCTTTCCCTCCCCATTTTAGACATTATTTATCGGCCAGAGCGGCCGCCTGCGACGACAGCGACTGGGAACAGACCCGTTGTTCCGGAGGGCGATAGAGAATGGCCGGTTTCAGACGTAGCGGTCTAACGCGCGACGACGAGCTGTATCCTAGACACGAGCCAGTCTGGCCGCTTGTGGCCCTTTCGATTTTCGGGTGAGGGTAAGTGAGGAGCCTCTCGGGTTAGGTCAACCAGAGGTCGTCCGGGCCGTGGTAGAAGATGTCGACCTTGTTTGCCTCGGTGCTGACCACGGCACGAAGGAGCCCGCGGAGATCAGGGTTGAGCACAGCTTGAAGATCGCCGAGCACTGTGCCATCCGGGGCCATCACGGGTCGCTGGTCGCCGCTCGCGCGCAGGCGCAACGGCGACCCGGCGGTGGGCAGCACACCGGGCCTCCACTGCACCCACGCCCAATAGCGGCGCTCAATCCATGTCCGCTTTTCCGCGGGTACGAAGCCGGTCCGGAAAGTGATCCAAAGGCCCGCCGTTTCGGCCGTTGGCCAGTCGGGCATTTGTGACAAGGCAGCCACGATATCGCTATCGAGCCATGCTTGAAGTTCGGCGAGCGTGACAAACGTCGCAGCGGTGTCGAAGACCGCTTTGACCGCCGCCAACCGCGAGGAGAAGCCTGCCTGAATTAGCAGCGACGCCGACCGGTTCATCGTGCCGGTCTCAACCGCTGAAACGGCCAAGCCGAGTTCGAAGTCGTCCAGAGCCAGCCCGAATGGAGCGATCGTGTCGGCATTCGCGACGCCGCGGACGCGGATGGCTTCCATGGCCCATGGCAAGCGATAGACGAGTCCTCCCTCGACGAATTGCATCACGTCCGAGGGATCACCGCCCGCCAGACCAGCAAGGGGCTGCCCCAGCAGCCAGGCGCGAAGGATCTCGCGCCAGTTACCGGGCAGTGTGTCGGGGGCAAACGGAAAAATCCCGAACACCAGCTCGGCAATCTGCGTGATCGCGAGGATCGCGGCATCACCGTTATCCGCCTGGAGGAGTCCATTGGCGTTGACGAGCAGGTCGTTCGCCACCGGGGCGATCGCGTCCAATGCATGACCGGTTCCAAGCCCGACACCGGCGAGGAAATAGCCGCGCCGCTGGGGTGGCGTGGAGCTCGCCCAGACGACGCGGCTACGGCCAATCAGCGCAGCGTGCATGACAGCGCGGAACTCGGCCGTCCGGCGATTAAGCCTGCGCTCCCAGAGCGACGACTGAAGGACAGTATCGAGCGCTTCGGCAATGCCGTCGTCTGGAACTTCGGCTTCACCCAGTAGGGCGAGGACGGCCGTATCGAGCGAGGCGACATAGCCATTCCACGCCCGGCGCTCCCGCTCGGCGTCTGCCGGATCTTCGCCGGCAATCTCGGGAAATGTCCAAGCAACGGCGTTATTGAGGACGTATTCCATGAGTTGGTTGTCGGTCCGGGGTTGTTGTTGCTGCATGCGAATAAGCAAGGTCAGTACGAGGCGGAGGAGACCGCTCTCCATTTCGCGGGACCGTTCGTCCTCGATCAGTCCTTCCCATTGGCTGGTCCGGTACGCGTGCCGGTCGTACATCGGATACAGCACCAAGCCTTCGACATCGACGTAGGCGCGCCCAGCGCGACCGACGACATTCTTGAATTCGGCCGCCTCGATCCGCACGCGGTTGCGGGTGAGCGAATGAATGATCACAGCGGTGGCAGAGAGATTGAGCCCCTGCGCCAGTGTCGGAGAGGAGATGGTGATCTTAAGGACACCGTCCCGGAGCAGGCGCTCAACTTGCTTCCGATAGGCGGTTGGCAACGCGCCGTGGTGGATCGCGACGCCTAGCTGAAGGCACTGGAGGATTGGATGATTGGCCCCGAGCCATTCGGCGCCCAACACCAGAGCGGTTGTCAGAACGTCAGGATCGACCGTCAGTAGATTGCGGAGGGCGCCACGGCGATGCAGGTCGATGATTCTGTCAGCGAACGGCTCAACGTGCGCCCGGACAGGGCAGAAGACGAGCACCGATTGTCCGTCGTCTACGAGCCGCCACGCGGTAGCCAGGCAGAGCTCGCCCAAGTCCTTCGGAAAGGGCGTGGTCCGCTGGCCGACCGGCGGCACCGCTGCCGTCAGGTAGCGTGGCACGAACGGGCGTTCGTCACCGACGCGCAGGTTGAGGCGTGCGTGGTTGCCGTTCCAAATCACTTCGCCATAGCGAAGACGCGTCGGGCGCCAGTCGTTCTTGATGAGCCCTCCGGCCTGGTCGCGGCGGAGCCAGCAGGCAAAATCTTCAAGCTGGTCGCCATCGGGCAAGATTGCGGACAAGCACACGATGCGCCGCTCGGCGGCATCCGCGCGCTTCAGCAGGCGCTGAATCTGCACCTCGTAGCGGACCTCGCGCTCGCTGAGGCCGATCATGTGCCCCTCGTCAAAAACGAGGAGGCCCACATCATCAAGCAGGCTCGGATCGTTGCGCAGAGCGAAGTCTAGCTTCTCTGGGGTGGCGACAACGATATCGCGGGTCCGTATCGCGTCCTCGTCGACGCCGGTGACGCCGGTGCTGCCGTAGAGCGCGGAAATGGTTTTTCCAAGAGGGCCAAACGTCCGGTGCAGCGTGACCTCCGTCTGCGCGGAGAGCGCGCGGAGTGGCGTCACGAACATGACGCGCTTGCCCGCCGCGAGGCAGCGAAGAATGCACAGCTCCGCTATCCGCGTCTTGCCAGCACTAGTCGGGAGAGACACGACAAGGTCATCGGTCTGATCGGCACTCCGCGCGGCCGCGTCGAGCTGGGACGGCCAAAGCTCGATCTCGGCCTTACGTCGGCTGTGCAGGACGGCGAGATAGAGGGTCCGCAACGCTGGCCAGGTGGGCGCGTCGCCACCCGCTGGAGCGAGCGGCAACCGATGGTGGAAGCTGCAATCCCAGAGATCGCTCAGAAGGTGGATGGTCAGCCGATGGAGCCACCATTGCGGCACGAGGTTGAGCTCGGCCGACGCCCTCAGTCCCTCAGTCAGGTGCTCAAGCGCAGTGTCGAGCAAGGCACGCTCGCCGCGCTCAAGCGCGAGGAGGCACATCGCCATCGCGCCGAAAAAGCGATCGGTCAGCGCAAGATCAACAGCGTCGAAAAGGAAGCCGGGGTCGTCGGTCTCTGGTCGGCCGATGACCTCGTCGACCAGAAGTTGATTTTCGAGGGAAGCAGCGAGAGCGTCGTCAGAACCCGCGCCTTCGGCCCTGAAGGCAAGGATTGCGCGCTCAAGCTCGTCGAGATTCCTGAGTATTAACTGCGCGACTGCGCGCTCTGCTCGTGAGAAGTTTTCGTCGGCGAGCACTATGGTGAGCAGGGAATAGGCTCGGGCCGACATGCGGGCCAGATGGTAGCTGGACGCTGCCACGACGAAGTGGAAGCTGCGATCGCCCCCGTCGCGGGGGCCCCGCCCAATCACCGCCTCCAACGCAGTTGCGGCTTGCTCGAAAGCCGATCGGGCACGGGCCTGGTCGCCGCCAAGGTCGCGCAGGCGAAGGCCGAGTTCCAACAGCGCATAGCCGTAGCCTAGCAGGTCGTTGCTGAGCTGCGGCGTAAAGGCCGGCGCTTCGGGCGGGAGGACGCCGTCCCGCCACACCATCGCGCGCGCCTGCCCGCGCGCCAGCAGGCGGTTGCGAAACCCCGGGACGATGGCCGCGTCGATGTCGGCCTGAATTGCTTCAACCGTTGTTGGCATTGGCGATCACCTGATCATAGACCTCGGCGATGAACGCGCCGTGCGGGTCGATGCGGATACCGACATAGAGCTGGCTGAAACCGCCTCCGTAGCCCTGCAGGTTCGTGCGGAGGAGGTTCGCCGGATTGTTGCCCGACAGTGTGAACAGGAGGTGTTTCACACTTTGGGGAGCGATGCCGTGCTTCAGCAATGCATCGTCGATCGCGTCGGCCAAGTCGCTGTTACCCGCCTCCATTAAGCGGTCAGCGATGAACTCGAGGGCATGCGCAGATGGCAATCCGACGTCCTTATCGAGACCCGCTCGCGCCTCGGTGAGGACACCCCCCGGCAGGTTGGCCCGGCTCTTCGCTTCGGTCTTCAGGAACCGAAGGTGGCCGGTGGCCGGGTCGCGGTAGAGCCCGATTACATCGTCGCCCCGCATGGCCATGTTGCGATGGTCCTTCCACCGCAGACGTTTTATCGGGGCGGCGTATTGCGTCCCCGCCGCGATATATTCGGTCGCGAGAATCTCGCCGAGGTCGCCCGAGCGAATTTGCTTTGTGGTGGGCAGCTTGCCTTCGATGAACGCGGCGGCCTTTGGACGGCCAAGACGGCGGAGGATTCGAGCGACATGCTCTTCCGCGGCATAGTGTTCGGGCACAATCGCGGCGACCGCAGCGCGGCCAACGGCCGTATCGGCCGGCCTCGCCGTAATCACTTCGAGCGCGTGCGCACCGACGTCCTCGGCGGCGCGGTCGCACCAATTGGGAAATCCTACCATCTGCACCCCCGCACCACCCTTAGGAGATGAGATGGGGGATGGCACGAACTACCTGTTGATTGCACTTGTCGCGCGCTGCCTATTGGACCTTGAGGCCGACCGCCGGATGGCACGTCGATTCGACGATGCGGGTCGATGAGCGTCACGCCGTGTTCCCAATTGCTCGGAGCCCAGCCACGAGCTAGTCGGAATTCGAGCGTGATGGCAGACATGGGAATATATGGACGGCCGGCGCCTTCAAGATTTCTGGAACCAGGAAGTCACAGCGCTCCTTGCCGTATGCCGGCAATTCGAGACCCTGCTGCCGCACCCCGTCTCGCAAGGTGCACAGCATCGAGGCGAGGATGGCCGATATGTCGAAGCGCTCGTCCGCAGCTATCTTCAAAAATATTTACCCAAAGACCTAGAGGTTCTTACCGGTTTTGTCTTGCGACCGGCCGTCAAGACCGGCGGCAATGATAGGTCCAGATCGGGAGAAGAAGACGCGCATTCGAGCCAGCTTGACATCATCGTGTATGACACCGGGACATACCCCGTATTCCAACGCGTCGGCGAAACGGTCATCGTTCCGCCCGAAGGCGTCGTCGCAGTCTTGTCGGTGAAGAAGACCCTGCGCGACACCGATATCGCTCTGGAATGCGAAGCATTGAAAAGTGCGTCTCGAATCTGCCGGTGCGATCGCTCTAGCGTGGAGCAGCGCCGTCGCGGACCGTTTCTGGCGGTCGTCAGCGCAGGTTCGCAGCTTGCAGACAGTAAATCCTCTAAAGAAAAGAATATTTTCAGAAAGTTAAAGGAACTTTATACCCCTGATACCGCGTTTGACGACATGATTGGCTTTATCGGCGATCTTTCCGCGTGGCATGTCTTCAAAGCAAGACCACCAGAAAATCTGACTGAAAAAAACAAAAAAGCGAGATACTTCTACCTAGAACTGCTAGAAACCGAAGTGCACCAAGGCTTCCAGTTCCTGATAACAGGCATCCTCTCCGTATATTACGATGAGACCAGACGAAATGTCAGACGTCCTGGTTATACGGCCTTCCCCAAAAAGCCGGCTAAAAGTCTTGGCGACATTCCGTTCGACAGGCTTCGTTAAGCGGATGAGCTTGGCACTGCCTGCATACTTCCGCTGCGGCTCAGATTGAGAGCGCCAACAGATCTGAAACGAAAAGGGGCCGCTCTGTTTCCAGAGCGACCCCTAGTTCGGTTTTTTCCGCTATCAGCCGTCAGGAGTGACCGAAAACACGCTTGGGCTATCTCGTAGGCAAAATATCTGCCAGACTTTCGATGTGGTAACGCGTGCGAGTTGAAACAAGGGCGGCTTACGTCTTTTCACCGAACCGGACGCGAGTTTGATGCAGTGACCTACGACCTTGCCGGAAAACCGACCCGCCCCTAGAACACAGTGGGCGATTCAACGATCTGGCGCGGGTGGTATTTAGTGACGGCAAACAAAGTGCGGGATGGTGTATCGACACCCGTACGCGCGACGAGAACGCGCCCATCCGTGCCAGCGCTCTCTCTCGCCGAAGCGGACGAGATCCCGATCGAGGCGCTGGTGCGGTTCGCACTACGGGATGGTCGCCGTCCACGACCGATCTATACCGCGCACAAATGGTTCGCCAGACGCCTACCATCGGTCTTCCGAAGCCTTCTCGTCGGCGTGACAAATTCTCCAGGTGTCGATTTCCACGCGCTCTACTATGGAGATGCCGATCTTCACGGAATGACGGTGCTGGATCCCTTCGTAGGCGGAGGGACCTCGGTGTTTGAGGCAACCAGGCTGGGCGCCACCGCCTATGGCTGCGATGTCGATCCTGTGGCGTGCGCCGTCAGCCGGCTGGAACTAGGTGCGGCGGAACTGCCTGACCTGCGGCCGGCGTTCGACACGTTGAAGGAGCGGGTGGCGACAAGGATCGCGCCGTTTCACCGTTCCGGAGATGACCTGGTGCTGCACCACTTCTGGGTGCAGCGTGTGAAGTGTAAGGCGTGCGAAGCGGCATTCGACGCCCACCCGCACTTCGTGCTTTCCGACGACGGCAAAACGCGCTTCGCGTCATGTGCTCATTGCGACGAAGTGGCTACGCTCTCTACCGGATGCGATGCTTTTGATTGCCATCGCTGCGATCGGCGCACGGTCTGCGACGCCGGCCCCGGCAAGGGCGGTCGCGCTACATGCCCGCATTGCGGCCATGACGAGCCACTGATCGACATCGGAAGACGCGCTGGCAAGCCGGAATGGCGCCTCTTCGCCGTCGAGACGGTAGAGCCGACCGCGGATCGTCGCGTTGTTCCGATTTCGAAGCGCAAACTCCGCCGAGCAACGGATGAGGATCGCGCTCAATTCGAGGCAGCCGCCGCTGCCCTCAAGCTCGGCCTCTCCGACGGCACCCTCGAACTTCCCCACGATCCGATCGAAGCGGAGGGTTGGTCGGACGATCGGCTGATCTCCTACGGGTATCGACGCTGGACCGATCTATTCAACGATCGCCAGCTTCTGCATCTCGCACATCTGAGCAAGGAGATCCGGGCGCTAGAAAATCCGGCCCGCTCGGCTATCGCGATGGCGTTCAGCGACCACCTAACTACCAACTGTATGATGGCATCCTACGCACATGGGTGGCGGAGACTAACCCCACTCTTCTCGGTGCGGGCCTTTCGCCACATCCAGCGTCCCGTCGAACTGAATCCTTGGATAGAGCGCACTGGGCGCGGCAGCTTTCCGAATACGGTGCGGAAGCTCGGCCAAGCCGCAGCTTACGCCCGCTCACCGAAGGAGCCCGCCGGCAAAGGCGAATTCGTCACCGTCGACACGGTTGCCACGAAGAAAACCGGTTCAATCCACCTCGGTAGTGCTCGTACGCTCACTTTTCTGAAGAAGGCGTCGATCGACGTCGTCATGACGGACCCGCCGTACTTCGACAACATCGCCTATTCCGAACTTGCCCAGTTCTTCGCGCCTTGGCTTAAATCGCTAGGCATCATCGAGGAGCTCGCCCGCTCCGAAGTCACGAGCGAGAGCCTCGTCGCATGTAAACACCAGACCGACAGTGTCCGGAGATACACTACCGGCCTCGGTGAGGCCTTCCAAGAAATGTCGCGGGTCCTTCGTCCGAAGGGCATCGTCGCCTTCAGCTATCGACATACGGAGGCGCCTGCATGGCACGCGCTCGCAGAAGCCGTTGCCACGACCGATCTCCATGTCACGCGTGTTCTGCCCATGCCGGGTGAGGTCGGAATGGGGCTGCACGGTCAGGGCGAACGCGGCCTGTGGGACGCCGTTTTCATTCTTCGAAAGGGGCGACGGCACGTCATCAGAGACCTGTCAGTCCTTCCCGAAGAGATTGTTTCAGCGACAGCGGCTGTGGAGGATTGCCGTGAAAGATACGGCACAATGGCTATACCGTTCAATGATATCGATGCGGCAGCCTTAAGGCGCGCTTTTCTCGTGGGAGCTGCTCTGCCTAAAGCGATGAAAAAGGATCATTCGGGAGCTATCTCGCTAGAGGCGGCTCTGCGCTGATCCTACAATCCTCCAAATCGAGGGAGTGCCAGTGCCGTATTTGAGCAAGCGTGTAGTTAGTAACTACTTCCGTACCGACTGCCCCCGCCAACTCGGCCTTCTCCTCTACCCCGAGACGAAGAGATTCGAAGCGGAGCGCCTTGCGCTCGGCCTCCCACCCAAAGCGGTAGGACGCACTGGCATGGCCGCGCTCACTTCTGAGGGCAACCGGTGGGAGCAGGCCAAGCTGCATGATCTTGAAACCACCTTCGGGACGGCGTCGATCATTGGCGCGAAGACGGGTGGCGAATTTCAGGACCAACAGCTCTCGAGCGCGATCCAACGTGCAAAGCCCGGCACCTTTCTCGTCCGACCCGAGTTCGACGTCGGAGCGGGATTTCTGAAGGCTATTGGCATCAACGCTATGGTCACGAAGTATAATCTTGGCTTCGCGAAGCTCGTTCCCGACCTCGTTCAGGTGCTCGCATCCCAAGATGTCGAGCGCATCGTAGAAGCCGATGGTTCCGTGCACGATTCGGATGATCGCATCGGCCTAAGGGTCATTGATATTAAGATGACGGCGGAGCCCAGCGCATCGTACTTCGCAGAGATCACCTACTATTCGCTAGCTCTCGCCGGCTGGCTTGTGGATAACGGCTATGACGATCGGTTTGCGGTCGTTGCCGAAGCGGCAATCTGGCCTGGATCACATGACGCCGCCGCGATCGTGCAGCTGCAGAGCGCACACCGTGCTGCCGCCACCGTACCGACTGTCGCGGATCTCAGTTTGGCCCTCGCCGAGGACATTGAGACTCTCGAGATAGACGTCTTCGCTCCCCGGCTGCGCCACTTCTTCGGTGTCGAACTCCGCGATGTGCTCGCCACGCCTTGGCGGACACTGGACTATCACGTCGGTACAGCCTGCAGTGGATGCGAGTATCTCGGGTACAGCTGGAACAAGAATGTGGTGCCGCACGCTGATCACTGCATGCCGCTTGCTAAATCGCAGGGGCACCTCAGCTCAATCGCATTTCTTCCGCGCGGCGCGCGGCGTGCGCTCGGCGACTTAAGCTTCAGTTCGGCGCAGTCCTTGGCACCTCTGGCCCCCGATCATGCCGCGTTCGACTGCCATCCCAAGCTGCGCGCCACGCGAACGGTGGTCGCCGGACGTGCCAAAGCGCTGACAACGGGCCTTAGTGAGATTCCTTTGGGATCCGGAACGTCCGCCGTCATCCCCGGGTGGTCGGATCTCAGCCTATACCTTTCGGCCGACTTTGACGTCGGCAGCGGTCTAACCCTCGCGTTTGGGGTCGGAGGCTTCTCCCGAATTAATGGTCAGACGGAACGAGTCGACGCCCAGGTTTTCGTAAACGACACACGCAGTCCCCAGAGCGAGACGCGGGAACTGCTAAATTTCCTAGGCTATCTCGAAAAGGCACTGTCCGACGCGACTAAGGTCGATCCAAACGCGACTGTCCAAATCTACATCTGGGACAGCGTCACGTACGAGCACATCCTGCGCGTCATCGGGCGCAACCTGCAGCACATTCTCGCAGACGGAAACCTCAAGAAGCTCGCATGGCTCTTTCCACCGGAGGAGATCCTTGAGAACTTCAAGCTTCGCTCCTCGAATGCCCCGATAACAATCGTGCGCAACGCCGTGCAGGCGCTAATCGCGTCTTCAATCCCCCATTACTATTCGCTGCTGAACCTGGCACGGGCGTATCAGCTTCCGCCGAAGCCCGGCGGTATGCCGTTCGACTACCTCGTGGCCGCAATTTTTGAAGATCCGTTGTCGGACCAGGTTCCGTCAGAGCGCGCGCATGAGATCTGGACGAGGATGGGCACACCCAGGCCCTGGAGCCAGCAGGTCACGCAGCTCCGCAGCACTGTAACCACTAAGCTCCGGGCAATGGCGTCCATTGTAAGCCGCCTACGGTTCGATCTTAAGGGCCATCTCAGTAGCCGAGCCCCGAAAATTTCCGAAATCAAAGCGCCTTCGACACTGCGGGGCGTCAGCGCCGACGGACAAATCTGGTACGCCTTCGCTAAGCTCAATTCCCAGGTCGTTGCGCTCGAAAACAGCATCGCGCTGGCGATGCCAGTGCATGAACGAGAGGCGCGGTACATCGCGGCAAGGCTGGAAATAGAGCTGGCTGGCAAGGCACTCTCCGCCGCCGCCGCGACGCTCAAGATAGCGCTCCGCCCAGGCATCCGCATCTATACGCTCGGGATGAAATCGTGTGAGGCCAAATTCGAGCACGGCGACTTCCTTTGCGCGTTGTCGCCCGCGTCGATACCCGACTTCTATTCCCGTAGGGTTCAGGACTTCACCGGCGGCACCGCGCTGCCGGTCGACTTCCCTTACTGGATCCACGATTTCGCATCACCGGCGGCGCTAACCAAGGTTGGGGTGCTGGCCATAGATCGCGAGGCCCGCCTGATAGCGGTTTCAATGGAGGCCAGCGTTGACGCGTTCCTGCGCACGATCGAGCCTGCGCTCGACCTAACGCAGGACGTGGTCCTTGACCGGCAGGTAGGCGACTTCCTGACGAGCAGGCTGGAAACCGCGCTCAAGGCGATCGGCAACCCGCCCCTCGCGATGGCGACAGGAACGCCGACGATGCAGGTCATCGGCAAGGCCGCTCCGAAGACCGCTACTGCACACCTGCCTGTTGCAGACGTGCTGTGGGCAACCGCACGTCTCGCCCAGACAAAGACCGACCGCGACGCCGCAGGCGCCAGACGGATCCTCGAACGCCTCAACGTCCGGTTGAACGGCAGCCAGTGGGACGCGTGGTGCGAGGCGATGGAGAAGCGGCTGGCACTTATCTGGGGACCACCGGGCACAGGGAAATCCCAGACATTACGTGCCATCTTGCTTGGACTCCTGCTGGAGGCGCACGCGGCGAGCAGGCCGATACGCATCCTTGTTACCAGCAATACTTACGACGCGACCGACAACGTCGTGCTTCGAATGTTCGAGCGCATCCTTCAGCTTGGAGAGGCGGTCACTGGCAAGGTCCGCCTGACTAGACTCAGGTCCGGTGCTAAGGAGCCGCTTGCCAGCCTGTCGCCCGACATCGACATGCTCACCGACCCCAAAAGCGCGATTGTAGGCGACTTGCATGACTATCTGACCGCTCGTGTCGGAAGCGCCATCGTGTCAGCTACCCCGCAGCAGGTCTCGAGATTCACGGGTGCCCGCGGCAACGCAGCACACCCCCTCTTCGACGTAATTCTAATCGACGAGGCGTCGCAGATGGACATGGCGAACGCCGTGCTTTCGCTCGCCCCGATCGCCGCGGACGGCAGTGTAATCATCGTCGGCGACCCGAAGCAGCTTCCGCCTATCCAGCAAGTAGAGGCGCCTCTCGGGCTCGAGACACTGGTCGGATCCGTCTATGACTTCGTCGCGGACCACCGAAGGGTCGTATCGAAGGATCTGCTGGTGAATTACCGTTCGAACTCGACGATCGTTGGGCTGGGCAGGTTCGCCGGATATCCGTCCAGTCTCCGCGCGCACTTGCCAGACCTCCGGATCGCAACCGACGTACGGCTTCCCTCGATACAACCCCCGGACTGGCCTCAGCACTTGGCCTTCTCGAGCGAGTTCGCCAGGCTGCTCAATCCCGCCGAGCCGATCTCGGCTTTCGTCTATCCCGAGGGTCGTAGCAGCCAATGGAACGAGTTCGAGGCTCAGACCGTGGCCTCGTTGCTCTGGCTGCTGCGTGGGCATCTGAACGCCAGCCTTGAGAACGATCCCGACGCCAACGCTACCGGACTGCACAGCCCAGCGAAGTTTTGGACTCATGCCGTCGGAGTCGTAACACCGCACCGCGCCCACAAGTCGCTGGTCGTCTCCAGACTCCAGTCGCTGTTTGCACCGCTCGGCGACGATCCGCATCTCATCCGCGAGGCCGTGAATACGGTTGAGCGGTTTCAGGGTCAGCAGCGCGACGTCATCATCGCCAGCTATGCCCTTGGCGATCCCGACGCGATTGCCGACGAAGACGAGTTCTTGCTCTCGCTCAACCGCTTCAATGTGATGGCATCGCGTCCAAGGGCTAAGCTCATCGTTCTCGCTAGCCAGGAGGTAATCAACCATCTACCGGGCGACATCGACGTCATGCGCGACTCGCGGCTGCTGAAATACTTTGCCGAGACCTTCTTAAATCAGCGCAGCGAAATCGAGATCCCGTTTGTAGAGAATGGCGTGCTGGCGAAGCGGTCCGGCTCCTTCCGGTACAGGCCTTGAGCGGGTACGCATGGATCCGAAAACCGAGCAATTCGGATCGGCTATGGCAACCTTTTGTGGCCATCACGGACTTTAGCGGCGGCCCCGGCGCGGTAGAGGAAAGGCACCTCACATTGTCACGTCGCTCCAAGCGGACAGGTGGTCTCCACCATTACCCGTCGGTCGCCACGCTATGAACGGACGATGTCTTTCGGGAGTGGAGGCAGGGCAGCCGAACGACCGATCCTAGGCCGCGTAGCTACCGGCCTGTGATATCCTAATAAAAGGCTGCTTCCGCCACTTCAGCGCCTAAGCGGCCAGTCCGTTTTCCGACCTACTCGCCCGAAACCAGCCGGTCCGCTCTCCTGAAGAGTTTCGGATGCCGGCAGGCGTACGAAAGTCTTGGAAGCCCGAACCCGCGGGCCACGGGCGGTGCGCTATGGGGTTTTCGGTTTCCGGCCTGCTGGGGTGTGCGGCAACACGGCATATGTGGACACGCCCCTGAACTCGGACCGTCCGGAATGGAGTGGACAGGATGGGTTTGCCGGCGGGGACAGCCCGGTAACAGTCGACGTGGCCAGCGCTCCGGCGGCGGCTGGCGCAGATGGCATCGTCTCCGCGAGCACCGGCGCTGCGGGGGATGTTGCTCTCGGGCCGTGCCGGGTCACGACGCCTGCATCCCGGATAGAAGAGCATGGGCCGGCGGAGCGCGGGGCTGACACTGGCGTTCGAAGGTTTCGACCACGACCATACGCCCGCCGCAA
>JAAIGE0100590659.1_pt1 | contig 22437 bp, 19 predicted proteins | sample 6487951 | NCBI WGS metagenome assembly JAAIGE01 (sample SAMN13974128, study PRJNA590717) | phyllosphere metagenome | biome: tomato field; feature: multiple bacterial spot infested tomato fields; material: tomato leaves; isolation source: leaves from tomato fields | host: Solanum lycopersicum ...
TGACCAGCGGCGGGTTCTTGTCGAACACGTTGTTCATACCCAGACGCAGCGTGATCGTATCCTTAAGCGGCAGGCTTGCCTGGATATCGATGTAGCTCTGCGCCTTCAGACGTTCGTCGATCGTCGGAGCAGCGCCCGGCGAGTTGAGGTCCGGATCAGGGCTGATCGTGTCAACCTTGACCTTGCTCAGGTAACGCCAGCGGCCCGTCAGAGCGATATCGTTCGCGAAAGTCCACTTCAGGTTGGTCTGGAAGCGGAACTTAGGCGACGGATTGCCGCAGGTGATGCCGTAATAGCCGGCGCAGTCATAGCTGAAGCCATCGGTGAGCGGCTGAGCGACATACTTGTCCAGCACGGTGCCGACAAACTGCCAGCGCAGCTTGTTGTTACCGATGGAGGTCTGATAGTTGCCGTTGATGTCCCAGCCGGAGGTCTTGAGCGAACCGGTGTTCGTGGTCTGGTTGTTCACGAAGCCGCTTTCGTCGAGCCAGAGCGAACCGGCAGCCGCACCGGCAGATGCAGGAGCGCGGTTGATGAGGCCGCAGAAATTCTGCGAGCCGGTCTGAATGCACTGGTTGAGAATGACCTGCGAACCGATCGTGCCGACGGCGTCCTTCACCTTGATGTTGAAGTAGTCGACCGAGACCGTCAGACCCCGGAAGAAGCTCGGCGTCAGGATGACACCGGCCGTGAACGTATCGGCCTTTTCAGGACGGAGGTTGAGGTTACCGCCGGACAGCTGATTATACTGGGCTGCGGTATTCTCTTCCAGATTGCCATACTGGGCTGCCGTCACGCCGGTGAGGGCACACTGGGCCGCAGTAGCGCTGGGCGTTGCACCAACGCACGGATCGCTGCCGCTAAACAGGCCGATCTGCTGGTTGAAAAACAGTTCGGCGATGTTCGGCGAACGGACCGCGCGGTTGTACGAACCACGGAACTTGATGTCCGGGATCGGCGACCAGGTGCCTTCGATCTTGTAGGTATCGGCCTTGTTCTGCGACGTCGCACCAAGAACGTCGTAAGACGAATGGCGATAGCCGAGCGTCACGGCAAGCGCATCAAAGAACGGACGGTCGGTTACCAGCGGCAAGTTCACTTCGGTGAAGAGATCCTTGACCGTGTACTGACCGTCGATCGGCAGGGTCGGACCGCCCTGACCAGCGCCGTCGCCGTTGATGTACGCCTGATCCGGCTGTGTCGACAGTTGTTCCTTGCGGTATTCAGCACCGAAGACGACCTTGACGCCTTCTTCGCTGAACGGCGAGGTGAAGCCGTACTTGCCAAGATCGCCGACGACCGAACCGTTGACCAGCGTCTGCTTGGTGGTGCCGGTCAGGACAAGCGGGATACCGATATAGGCGGCCGCATCCGAGGTGATGCCGTTGGGCGTGAAGACATTGTAGGGTACGCAGGACGGGTCGGTTCCGTCGATGACGGACTGACAGGTTGCGACGCCCCCGACGTTGCGCACGTTCAGTGCCCGGTCGATCTTCAGGTTCGACGTATCGTTGCGGTAGGTGTTCGCAACCTTGATCTGGCCGAACTGGACATAGGCGTCATAGTTCCACGCCTCGTCGATGTCGCCGCGCATACCGGTCACGACGCGGAACTGGTTGAAACCGATGTCGTTGAAGCGCGGGCCGCCTTCGATGTTACGCTTGCCGAGCAGGAAGTTGGCATTGGTGGCGGTGCCGAGAGCAGCGCCGCAAATCGCGGTGCCGGTCTGCGTACCCTGAAGGAAGGGGTTGTCGCAGTTGACGGTGCGCGGGCCATAGAAAGCACCGGCGGCGGCGATCTGCGCCTTGGTGCTGTAATCCATGAACATGAAGTCCATGTATGGCTTGAAATGCTCGTCGATTTCATATTCGGCGAAGACGCCACCGGTATAGCGGTTCGACGGACGGCGGAAATAATTCACCGGGCCGAAGTTATAAGCGTCACGTGCAGCCGAATAAGGCGTCAGCGCGCCGCTGTCGGTCAGCGTGTAGCTGCCAGCAGTGGCCAGACCAGCCAGCGCGGCGTTTGCAGCCGAAATACCGCCGATGCGTGCGCGAGCGGGAGTGCCCGAGCCACCGCAATCGAAGTAGGAATTGTTCGCGTCAGGGTTTAGGGTGCAGACCGAATAGTCATAGCCTTCCTGCGTGATGGCGCTGTCGTGGCGATAGCCAGCATAGCCGACGATGCTGCCGCGATCGTCATCGAAGCCGACGCCAAAGGCCAGCGTGGCGTCATAGGCGCCGCCCTGGTTGGTGGTGCCGCCCGGCGCGCGGTACTTGCGGTTCACGACTTCCTGAACATTGTCATAGTCGTTGTTGTGCGAATAGAAGCCGTATTGACCGTCGAGACGGATGCCACGGAAACCGCGGTTCATCTTGAAGTTGACGACGCCCGCGACAGCGTCCGCACCGTAAGTGGAGGATGCACCACCGGTCAGAAGATCGACGCTCTGTACCAGGGCGCCCGGAATGAAGTTAAGGTCGGCGCCAGCGCCACCGGTGACGTTACCCGGCATCAAACGGCGGCCGTCGATCAGGACGACCGTGCGGCTCGGACCGAGGCCGCGAAGATCGATCGCCGCGGTACCGTCTGCACCGTTGGACACGCCCGAGCTCTGGCCGGCGAAGACCTGCGGCAGCGTGTTGGCAAGATCTTCAATCTTCGAATAGCCGCTTTCGCGGATATTCTCAGCCGAGATGCTGGTCACCGGCGCGGCGCTTATCTGGTTCGGGGTCGCGATGCGCGAACCCGTAACGACGATCGCGGTGCCTTCATCGCCAGCGGCGGCATCCTGCGCACCCTGGGCAAAAGCCATCGCTGGCAGCATCGCGCCGAAAAATAGCGGCGCAACACCGGCGCGCAATAGCGCCGTTTTTGAGATTGTTTTCACTTTCCAGTCCCTTGCTCTGGAGAATGGCGGATGGCCGCCCCCTTTATTTCGCTCGCGAGGAATGGAGAGCCCGACAGCAAATCCCCCACGAAACTGCACAAACTGTGCTTAGCTGTCCTGGCGGTGTAAAGGCGAGTTCAAGGCACCGGGGAAGTTTTGCGTGGAACTGTAGCATAAATGCCACAAGACTGTTTTCGGGGGAGAAATCATCCCATCGCCATCGGCGAAACGAAATCTCGCACTGCTGTGCGACAACACAACAATATTGCTCTGCGGCCGCAAATACGAAACATCGTTGCGAAAGTGAGATTGAGTTGACGATCCATGCGCAAGCTGCTCCTTTCGCAGTTCACCTGTGTCCCGTGGAAAGCTTTCTCATGCGTCCTATCCGCTCCCTCCTCGTTTGTGGTTGCGCCTGCATCGCCGCAAGCTTTTCCGCAAGCCCGCTCGCAGCTAGATCAAAGCCGAAAGCCGAATCCTTTGAGCAGTTGATTGCTTGTCAGGCGATCACCACAGATGCTTTGCGCCTTGCCTGCTTCGACAAGCAGGTAACGGAAATGAAGGCAGGTGCGGACAAAGATCAACTTGTCGTCCTCGACAAGGCCGAACTTCAAAAGACGAGACGGTCTTTATTCGGTTTCTCGCTGCCGAAACTGCCGTTTCTCGGCGGATCGGACGATGAAAAAGATGAGCCTGGCGAGAATATCACCGAGATCGACGCCAAGATCGCCAGCACCCGGTCGCTTGCCGATGGTCGCTGGCAATTCGTTCTGGATGATGAATCGACATGGCAAACGACCGAGCCGTCCGACGCCGGATCGGGGACGAGCGGGATGCCCATCCATTTGAGAAAGGCGGCACTTGGCAGCTATTTCGGTAAGATCGGCCAGCGCCGCGCCGTCCGCATGAAACGGGTCAGCTAAACCCACTACCCGCCCGCCGCCATCGGCCCCGCAATCAGCAGCGGGTCGATGCGCGCGTCATGCCACTTCATGCCCCAGTGGAGGTGCGGGCCAGTCGCGCGGCCCGTCGCGCCAACCGCGCCAATGCGTTGCCCCTGCACCACACGGTCGCCGACTTTCACGTCGATGCGCGACAGGTGCAGGAACGCGCTGTTGAGGCCGTGGCCATGATCGATCATCAGCAGATGGCCTTCGAGCGTATAGGGCTTGTCCGACACGGCCAGGATCACCACGCCATCGGCGGGCGCGACCACCGGCTCGCCCATTGCGGCGGCGACGTCGACGCCTCCATGATAGGCACCCGGCTGCCCCTGATAGATACGCTGCGATCCGAAAAGCCCCGAAATCCGCCCGGTGCGCGGCCAGATGAAGCGTTGCTTCCACCCCTGCGCATCCGTCTGGACCAGGCGCGCGGCGGCGATGGCTTCCAGTTCGGGCTTGCGCAGTGCCAGAAACGCCTCGCTGCTCTTCACCGGACGCAGCGGCGTATCCACCCGTTCGATCCGCCACGCGCGCGGGGCGACAACGATCGGCTTTTCGATCGCGCGCCCGTCAGAAAGCGTCGCCACCAGCTTCGCGGTAGGCGGCGCATCCCGATCGAACGCAATCAGGAATCGCCCTTCGGCATCGACCTCCACCGCCTGCCCGTCGAGCGTCAGTGTCGCCGTCCCGGCTGGTGCCGTCCCGCTTGTCGCGCCCCCCTGAATGAACGGTCCCGCCAGCATGAAATCAGCGTTGAGCGCAGGCGCAGCGGCGGTCAGCCACAGCATCAGTGCCGCGCCCACGATCCGCAACCTCATCCCAGTTCCGCCTTGGTCGAGGCTTCGGCGCTGGCATAGGGCTCCTGCCGCGCGATGCTCCAGTAACGCAAATCCTCCAGCGCGATCTTCTGCCCGGTCACGGCGCACAGCACATGGTCGCCCGCCTGCAACACGCGGAAGGTGAAAGGGAGATAATGGAGCCGGGCGATCCGGTCCCTGTTCGACATCAACATAGAATTTCGGCCTCTCTTTCAGGCATGTCAGGAAAACAGATCCTGCTGCTGCACAGTCTTTTCGGCTTTCGACTTGCGCACAGGCCGGGAAGGCGTGGACGAAGCGGCCGGGAGCGGAGCCACCACGCCGCCCACCGCAGCATCCACCGTGCCATCCTTGAAGTGCAGCGTCACCGCCCCAGCCGCCTGCGCCTCACCCACCGACTGGACAAGATGCCCGCCCGCCATCACCCGCGCATAACCTCTTGCAAGCGGCAAATCGGGATCGAGCGAAGCGAAGTGGCGCGACAGGCGATCGAACGCCGTCGCACGATCGGCATGAACCCGCGCCAGATAATCGGGCCGCAACCGCATCCGGTCCAGCCGCTCGCGCGCCCGCGACAGATACTGGTTGAGCAAGCCGGGCCGCAGCGCCCCGCCCGCCTGATTCAAATGCGCCCGCGCCTCGACCAACCGGTGGCTAAGACCGCGATTGAGTCTTGCCGACGCATCGTCGAGCCGCTGCCGTTGCGGGCTGAGCAGCATGTCAGGCGTCGGCATCAATCGCGCCTGCATTTCCAGTCGCTCGCGCGCCTGCCCTGCCCCGCGCCGGACCGCCCGCCCGGACCGCAATCCCATTTCGGCGAGGCTCGCCAGCAACTCCGCCCGCACCGGCACCGCCATTTCGGCAGCAGCGGTCGGCGTCGGTGCCCGCCGGTCGGCGGCATGGTCGCACAAAGTCGTGTCCGTCTCATGCCCTACCGCCGAGATGATGGGGATGCTGCATTCGGCGACAGCGCGTACGACGATCTCTTCGTTGAAACTCCACAGATCCTCGATCGACCCGCCGCCCCGCGCGACGATGACGAGGTCGGGACGCGGCACCGGCCCGCCCGGCTGCATCGCGGAAAAGCCGCGCACCGCACGCGCCACCTGTTCCGCCGCGCCCTGCCCCTGCACCAAAACCGGCCACAGCAGCACGTCGGTCGGGCAGCGATCGGCCAGGCGATGCAGGATGTCGCGGATAACCGCCCCCGTGGGCGACGTCACCACGCCGATCGTTCGCGGCAGGAAAGGCAGCGCCCGCTTGCGCTCCAGCGCGAACAGCCCCTCAGCCGACAGCTTCGCCTTCAGCTTTTCGAGCAGCGCCATCAACGCGCCTTCGCCCGCCAACTCCATGCGGTCGATCACGATCTGATACTTCGACCGTCCCGGATAAGTGGTGAGCTTGCCGGTGGCGATCACCTCCACCCCGTCCTGCGCGGCAAATGCGAGCCGTTGCGCGCCGCCCTTCCACATCACCCCGTCGATGACGGCATTGTCGTCCTTCAGACACAGGTAAAGATGGCCGGACGCCGCACGCTTGAACCCCGAAATCTCGCCGCGAAGGCGCACATGGCCGAAGCGATCCTCCACCGTGCGCTTCAGTGACGCCGACAATTCGCTGACGCTGAGCGGCGGCGCGTTGTCCCCCGCGCGATCCTCCGCTAACAGGCGGCCCGAACTGTCATAGGCATCAAATTCCGGGGACATGGGCGACATGAACATCCTTCTGCTGGGCGGCGGCGGCCGCGAACATGCGCTCGCGTGGAAGCTGGCGCAATCGCCCCGGCTCGATACGCTCTACGCCACGCCGGGCAACCCCGGCATAGCCGAGCACGCCACGCTGGTCGACCTCGATGCGACCGATCATCGCGCAGTCGTCGATTTCTGCCTGCGCCAGAGCATCGGCCTCGTCGTCATCGGTCCCGAAGCGCCACTGGTCGATGGCCTCGCCGACAATCTGCGGGTCAAGGGCTTCCCCGTCTTCGGCCCCGGCAAGAAGGCCGCGCAACTGGAAGGATCGAAGGGTTTCACCAAGGATCTGTGCAAGCGCGCGGGCATCCCCACCGCCGCCTATGAGCGCATCAAGAGCAAGGATGGCGCGATAGCCGCCCTCGTCGATTTCGCGCTGCCCGTCGTCATCAAGGCGGATGGCCTCGCGGCCGGCAAGGGCGTCATCATCGCCGAAACCCGCGACGAAGCCGTCGCCGCGATCGAAGAGATGTTCTCCGGCGCATTCGGCGCGGCGGGCGCGGAAGTCGTCCTGGAAGAGTTCATGTCCGGTGAGGAGGCGAGCTTCTTCGCGCTGACGGACGGCAGCGCAATCCTCCCCTTCGGCTCGGCGCAGGATCACAAGCGCGTCGGTGATGGCGACACCGGCCCCAACACCGGCGGCATGGGCGCATATAGCCCGGCGCGGGTGTTGACGCCCGAACTGGAGCAGCAAGTGCTCGACCGCATCATCCGCCCCACGGTGGAGACGCTGGCGGCGGAAGGATCGCCCTATTCCGGCGTTCTCTATGCGGGACTGATGCTGACCGACGAAGGGCCGAAGCTGATCGAATATAATGCCCGGTTCGGTGACCCCGAATGCCAGGTGCTGATGATGCGTTTCGACGGCGATCTGGTCAATCTGCTGCTGGCGGTGGCGGAAGGACGCCTCGCCGATGAAGGCCCGGTCGAACTGGCCGATCGCACCGCGCTCACGATCGTCATGGCCGCAAACGGCTATCCCGGCAGACCCGAAAAGGGCGGCGCGATCGACGGCATCGCGACGGCGGAGGCCGCCGGGGCCAAGGTCTTTCACGCAGGCACCGCGCTCAGGGATGGCACACTCGTCGCCAATGGCGGGCGAGTGCTCAACATCACCGCGACAGGGAACAGCGTGGGCGCGGCGCAGCAGGCGGCCTATGCCGCAGTTGGCGCGATCCACTTCCCCACCGGCTTCTGCCGAAGGGATATCGGCTGGCGCGAAGTCGCCCGCGAGACAAACTGACATCTTGCGGTCGGCTTGAAAGCACCCCTACATAGGGCAAAGATCACAGGCGGGAGAAGGCGATGCAGGAATTTTTCATGGACTATGGGCTGTGGCTGCTGGTCGGCCTGCTCATCGTCATCGGCCTCGTCTTCCTGCTGTCGGGGCGCAACAAGGGCGACGCGGCGGAAGCGATCGAGCCGCACGAAAGCAGCCGCCCGGTCATCCAGCCGGTCGAAGCCATCGCGCCGCTCGACAGCGCGCTGACGCCTGCGTCGCCGGCCGTCGATATTCCCGTCGTCAGCCCTTCGGTCGCGACGGCAGAGCCGGAAGAGATTACCGCGCCTACGGTCGCGCCGACCCCGATCGCGGCCGAACCCTCCGCCACGGCAGCGCCCGCCGCCGCGTCCACCGATACCGACGACTTGCTTAAGCTCAAAGGCGTCGGCCCCAAGCTCAAGACTTTGTTGATCGAACTCGGCGTTACCCGCTTCTCCCAGATCGCCGCCTGGACCGACGCCGACATCGCCGCGATCGACGCAAGGCTCGGCAACTTCAAAGGCCGTCCCATCCGCGACCAGTGGGTGGATCAGGCGAAATATCTGGCCGCAGGCGACACCGCCGGTTTTGAAGCGAAGTACGGTAAGCTTTAGGCATTCGCTACCCCCACCCACGCCGTCATTCCCGCGAAAGCGGGAACCCATCTCCTGACGTAGCGGCTGGACGCAGGGCGGGAGATGGATCCCCGCCTTCGCGGGGATGACAAAGTTTGCTTGATCCGTCTGTTCTCCACCAAGAAAAAGGGCCGGTGGCTCACACCACCAACCCTCTAATTTGCAGCGCTGAAGCGCAAAAAGATCAGCCGACGATTTCGTCCGGCTTGAAGAAGTAGGCGATCTCGGTCGCGGCATTTTCTTCGCTGTCCGAACCATGGACGGAATTGGCCTCAATCGATTCGGCCAGTTCCTTGCGGATCGTGCCGACGTCGGCATTGGCGGGGTTGGTCGCGCCCATGATATCGCGGTTGCGCTTCACGGCGTCCTCGCCTTCCAGCACCTGGACGACGACCGGACCGGAGATCATGAAGGCGACGAGATCGGCGAAGAAGGGGCGCTCCTTGTGCACGGCATAGAAGCCTTCGGCCTGCTCGCGGCTCATGCGGATGCGCTTCGAAGCGACGACACGCAGGCCCACTTCCTCCAGCATCTTGGTGACCGCGCCGGTCAGGTTGCGACGGGTCGCATCGGGCTTGATGATCGAAAAGGTGCGCGTGACGGCCATGGCCCTCAATACTCCAGATTGTTGGAAGAAAGTTGCGCGCCCTTTAGACGCGGGCGAAGCGCTCCGCAAGGGGGGCATATCTCGGAGTTACGGCTCTTATAAGTCAACAGAAGCGCAATAGATTGCCCTGCTGATCGATTTACCAAGCATCCGCGTTCTTTCGGTCAATGGAACACTCCTTCAACCACTTGCCAGGTACGACGTTAATAGCGGCGCTCAAAGGCACACGGTAGAAGCTCATCGTCCGATAGCTCCAGGCATAAGGCACGCAATCTTTCATCGCGGCTGCATGTAAGTAGAACTGATATTCTTCTGGCGCATTGCGAAGCGATTGTAGGAATGAGTGCTGCGTCTGGGGATTCCCCGAAATCTCTCCAGCCCTGCTTTTGTCAACCTGTCTGCGTAAGCCGCGACGCCGAGCACGGAACCGCCCAGTCCGATGACGATAAAAAAAAGGTCCGCGCAAAAACCACAATCGAGCAGGTATGCGAAAACTCAGCGATGCGATTGCAAAGCAGACGAGAGGAACCCAAGTCCAATGTGGCGCACCTAGCCGTTCCGGTTCAAGCGCCAAAAATACCGGCTTGAATACGCTGCCAAAGGCAAAAATGGCTATTGCCACATAGGTAACGCAGCCTGGCGCGATCGCTTTGATAATGGCTGCCGGCCATGCTTCTCCACTTACGGCCCCTGCACCCATTTCCGCCCATCCTGCCGCCAGAAGCGCGGTTCGACGCCTTCCGCCTTGCTCAATACCCGCCAGCTTGCGCGCGCGCCGTCGATCGTGTCGGCGTCGAAGAAGTAGAAGGCGCGTTCGAACGCCAGTGCCTCGTCGCGCCAGACGCCGTCCGCGATCGCGACATGGCGCGCGCTGTTTGCGGGCTTGCAGTCGGTGGCGAGCAGGATCGGCTGCACGGCCTCCCGCGCTTCGCCTGCCCGACCATGCGCCAGGAAGCTTTCAGGCGGCCCCGCCCACAGCCCTTCGGATATGCGGTCGAGCCTGTCAGCCTCGCCCGACACCACCAGCAACCGCTCGCCCATCCCGAGGATGCGGCCCGCGATCGCTGGCAGCACGGCCTCGACGGGATCGCGGCTCAGCTGGTAGAAATCGACCTGCATTCTTCTCCCTTCTCGTCATCCCCGCGGAGGCGGGGATCCATCTCACGACCTCGGTCCAGTCGCTAGGTTCGGAGATGGGTTCCCGCGTTGGCTGCGCCGCCCTTCGGGTCGCGGGAATGACGAAGGTTTGTATAACTAAACGCAGTTCATATCACCCCTCGAACTTGTCCGCCACCAGCCGGTCGAGCAACCGCACACCATATCCGGTCGCGCCTTTGTCCCACACGGCACCCGGCTTATCAGCCCACACCATGCCCGCGATGTCGAGATGCGCCCATTTCACGCCCTCGTCGATGAAGCGCTTGAGGAACTGCGCCGCCGTGATCGATCCGGCAAAGCGCGGCCCGATATTCTTCATATCGGCGATCGGGCTGTCGATCAGCTTGTCATAGGCGGCCGACAGCGGGAAGCGCCACAGCGGGTCGCCCGCTACCTGCCCCGCCGCGATCAGGTCGGTGGCAAGACCGTCGTCGTTGGAGAAGATGCCCGCATATTCGCTGCCCAGCGACACGATCATCGCGCCGGTCAGCGTGGCGAGATCGACGATCACTTCAGGCGCATAAGTCTTCTGCGCCCAGGTCAGCGCATCGCACAGAACCAGCCGCCCTTCGGCATCGGTGTTCAGCACCTCGATGGTCTGGCCCGACATCGACGTCACGATATCGCCGGGGCGCTGAGCATTGCCGTCGGGCATATTTTCGACGAGGCCGCAGATGCCGACGACGCGCGCCTTCGCCTTGCGCCCGGCCAGTGCCTTGATCGCACCCGCGACCGCGCCCGCGCCGCCCATGTCCCACTTCATGTCCTCCATGCCCGCTGCGGGCTTGATGGAGATACCCCCGGTGTCGAAGGTCACGCCCTTGCCAACGAAAACCACCGGCTTGGCCTGCGCACCACCAGTGCCATCCCACTCCATTGCGATCAGCCGCGCCTCTCGCACCGACCCCTGCGCCACGCCCAGCAGCGCGCCCATGCCCAGATCCTCCATCGCCGCGCGATCAAGCACTGTGATCTTGACGCCCAGTTCCGTCAGGTGCGCGCACCGCTCCACAAACGTCTCGGGATAGAGGATGTTGGCCGGTTCCGACACCAGTTCGCGAGTGAACGCGATGCCGTCGGCCACGGCGGACAGCCGTTCCCAGGCCGCGCCAGCGTCCCCCGACACGACGGTCAGGTTGGCGAGCGTCGGCTTCGCCTTTTCCGGCTGCCTCGTGCGATAGGTGTCGATCCGCCAGCTGCGCAGCTTCACGCCATAGGCCAGCCGCGCCGCCTGCTCACCGCTCGCGCCGCCGGGGAATTCGACGGCGGCATGGGTCGCACCGCTGTTCAAAAGCTTGGCGGCAAGGCCCGCGCCCGCCTTCTCATAATCGGCGTCGGCCCCTGCGCCAACGCCGGTCAGCACGATCCGCAGCAGCTTGCCGCCTTCCTCCACGAAGGTCTCGAAGGTCGCACCCGCCTCTCCGGCAAAGCGTGCCGCGCCCGCAGCGCCCGCCACCGTATTGCCCGCCGCGATCGGCAGTGCGTCGAACCCGCCTTTCGCCACGGCAAAGGCGAGCGTGTCGGTTTCGGGACGGGTGGGGCTGATCGCGATCTGCATGAATGGACCTTTTCTTGTTTCGGACGTTTGGCCGGGTTATTCGCCAGATAGTATGGCCTATCGCGTCTGGCAAAGGGCGTTCGACCGATTTTGGGGGGAAAGAATTGGGCAATGATTGCGGCGCACGCCAAGCAGTGCGATAGGCGGGTCGATATGCGCCCCCCGATGAGGCTCCTTTTGGCTCCTTCCTTCCTGTTTCGGCCTTCTTCCCGCGCCGCCTTACTCATGGGCGGAGCGGTCGCCGCGCTTGCGCTACCCGCCCATGCACAGGATCAACTGCAAGCGCCCGCGCAGCAGCAGCCTCAGCCGGATCCGGGCGAACCCCGCCTCAACGAGCCTGCGGTCGGCCTCAGCGCGCCGGACGCCCCCGTTCCGACCGAAGACGACCAGCTCGGCTTCGCCGCCGACGCGCTCGAATATAACAGCGACAGTGATGTCGTGACCGCCACCGGCAAGGTTCAGTTGCTGCGCGAAGGCAATCGGCTGCGCGCCGACAAGGTCGAATGGAACCGCAAGACGGGCAAGGTAGAAGCGCAGGGCAATGTCTCCGTCACCGATCCCGAAGGCAATATCGCTTACGGCGACCGATTCGATGTGACCGATACGCTGAAGGACGGCGCGGTCGACAATATGCTGCTGGTGCTGCAATCGGGCGGGCGGCTGGCGGCGGTAAAGGGCGACCGGGTCAACGGCGTCTATAATCTGCACAGCGCCGCCTATACCGGCTGCGCGGTCGAGGACAGCGACGGTTGTCCCAAGGAGCCGACCTGGCGCATCAACGCCGTCCGCGTCACCTATGATCCGGTGCGCCAGCGGGTGAGCTACAAGAATGCGACGATCGAGTTGTTTGGCCTGCCGCTCATCCCGCTCCCCGGCCTCAGCCACCCGGTGGGCGACGGGGGCAGCAGCGGCCTGCTCATTCCCAATCTGCGCTACGACCGCAACAACGGGTTCGAGGTGGCGACCCCCTATTATTTCAAGCTGGCCCCTAACCGCGACCTGACGATCACGCCGCACGTCTACACCGACGCGCTGCCGATGTTGCAGGGGGAATATCGCCACCTCTATGATCGTGGCGCGTATCAGATCACGGGCTACGCCACCTATGGCCGCCGCGTGGGGGTCAGCGCACTCGATACCGAAAATAATTCCCAGAAAGATTTCCGCGGCTATCTCGACGCGACCGGAAAGCTGCAACTTTCGCCGGAATGGAGCATCGAGGGCTCGATCCGCATGGCGAGCGACCGCACCTTCCTGCGTCGCTACGACATCAATTACGATGACCGGCTACGCTCGACCGTGGGCGCGCAGCGGATCGACGACAGCAGCTACTTCTCGATCCGCGGCTGGGCGGTCCAGACCTTGCGCCTCGGTGATTCGCAAGGCCAGACACCGATCGCCTTGCCCGTCATCGATTACCGCAAGCGCATCAAGGATCCCTGGCTCGGCGGCGTGTTGCAACTTCAGGCGAACACGCTCGCCATCACCCGCACCCATGGGCAGAATACGCAGCGCGCCTTCACTGCCGCGCGGTGGGATTTGCGCACGCTGACCGGCATGGGTCAGGAGGTCACCTTCACCGGCTATCTGCGCGGCGACGTGTATCACAGCAGTGACAACGACTTGACCGATATCGTCAGCTATCGCGGCAATGACGGCTGGCAGACGCGCGGCATCGCTGCGGCGGCTGTGGACGTGCGCTGGCCGTTCATCGGCGAAGCCTTCGGCGGGGTGCAGCGAGTCGCGCCGCGCGTGCAAATCGTTGCCGCCCCGCACCTCGCCAACCTGTCGCTCCCCAACGAAGACGCACGCGCCATCGATCTGGAGGACAGCAACCTCTTCGCGCTCAATCGCTTCTCGGGATACGATCGGTTCGAGGACAGTTCGCGCGTGACCTATGGCGTCGAATATAGCCTGGAGCTCGCCAACTTCTCGCTCGAAAGCAATATCGGGCAAAGCTATCGCCTCAATTCGCGCGAAAGCATCCTGCCGGATGGCACGGGCCTGTCCGATCGCCTGTCCGACGTCGTGGGTCGCACGACGATCCGCTACAAGGATTTCGTCAGCTTCACGCATCGATACCGGCTCGACAAGAACAGCTTCGCCGTCCGCCGCAACGAAATCGACACCACCATCGGCAGCAAGTCAACCTACGTGATGGCGAGCTATCTGCGCCTCAACCGCGACGCCAATTCCGGGCTGGAGGATTTGCAGGACCGCGAGGAATTGCGCCTGGGCGCCCGCGTCCAATTCGCCCGCTTCTGGTCGGTCTTCGGATCGACCGTCGTCGACCTCACCGACGCAAAGGAAGATCCCGGCAGCCTTGCCGACGGATTCGAGCCGGTACGCCATCGCTTGGGCATCGCGTATGAGGACGACTGCCTGACGCTCGGCCTCACCTGGCGGCGCAACTATCAGACCACGGGTGACGCGCGCGCCGGCAACGGATTCGCGCTGCGGCTAGCTTTCCGCAATCTTGGCATATAAGGATCACGCGGTTCCTGTTTTCCGCGTCAGGGCCGGTTAAGGCGTCCTGACGCATGACGCGTGGACCTATTTGGAGTTTACAGCCGACAATGCTGCCCGTTGTTTCCTCGCCCAGCCGCGTGATCCCCCATGTTCGCGCGGGCCTGCGCACGCTGATGCTGTCCACCGTCCTTCTCGCGAGCGGGATGCAGGGCGTCGCTGCGCAGACGGTCGATGACGAAGGCGGCATCTCGTCGCAGGGTCTGAACCTGCCCAAGGATCTGACCATCTTCGGCAAGAGCGATCCCAACATTCGCAAGGCGACGGCGATCGTCAACGGTCGCATTATCACCGGCACCGACGTCGATCAGCGCCTCGCCCTCATCATCACCGCCAATGGCGGCAAGGTGTCGGACGAGGAAAAGGAACGGCTGCGCGTTCAGGTGCTGCGCAACCTGATCGACGAAACGCTCCAGATTCAGGAGGCCGCCGCTAACGACATCAAGATTTCGTCCGCCGAGATCGAACAGAGCTTCGAGCGGGTCGCGGGCAATTTCCGCCAGTCCCCCAAGCAGTTCGCCGAATATTTGCGCACGCAGGGCAGCTCGGCCGCCAGCATCAAGCGCCAGATCGAGGGCGAACTCGCCTGGAGCCGCCTGCAACGAAGCAAGATCCAGCCCTTCGTCAACGTGTCGGAGGAAGAGGTGAAGTCGGTCGTCGATCGCCTCAACGCGGCCAAGGGCACCGACGAGTTCCGTATCGGCGAAATCTACCTTCAGGCGACGCCGGAAAACCGCGCCCAGATCGTCGCCAACGCGCGCAACATCATCGAACAGATCCAGAAGGGCGGCAGCTTCCAGGCTTATGCCCGCCAATTCTCCGAAGCATCGACCGCATCGGTCGGCGGCGACCTCGGCTGGATCCGTCCCGCCCAGCTTCCTGCCGAACTCGCGCAGGCGGCGCAGGAAATGCAGGTCGGCCAGATCGCAGGCCCGATCGAGACGGTCGGCGGCGTGTCCATCATCTACGTCATGGACAAGCGCAAGGTGCTGACCGCAGACCCACGCGATTCTCTGCTCAGCCTCAAGCAACTGTCGGTCAACTTCCCCAAGGGCACGACCAAGGAACAGGCGAGCGCCAAGGCCGCGACCTTCGCCGCCGCGATCAAGGAGATCAAGGGCTGCGGCCAGGCGAACGAGGTTGGTGGCAAGATCGGCGCGGACGTGGTCGACAACGACAATGTCAAGCTGCGCGATCTGCCGCCGCAGTTGCAGGACATCCTCCTCAACCTTCAGGTCGGCCAGTCCACCCCGCCCTTCGGCTCGATCAACGACGGCGTGCGCGTGCTGGTGGTCTGCGGTCGCGACGAACCCGCCGCCGCCGGTGCCGCCAACCCCGAACAGATCATGGCGCAGCTGGAAGAGGAACGCGTCAACAAGCGCGCCCGCATCTACCTGCGCGATCTTCGCCGCGATGCCATCATCGAATATAACTGACGGCGGTCCCCTGACGGCACCGTTCGCGGTGCCGCTGGGCGATCCGGCGGGCATCGGCCCGGAAATTGTCGCGAAAAGCTGGGTCATGCGTGAAGCGCGTGGCCTTGCCCCTTTCTTCGCGCTCGGCGATCCCGCGTCGCTGCGCGCCGTCTGGCTCGGCCCGATCGAGAAGATCGACGCGCCGGAAGAAGCCGCCGCCGTCTTCACCCGCGCGCTCCCCTGCCTTCAGGTCGCGGACGCGGGTGCCGTGACGCCCGGCACCCCCAGCGTGGAGGGCGCACGCACCGCATTCCAGGCGCTCGAAGTCGCGGTCGGCCTCGCCCGCTCCGGCTCCGCCGCTGGCGTCGTCACCGCGCCGGTCGGGAAAGAACAGCTGTACGGCGTCGGCTTTACCCATCCGGGCCAGACCGAATTCATCGCCGAACGCTGCGGCGTCGCGCCGCATAACGCGGTGATGATGCTCGCGGGACCATCGTTGAAGGTCGTGCCGATTACCATCCACATCCCGCTGGCCGACGTGCCTGCCGCGCTCACCATCGATCTGATCCGTGCGCGTGCCACCACCACGGCCAAGGGCTTGAAGCGCAATTTCGGCATCGCCCGCCCGCGTCTCGCGGTCGCCGGTCTCAATCCCCATGCAGGCGAGAATGGCGCGCTGGGCCGTGAGGAGATCGACGTGATCCGTCCCGCCATCGACGCCTTGCGCGAAGAGGGTCTCGACATCGTCGGCCCGCTCGCCGCCGATGGCATGTTCCATGCCCGCGCCCGCGAGACTTATGACGCCGCGCTCTGCATGTATCATGATCAGGCGCTGATCCCGATCAAGACGTTGAACTTCGACGAAGGCGTCAACATCACGCTTGGCCTGCCGATCGTGCGCACCTCGCCCGACCATGGCACCGCCTTCGGCATCGCAGGGACAGACAGCGCCAATCCAGGCGCGATGATCGCCGCGCTGCGCATGGCCGAAGCCGCCGCCCGCGCCCGCCGTGACGCCTGCCAAGCCGCCCATGGCTGAAACCAGACCGGCGCTCCCCCCGCTGCGCGACGTCATCGCGCGCCACGGACTTGCCGCCAGCAAGGCGCTGGGCCAGAATTTCCTGCTCGACGAACATCTGCTCGACCGGATCACAGCTATTCCCGGCCCGCTCGATGAACAACCGGCGTTCGAGGTCGGCCCCGGCCCTGGCGGCCTCACCCGCGCCATCCTGCGCGCGGGCGCGAAGCTCGTCGCGGTCGAACGCGACCAGCGCTGCCTCCCCGCGCTCGCCGAACTGGAGGACGCCTTCCCCGGCCAGCTGCGCGTCATCTCCGGCGACGCGATGCAGGTCGATGCCCATGCGGAGGCCGGAAGCGGCGCGCGTATCATCGCCAACCTCCCCTATAATGTCGGCACGCCGCTGCTCGTCGGCTGGCTGTCCGCCGACTGGTCGCCGCTCCCCTGGTGGCACAGCCTGACGCTCATGTTCCAGATGGAGGTGGCCGAGCGCATCGTCGCCAAACCCGGCACCGATCATTATGGCCGCCTCGCCATCCTCTCCCAATGGCGCAGCGACGCGCGCATCGCGATGAAGGTCCACCGCAGCGCCTTCACCCCGCCGCCCAAGGTCATGTCGGCGGTCGTCCATGTAACGCCCAAGCCCGCACCCGAAGGCGTAGACCTCAAATATCTCGAACGCCTGACCGCCGCCGCCTTCGGCCAACGCCGCAAGATGCTCCGCCAGAGTCTCAAGGGCTTACCGGGCGCACTGGATGCGCTTGCCGATGTCGGGATCGCCGTCGAACGACGAGCCGAAACGGTAAGCGTCGAAGAGTTCGTGGAAGTGGCGAGGATGCTGAGCGCCTGATCGATATATTTGCGATGATTATGACGTATCCGGGCAGGTCTGTCCCTGCCCGGATGACTGAGGTCGTAACAATCGACTAAGCGGGCGGTTGAAAGGCCGCGAGTTCCACCATCGTCTTTCGCGCCATTTGCTGAAACCCACGCATGATCCCTTCCCATGTATCGATGCGTACGTCAAAGGGTCTATGCGGACGCCGATTGGTGATCATGGCAGCCGTCAATGCAGGATTTTGGCCCGCCAAGGCGCCACCGGCAGCGGTACCGATAGCCCCGCCTATTGCGCCGAACCGCATCCCGCGCTTCACGTCGAAGTCCATGCTTTGTGTTTGCTCCCAAACGATGGCGTTAGTTGCGATGTCCCGCAATCTATATACCACCATACTCGTATGACGAGATCCACTGACTAGGGGGGTTATGGTCATGGATTTTACATCCCCGGTCAACTCGTACCGGGCGTTTTCCGGCTTTTTCGCCATGAATCCATTTGTCTTTAAAGCGGCGGTGTAGGTGCGATTAAACCACCCGTTTGCGGGTTCACCGTCGGATGGTGATGTAAATACTTTCTCAGCCACCTCAGCCGGCACGACGTCATGTACGCTTGGTCCGCCACTTGCCGGACCAAGCCTGATAGCCCCAGCCATCGGGTTGCCAGGCGCCAAGGTTACGACCCGTTCTGCGGCATGAGCCGCCAACGGTTCCAGAGAAAACGCAAATACAATGAAAGCCAGAACACGCATTATGACTACCCCCCAATAAGTCGTCTTTTTCTATCGCGGCGGTGAGCGTAATCAAGTGCGGAGAATTAATTAGAAATCTCTGCTTTCGAAAATAGAAGCCGACTACGCGCGCAATCCCGTTTCCCATTCCCTTTCATAAAAGAAGCAGTGGGACTTATCCAAGAAGCGAGTAATCGCAGCGGAAGAACGCACGCTCTACCAGCACGCAGGTCTGTCCCCTTGCTGACGCAGTGGATGGGGACATTACTTCCAACCTTCGAATCACAGGCCAGCCGCCTCCGCCCGCGCCACCAGCGCGCGGGCTTCATCCACATGCATCGCCTCGATCATCCGTCCCTCGAACCGCTCTGCTCCGCCGCGTGCCGCTTCGATCAGTCGCCGCGCGTCCGCCACCGCCTGCGCGTCCGGGCCGAACACCTGATTGGCGACCGGCACATGGCTTGGATGGATCACCGTCTTGCCGTCGAAGCCCCATGCCTTCCCCTCGGCGCATTCCGCTTCCAGCCCGCTCTCGTCATCCAGCCGGTTGTGCACGCCGTCGAACACGGCGATCCCCGCCGCCCGCGCCGCGAGCACCACCACCTGCAACGCGTGGGCCAGCCCCTCGCGCCCCGCCGATTCTGGAACGCCCAGATCGCGCCGCAGGTCGTTCAGCCCCACGAACAGCGCCGCGCACCCTTCTCCCGCCGCGATCGCAGGCGCCGCCAGCACGCCGCGCGCGCTTTCGATCATCGCGATCACCGGCTTCTGCGCGACCGAGAACACGTCCTTCACCTGTTTGGGATGCTCGACCTTGGGCAGCACGACATAGTCCGCCGCCGCCCCCTTCATCGCCACCATCTCGCGCCCATGCGTCGGCTGCCCCTCGATATTGATGCGCACGCCCGCCAGCCGCCCGCCAAAGCCTTCGCCCAGCGCCTCGACGGCGCGCTCCAGCGCCACCGCCTTCTCATCCCCAGGCACCGCATCCTCCAGATCCAGCACCAGCATGTCGCACGGCAAGGTCCGCACCTTGGCGATCGCGCGCGGGTTGGATGCGGGCAGGAACAGGATCGATCGGACGTGGCGCAGTTGCATGGGCATCTCCTTGACGCTCTCTCTTTAGCCCGTCCTGGCGGATCGTGAAACCGCCGCCACCTGTCCTACACACCCTGCGCCATGCGACGATCGCGCCATGGACACAGACCTTCTCACCTTCACCCCGGTCCCTCTCAAGCGGCGCGCGCGCGGCTGGACGAGCGATGCGCAAATCGCCTTCATTCAGGCGCTCGCCCGCTGCGGCGTCGTGACGCAGGCGGCGCGCAGCGTCGGCTGTTCGCCCCGCTCCGCCTATCTGCTGCGGCAAAAGCCCGGCGCGGAGAGTTTCGCCGCCTCCTGGGATTGGGCGATCGAATATAGTATGGACGATGCGCGCGCGCGCGCTTTCGCGCTCATCGGCGGGCGGGAAGAGCGCATCCTGACCCGCAACGGGCGCATCGTAGGCAAGCGCTATGTCCCCAATCATCGCGTGCTGCTCGCCGCGCTGCGCGCGCGCACCGCCGAATGCTTCGGCGGGCACAATATGCCCCATCGTATCCGCATCGCAGAGCGCGAAAAGATTGAAGGGGAAGCGTCACCCGACAGCCGGAAAAAGCTACCGCGCAGGAAGGCCACGCCCGCCGCCGCTTTGTTATGATCTGTCGAAAGTAGGAAATATCCTGTCGCAAAGGGCGCGAAATATGCGAAGTTAAGGGGAACGATACACCGGAGCTTCCCCACATGACCCTTTCCCGTCGCGATGTCCTCGCCGCCGGTTCCTCCCTCGCCACGCTGGCCGCCATGCCCGCGCGCGCCGTCACGCCTTTGTCACCCGACATGGAAGCGCGGGCGATGCTGGAGACGATGGCGGAGGAGATGCTGGCCGACGCGCCCGAAACCGCCAGCGGTCTCGGCATCGACACCGGGCCTCGCGCTGCGCTGAAACACCGGCTCGGTAACAAGACACCCGCAGGTCAGGCGCAGATCGCCTCCCATGTGAAATCCCGCCTCGCCAAATTGCGCGCCGTTGATCTGACGCCCCTCTCGCCTGAAACCCGCACCGATGTCGAGGTCGTTCTGACCGCGCACGAAACCGCCGAGAAGGGCTTCGCCTTCCCCTTCGGCGACATGGCGATCATGAACAGCAACTGGTCCTATCGCAACTCGCCCTATGCCGTGGCGCAGAACACGGGCGGCTTCGTCGAGACGCCCGACTTCCTCGACAGCAATCACGTCATCAAGACGCCTGCCGACGCCGACGCCTATCTCGACCGGCTGAAGGTCTATGCCGCCAATCTCGACGGCGAAACCGAGCGGCTCAAGCATGATGCCGGGATCGGCGTCGTCGCGCCCGCCTTTCTGCTCGACAAGACGCTGAAGCAGATGACGACGGTGCAGGGCCAGCCGGTCTATCAATGGGTGCCCGTCACCTCGCTCGCGCGGCGGACCAAGGACATGAAGGGCGACTATCAGACAAAGGCGCTCTCGATCACCCGCGACGCGATCGCCCCGGCGCTCGCCCGTCAGGTCGCCGAACTCCAGCGCCAGCGCAAGGACGCGACGATGGATGCGGGCGTGTGGAAGCTGCCGCAGGGCGAGAATTATTATCGCTGGGCGCTCGCCGCCGGGACCACGACCACCATGTCGCCCGACGAGGTTCATAAGCTCGGCCTCGACCAACTCGCCGCGCTCCAGTCTCAGGCCGATACGCTGCTCAAGTCGCTGGGCATGACCAAAGGCACCGTCGGCGAACGCATGACTGCTATGGGCAAGGATCCGCGCTACCTCTTCCCCGATGACGACAAGGGGCGGCAGCAGATCCTGAGCTACATCGACGGCCGCCTCGCCGACATTCGCACACGCCTGCCCCGCGCGTTCGCGACGCTGGTCCCCGCCAACCTCATCGTCAAGCGCGTGCCGGTGGAGATCGAAGCGGGAGCGCCGGGCGCCTATGCCGGGGCGGGATCGATCGACGGCAGAGTGCCGGGCAACTATTACATCAACCTGCGCGACACCAGCATCTGGCCCCGCTACTCACTGCCGACGCTCTGCTATCATGAGGGCATCCCCGGCCATATCTGGCAGGGCGAATATACCTATAAGCTGCCGCTGATCCGCTCGCTCCTCGCGTTCAACGCCTATTCCGAAGGCTGGGCGCTTTATGCCGAACAGCTTGGCGACGAACTGGGCGTTTATGAAGGCGATGTCGCCGGACGGCTCGGCTATCTCCAGTCGATCGCCTATCGCTGTTGCCGCCTGGTGGTCGACACCGGCCTCCATGCCAAGCGCTGGACCCGCGATCAGGCCATCCAATGGTTCGCAACCACAAACGGCTCGACGGTCGAGGATGTGCAAGGCGAAGTCGATCGCTACTGCGCCTGGCCGGGGCAGGCGTGCGGTTACAAGGTCGGCCATGGCGAAATCGTCCGCCTGCGTGGAATGGCGCAACAGGCGTTGGGCGACCGCTTCGACTTCCGCCTGTTCAACGACATGGTGGTCAAGGGCGGCGGCGTGCCGATGACCGTGCTGGCGAGCAATGTTGACGCCTGGGTCAAGGAGCGGCGCGCGGCCTGAACCTGCCCCTATCCTCAACGTCACCCCAGCGCAGGCTGGGGTCTAAGGAGTGGTTGCGCTACCCCGCGCGAGATCCCAGCCTTCGCTGGGATGACGTTCGTAACAGGATGACGCGCAACAAGAAAAAGGCCGGAGGATCGCTCCGCCGGCCTTTCCTATTCCCGCAAAGTATTGGCTTACCCGACGAACGCCCGCTCGATCACGAACTGACCCGGCGCGGCGTTCGACCCCTCGGTGAACCCTGCACCCTCGAAGTAAGCCGCGAACTGCTTGATCATCTCCATGCTGCCGCACATCATGATCCGGTCGGTTTCGGGATCGAACTGCGCCGCGCCCGGAATCCCTTCGAACAGCGCACCGCTTTCGACCAGCTTGTCGATCCGCTGCGTATTGCCCTCAAACGGCTCGCGCGTCACGGTCGGTACATAGTGGAACTGCGCGGGCGCCTGTTCCGACACCAGCGGGTCTTCCGACCATTTGCCCTCCTGCTCGTCGCGGAAGGCGAGATCGCTCACCCGGCGCACCGAATGGACGACGACGACCTGCTCATAGAACTCGTACACATCGGGGTCGCGTGCTAGGCTGAGAAACGGCGCAAGCCCCGTGCCGGTCGACAGCATGAACAGCCGCTTGCCCGGCAGCAGCGCGTCGGTCACCAGCGTACCGGTCGGCTTGCGGCCAA
>JAAIGE0100589313.1_pt1 | contig 22353 bp, 20 predicted proteins | sample 6487951 | NCBI WGS metagenome assembly JAAIGE01 (sample SAMN13974128, study PRJNA590717) | phyllosphere metagenome | biome: tomato field; feature: multiple bacterial spot infested tomato fields; material: tomato leaves; isolation source: leaves from tomato fields | host: Solanum lycopersicum ...
CGAGGTCGACGAGGACGAGGATCGGGTTCTCGGACGTGCTCATGTCACACCAGCCTGTTCTGCACGAGGAAGTCGACGAGCTTCTCCGCCGCGTCGCCTTCGTCGACGATCTTGACGCCCGCGGCGCGCGGCGGCTTCTCCGAGACCGCGGTCATGATCGTGCGAGGCGCGACGGACGGATCGGCGGAGACCCCCAGGTCATCGAGGGAGAGGACCTCGAGCGGCTTCTTCTTCGCCGCCATGATGCCCTTGAAGTTGGGGAAGCGCGCGTCGGGCAGCGCCTCGGTGATCGAGATCACGGCCGGCAGGGAGGCGGAGACCGTCTGCGTCCCGGCATCCGCGGCGCGCGTTCCTGTGATCCCCTCCGCGGTGATCTCGACCGACGTCAGAGCGGAGACCTGCGCCCAGCCGAGGTGCTCGGCGAGCATCGCGGGGATCACGCCGCCGGAGCCGTCGGTGGAGAGGTTGCCCGTGATGACGAGATCCGGCTCTCCTCGGCGGATCGCCGCGGCGAGGACCTCGGCGGTGAGACCGAGATCGGCGCCGGCCAGACGCTCGTCGGCGATGTGCACGGCGGAGCCCGCGCCGATCGCGAGGGCGCGTCGCACCGATGCGGTCGATCCCTCGGGCGCCATCGTCACGGCGACGACCTCCGTGCCGTCGGCGCCGTCGGCATGACGCAGCGCGACCTCCAGGGCCCGTTCGGTGATCTCGTCGAGCACCACCTCTCCCGCGCCCCGGTCGGCCAGGCCGGTCTCGAGGCTCAGCCTGCGATCGCCATAGGTGTCCGGCACCTCTTTGACCAGGACGAAGATCTTCATCGATTGCTCCTCACGACTGCCCCGATTCTAGTCCCCTGATACCCAGTCCCACCGTAGGAGCGACTCGGAACCACCCCCGCGCCGACCGGCGGATGCCCTACCGTAGACACGTGGCCAGACCCCGTCCGCTTCCCGTGGATCCGCTCGCCGAGGCGAAGCGGCAATGGATCGCGCACGGATGGACCGACGCCGCCGACGGGATGGCTGTGGTCACCTCGGTCATGCGCGCCCAGCAGCTGCTGCTCGCCCGCGTGGACGCCACCCTGAAGCCCTTCTCGCTGACGTTCGCGCGGTACGAGATGCTGCGCCTGCTGGCCTTCAGCCGAGCGGGACGCCTGCCCCTGTCCAGTGTCGTCGCACGCCTGCAGGTGCACGCGACGACCGTGACGAGCACGGCCGAGCGCCTCGTCCGCGACGGCCTGATCGTCCGCGAGCCCCACCCGCACGACCGCCGGGCCGCACTCCTCGCCCTTACCGAGGACGGCCGCGGACTGGTCGGCCGCGCCACCACCGCCCTCAACGCGGAGGTCTTCGCCGATCCGGGCGTCACGCGAGACGACGCCGCCGAGCTCGTCGCCATCGTCGCCCGCATGCGCAAGGCCGCGGGCGACTTCGCCGACCCCCGCCCCCAGCCCGACCCGCTCTGACATGCCCCGCATCGAGCTCGAGCGCGTCATCGCCGCTCCTCCGGCCGCGGTGTACGCCCTCGCGCTGGACCCCGGTCTGCACCTGCGGTCGATGACGAGGTATCGAGAGACGATGATCGAGTCTCCCGCCGACGGCCGCTTCACGGAAGGGTCGACGGTGACGTGGCGGGCTCGGCACTTCGGCATCCCGTTCCGGTTGCGGTCGATGGTGTACGACCTCGACCCGCCGCGAGGATTCCGCGACCGCCAGATCGCCGGGCCCTTCGGAGCCTTCGTGCACGAGCACCGGTTCCTGGAGCACCCGAACGGCACTCTCATGCGCGACACGATCGAGTTCCACTCCCCCTTCGGCCCGCTCGGACGGCTCGTCGACGCGGCCGTGCTCGGTCGATACATGCGCCGCCTCATCGAACGCCGCAACGAGACGCTCGCCACAGAGGCAGAGGCAGAGGCAGAAGCAGACGGTCGCGGGCGTACCCTGTCGCCATGAGCGAACTCCATCCGCACTCCACGATCACGGCCTGATCGTCGGCGAGCCCCACCCGCGACCGTCGGGTCGCGAAGATCGTCGACGCTCTGCGCGGCCAGCGGCGACTCAGCGGTTCTGGAAGTCGGGCGCACGCTTCTCCCGGAAGGCGGACATGCCCTCCTTCTGATCGGCGGTGTCGAACAGCGCGGCGAAGGCCTGCCGCTCGTGCTCCAGCCCCTCGCTCAGACCGCTCTCGAGCGCGGCGTCGAGCGCCGCCTTCGCCGCGAACAGCGACGGCAGCGACTTCGACGCGATGGTCTCGGCGAGCGTCGACGCCTCCGCGAGGAGATCGGATGCCGGCACGACGCGTGAGACCAGGCCCGCGCGTTCCGCCTCGTCGGCCTTCATGAAGCGTCCCGAGAGGATCAGCTCCGCGGCCTTGTAGTACCCGACCGCCCGGATCAGACGCTGCGTGCCGCCCATGCCGGGGATGACGCCCAGGTTGATCTCCGGCTGACCGAAGGTCGCCGTGTCGGCGGCGAGGATGATGTCGCACATCATCGCGAGCTCGCAGCCCCCGCCGAGGGCGAAGCCCGAGACAGCGGCGATCACGGGCGTGCGCACCGCGGCGAAGTCGCGCCACACGCCGAAGTGGTCGGTGGAGACCATGTCGGATGCCGACATCGACTCCATCTCCTTGATGTCGGCTCCGGCGGCGAAGGCCTTCTCCGAGCCGGTCACCACGATCGCGCCGACCCCGTCGTCGGCGTCGAACGCCATCGCGGCGGCGGTCACCTCGTCGGCGACCTGACCGTTCAGCGCGTTCAGCGCGCCGGGCCGGTTCAGGGTGATCCACCCGACACGTCCGCGCTGCTCGACGAGGATCGTTTCGTACTCGGTCATCGTGATGCCCCCTCCGTCGTGGTCGTCCCAGTATGTCGTGCGTCTCGTCTCGCTCGGCTGCGCCGGGCTCGCTCGACGACCGAGAGAACACCGCTGCGCCGGGCTCGCTCGACGACCGAGAGAACACCGCTGCGCGCGGCAGTCACAGGGAGCCGTCGCGGATGTCGGTGATGATGCCCGAGAAGTCGCGGGAGGCGCCCTCCCCCGAGGCGAACGTCGCGTAGAGCTGCTGTGCGAGACGCCCCATCCTGGCATCCGTCGACGTCTGCTCGATCGCCTGGAGGGCGAGGCCCAGGTCCTTCGCCATCAGGGCGCCGGCGAATCCCGGCTGATAGTCGCGATTGGCGGGGCTCGTGGGCACGGGACCGGGGACCGGGCAGTTGGTCGTGATCGACCAGCACTGCCCCGACGCCTGCGACACGACGTCGAACAGGGCCTGGTGCTCGAGACCGAGACGCTCGCCCAGCACGAAGGCCTCGGCGACCGCGATCTGCGAGACGGCGAGCACCATGTTGTTGCAGACCTTCGCGGCCTGGCCGAGCCCGGGACCACCGCAGTGGACGATGCGCCGGCCCATCACCTCGAGCAGAGGCAGCGCGGCCGCGTGGTCCTCCTCCGACCCGCCGACCATGAAGGCGAGCGTGCCGTTCTCCGCCCCGACGACACCGCCCGAGACCGGGGCGTCGATGTTGCGGTGCCCCGCGGCGAGCGCGAGGGCGTGCGCGGCCCTGGCCTCGTCGACGGCGATCGTGGACGACTCGATGAACAGGGTTCCGGGGCGTGCGGCGGCGAGCAGTTCGGAGCGGTAGGCGTCGATCACGTGCCGACCGGCCGGGAACATGGTGATGACGACGGCGGCGTCGCGCACGGCATCCGCGCCGCTGTCGGCGACGGGTATCCCGGCGGCACGGGCCGCGTCGCTCGCGGCCGGCACGAGGTCGAAGCCGTGCACGTCGTAGCCCGCGGCGACGAGGTTCTTCGCCATCGGCAGGCCCATGTGGCCGAGGCCGAGGAAGGCGACGGTGGTGGACGTCCCGGTCATGACGCGCTCCGCATGGACTGCGACCCTGCGGGCCGGAGCATCTCGCGGCCGACGATGAGGCGCATGATCTCGTTCGTGCCTTCGAGGATCTGATGCACACGCAGATCCCTGACGATCTTCTCGATGCCGTAGTCCTGGAGGTATCCGTATCCGCCGTGCAGCTGCAGAGCGCGGTTGGCGACATCGAATCCGGCATCCGTGGCGAAGCGCTTGGCCATCGCGCACCGCATGGTCGCGTCGGGGGATCCGGCGTCGACGGCCTGCGCCCCGTCGCGCACCATGAGGCGTGCCGCCTGGAGGTCGGTGCGCATGTCGGCGATCGCGAACAGGATCGCCTGCTTCTCGGCCAGCGGCTCACCGAACGCCACCCGCTCGTGCACGTACTGCACGGCGCGGTCGAGCGCACCCTGCGCTCCGCCCAGCGAGCAGGCGGCGATGTTGAGGCGGCCGCCGTTGAGCGCCGACATCGCGATGGCGAATCCACGTCCTTCCTCGCCGAGCATCGCGGATGCAGGCACCCGGACACCGTCGAGGATGACCGACCTGGTCGGCTGGGCGTGCCAGCCCATCTTCCTCTCCGGCGCGCCGAAGCTCAGCCCTGCCGCGCCTCCGGGCACGAGGAAGGCGCTGATGCCGCGGGCGCCCGGCTCGCCGGTGCGCGCCATCACCACGTACACGGCCGCCTCCCCGGCGCCCGAGATGAACTGCTTGACGCCGGTGAGCACGTACTCGTCGCCGTCGCGCACGGCGCTCGTGGCGATGTTCGCGGCGTCGGAACCGGCGCCGGGCTCGGTGAGGCAGTAGCCCCCGAACGCGGACATCGAGGTGAGGTCCGGCAGCCAGGTGGCGCGCTGGTCGTCGTCGCCGTACGTGTCGATCATCCAGACCACCATGTTGTGGATGGAGATGTACGCGGCGACCGCGGGGTCCGCCTTGGCGAGCTCCTCGAAGATCGCGACGGTGTCGGTGCGGCTGAGTCCGGTGCCCCCGAAGTCCTCCCGCACGTAGATGCCTCCGAGGCCGAGCTCCCCCGCCTTGCCCAGGGACTCGCGGGGGAAGAGGTGCTTCTCGTCGCGCTCGGCGGCGTAGGGTGCGAGCTCGGTGTCGGCGAAGTCGCGGACGGCGTCGAGGATGGCTTCGCGCTCCTCGTCGGTGGTGGTGACGGTGGTCATGGTCATCAGGGTTCCTTCGGGTGGCCGTGCGGACGATCAGTGCATGGTGGGGATGACGAAGCTCGCGCCCTCGCGGATGCCCGCAGCGGGCCAGCGACTCGTCACCGTCTTGGTCTTCGTGTAGAACCGGAACGCGTCGGCGCCGTGCTGGTTGAGGTCGCCGAACCCGCTGCGCTTCCAGCCGCCGAACGTGTAGTACGCGATCGGCACGGGAATGGGGACGTTGACTCCGACCATCCCGACCTCCACCCGGGCGACGAAGTCCCGGGCGGCGTCGCCGTCGCGGGTGAAGATCGCCACGCCGTTGCCGAACTCGTGCTCGGAGGCCATGCGCAGCGCCTGCTCGTAATCGTCGGCGCGGGCGATGACCAGCACCGGGCCGAAGATCTCCTCGCGGTAGACCGCCATGTCCGTGGTGACGTGGTCGAACAGGGTCGGGCCGAGGTAGAACCCCTCCTCGTGCCCGGGGACGGTGAACCCGCGCCCGTCGGCGAGGAGGGTCGCGCCCTCGTCGACGCCCTGCTGGATGTACCCCTCCACCCGCTCCACCGCCGCCCTCGTCACGAGCGGCCCGTAGTCGACGTCGGCCGAGAGGGAGGGCCCGACCCGCAGCTGCGCCACCCGCTCGGTGAGGCGCGCGGCGAGGGCGTCCGCCGTGTCCCTCCCGACGGGCACCGCCACCGAGATGGCCATGCAGCGCTCACCCGCCGAGCCGTAGCCCGAGCCGATGAGAGCGTCGACCACCATGTCGAGGTCGGCATCGGGCAGGACGATCATGTGGTTCTTCGCGCCGCCGAAGCACTGCGCGCGCTTGCCGTTCGCGGCTGCCGTCGCGTAGATGTACTCGGCGATGGGCGTCGATCCGACGAAGCCGACGGCGCGCACGCGGTCGTCGTCGAGCAGGGCGTCGACCGCCTCCTTGTCGCCGTGCACCACATTGAGGACGCCCGCGGGCAGCCCAGCCTCGAGGAAGAGCTCGGCGAGACGGACGGGCACCGAGGGGTCGCGCTCGCTGGGCTTGAGTACGACGGCGTTGCCCGCGGCGAGGGCGGGTCCGGCCTTCCAGAGCGGGATCATGGCGGGGAAGTTGAACGGGGTGATGGCGGCGACCACCCCGAGCGGCTGCCGCATCGAGTAGACGTCGATGCCCGCGCCGGCGCCCGTCGAGTACTCGCCTTTCAGCAGGTGCGGCGCGCCGGCCGAGAACTCGATGACCTCCAGGCCGCGCTGGATGTCTCCCCTGGCGTCGTCGACGGTCTTGCCGTGCTCGCTCGCGAGGAGCTCGGCCAGCGGAGTCATCTCGCGCTGCACGAGGTCGAGGAAGCGCAGCAGCACGCGGGCGCGCTTCTGCGGGTTGGTCGCCGCCCATTCCGTCTGAGCGGCTTCGGCGACGCCGATCACGTCGCGCACCTCGGCCGCCGAGGCGAGCGGCACGCGCGCCTGCACCGATCCCGTGCTCGGATCGAAGACGTCGGCGAATCGGCCGGCATCGGGAGTGAGCGGCGATCCGCCCACGAAGTGGGGAATGGTACGAGTCATTGTGCGATGTCCCTCCGGGCCGTCATTGGCACAATGCGATGGTACTTCGACAACCGGTCATTTACTAGGGCTTCCTTGCATTCGGCTTCCCAGAAAATGCTTGCCGCTCTCGCGCCGCGGTTGTAGAGTCTGAAACGTTTTAAGCTTCTGAAACGTTTAAAGTACGCTTCAGCCCTTCGACGACGAGGTTGATATGGCTCCCGCCCCCGATCACGACCCGGTGCTCCGCGCCCGCTCCATCTCCCGCCGGTACGGCGCGGTCACCGCGCTCGCAGACGCATCGCTCACCCTCCGCCGCGGAGAGGTGATGGGACTCGTCGGCGACAACGGCGCCGGCAAGTCCACCCTGTTGAAGGTCCTCTCGGGGGCCGTCATCCCCGACGGCGGCTCGATCGAGGTCGAGGGCGTCCCGGTCGACTTCCGACGCCCGACAGACGCGCTCTCCGCCGGCATCGAGACGGTCTACCAGGACCTCGCCCTCGTCGACACGATGTCCGCCGTGCAGAACGTCTACCTCGGACGCGAAGAGCTCTCCGGCAATCCGCTCCTGCGTGCCCTCAACATCGTCGACGACCGCGGAATGCGCGCCAGGGCACGCGAGGTGCTCGCAGAGCTCGGGGTCGGCATCCCCTCGGTCAACGTGTCGGTCAAGGGCATGTCGGGCGGCCAGCGGCAGTGCCTCGCGATCGCACGCGCCCTGCTCTGGGGGCGGCGCATCGTCATCCTCGACGAGCCGACCGCCGCGCTCGGCGTGCGCGAGTCGCAGCAGGTGCTCGACCTCATCGGGCGACTCAAGGAGCACGGCGTCAGCGTCATCCTCGTCAGCCACAACATGCAGCAGCTGCACACCGTCGCCGACAGGATCACGGTCATGCGACTCGGCCGCTCCATCGCCGTGCGCGACGTCGCCGACGTCACCGCCCAGGACATCGTCGGCCTCATCACCGGCGCTCTGCCCGCCGATGTCCCCACCCCGGAGGACACCGACACCGTCGTGCACTGACCGGCACGACTCCGCTCACCATCCGCACCATCGCACCACCCGAACACCCGGACATCACGAGGAGAACACTGCAATGACGCACAACTCATCCCGCACCGCTCTGCGCCTCCTCGGCGCAGGCGTGGCACTCGCCGCAGGACTCACCATGGTCGGCTGCGCCGACCAGCCCGCCTCCGGCGGCGGAGACGGGGCCGACGACGGCACCTTCACCCTCGGCTTCGCCGTCGGCGGCCAGGCGGACGCCGACTGGCAGGACTACCAGGGCGACGTCGCCCAGGCGCTCGCCGAGCAGCGCGGCTGGGAGTACGTCGAGCTCAGCAACGACGGCGACGAGGCCACAGCGGTCAAGAACGCCGACATCTTCGTCCAGCAGGGCGTCGACGCCGTCATGATGTTCAACGGCCGCCCCGAGGCGAACCCCGTCATCGCGAAGAAGTACGCCGACGCCGGCATCCCCGTCATCACCTTCGACATCGCGCAGGAGGGCTGGTACTTCGTCGGCATCGACAACGCCGCGGCAGGCACCGCCGGCGGGACCGCCCTCGGCGAGCTCGCCAAGAGCGAATGGGACTGCGACGTCGATCTCGTCATCTCGGCCCAGGGCACCGCCGCGGGGCAGATCGACACCTGGCGCACCGGCAACGCGGCCGACGCCATCGGCGAGGTGTGCCCCGACATCCCGGACGACGCCTACGTCGCCTACGAGGCCGACGGCAACCTGACGACCTCGCTGCAGAACGCGCCCGGCGTCTTCGCGGCGCACCCGAACGCCGAGAACATCCTCGTCGTCGGCCTCAACGACCAGGCGGTCGTCGGCGCGCTGCAGGCCGCCACCCAGCTCGGCCGCGATGCCAACATCATGGGCTGGGGCCAGGACGGCGGGCTCATCACCGGCGACAACGTCGACCCGAACCTGGTCGGCAGCGTCATGTACTTCCTCGAGGGGTACGCCGCCTACGCGTTCGAGATCGCGGACGCCATCGCCGCCGGCGACCCGCCCGCCGTGAAGGACACCGGCGACGACGCCGCGGTGAGCGTGCAGCCGTGCGCCGTCACCCAGGAGGAGGCGGCCGCGATCCCCGGCATCGAGGAGCGCGTCGCCGAGATCTCCACGGCCGACGAGGGCACGACGCTCTACGACCTCTACTGCACGAAGTAGCCGTTCCGCCCGGATCGGTCTCGAGAAGAACGAGACTCTCATGACGACACCCACGCTCACGGCCGATCCGGCCGCCCCGCGTCCGGACGCGCCCCGCCCGCGCCCGGACGCGGGGAGCCGCACGGCACTGCGCGATGCACTCACGATCGCCGCCGTGTGGTTCCTCCTCGCCGCGGCGACCACTGTCGTGCGACCCGACTTCCTCTCCGGCCAGTCGCTGCTCGCCATCACCTTCACGATGGCGATCTCCGGAGTCCTCTCCGTCGCGCAGGGACTCGTCGTCATCGGCGGGGGCCTGCTCGACCTGAGCCTGCCGGTCTCCCTCGTCCTCAGCGCCTGGGTCACCGTCACGCTGCTGACCGTCGGGCTCCCCGACCTCGTCGCGGTGATCGTCGGCATCCTCACAGGCGCCGCCTGGGGGCTCCTGAACGGACTCATCGTCGTCTTCGGCAAGCTGAACCCCATCATCGTGACGCTCGCGACCGGCTTCGGCGGGCTCGCGATCATGATGATCGGCTTCACGTCGGCGCAGATCCCGTCCGGGTCCGCGCTGCGGGCGTTCGGGCTGGGACGGTTCCTCGGGCTTCCCAACGTGTTCTGGCCGATGCTCGCGCTCGTCGTGATCGCCGGTCTCGCGATCGCCTGGACCCGATGGGGCAGGCGCCTGACCGCGGTCGGCGGCAACGCCCCGGCCGCCAGGGCGCGCGGCATCTCGCTGCGCCGGGTACGGCTTGCCACCTTCTCCGGGGCGGGAGCCGTCGCCGGCCTCGCCGGCGTGCTGTTCGCTTCGGTCACCCCGAGCTTCACACCCAATGCGGGAGCGAGCTACCAGCTCATCGTGATCGCCGCCGTCATCCTCGCCGGCATCAGTCTCTCCGGCGGCAAGGGCAACTTCCTCGTGCTCCTGTTGAGCGTGGGCTTCCTCTCCACCATCCCGGTGTCGATCGCCTTCTTCGGCCTGCCGCCGGCATGGGCGCTGATCTTCCAAGGCGCGCTCCTCATCATCGCCGTCGGCATCGACGGCTTCCGCATCAAGAGAGGTGCCCGATGACCACGGCACTCGCCCCGGCATCCGACGTCGCCGCGTCGTCCCCCCTGCTCCCCCGTCTGCTCTCGTCGCTCAAGGGCCCCGTCGGCAGCATCGGCCTGACGCTCACCGCGGTCCTCATCATCGGGGCCGTCGCCGTGGGGCCGGCGTTCTTCTCGCAGTCGAACGTCCGCATCGTCGGCGTCGCGGTCGCGATCCCCCTCATCGTCGGGGTGCTCGCCTCGTTCGCCCTTCTCGCCGGTGTCGTCGATCTGTCGATCGGCTCCATGGTCGGCTTCGGCGCCGTGGCCTTCAACCAGATCGCGGCCGCAGGGGTCGACCCGTGGATCGCGGCCGGGATCACCGTCGTGCTCGGCGCGGTGGTCGGGTCTGTGAACGCGTTCGTGATCGTCGGACTCGGCGCCGAGCCGCTCGCCGTCACCCTCGGGATGCTCACCCTGCTCCGCGGGCTCTGCCAGGCCATCGTCGTGCAGGCCCCGCCGACGACCCTCATCGAGCCGCTGTACGACGTGACCCAGGGCACGACGTTCGGCATCCCCACCCTCCTGCTCATCGGCGTGGGGCTCACACTCGTCGCCGCCGGCGTCGTGTCGAAGACCCGCGTGGGACGCAAGGTGCAGGCCGTGGGCGGCGACGCGCGCGCCGCACAGCGCGCCGGCATCTCGGTCGCGAAGGTCCGCACCGTGGCGCTCATCGTCAGCGCCGTGGGCGCGGCGATCGGCGGCATCCTCTACGTCGGCCAGCTCGGGTCGGCCTCGAACATCCTCGGCACGGGGCTCGAGTTCCAGATCTACGCCGCGCTCATGATCGGCGGCTACTCCATCACCCGCGGCGGCATCGGGAATCCGATCGGCGCACTCCTCGGCCTGCTCGTCGTCGCGGGGATCACGAACATCCTCAACGTGAGCTTCGTCGACCCCGACTACCTCGACCTCATCGTCGCGGTCATCCTGCTCGCCGCGGTCCTCGTGGATCGGATCCGCGGAGGGGACGCGTTCGAATGACCGCTCCTGCGCGCACGAGCCTCCTGCGCACCCGCGTGCTCGGGCGCACGGGGCTGTCCGTCTCACCGCTCTGCCTCGGCACGGCAGCGTGGGGGATCACATCTCCCGTGCACGGCCTCACGGTGAGCGAGGACGACGCCGTCGCCCTCACCCTCGCCGCCTTCGCCGGACCGCTCACCTTCCTCGACACATCGAACAACTACGGCGACGGGGAGAGCGAGCGGCGCATCGGACGGGCTGTGCGCCGGGCGGGAGGGGTGCCGGACGGCTTCGTGATCCAGACGAAGCTCGACCGCGACCCCGGGACCGACTCCTTCGATCCCGACCGGATGCGTCGCTCGCTCGCCGAGAGCCTCGACCGTCTGGGGATCGACCGGGTGCCCGTGCTGCACCTGCACGACCCCGAGCACATCGGCTTCGAGGCGGCCATGCGGCCCGGCGGACCCGTGGACGTCCTGCGGTCGCTGCGGGACGAGGGGTACGCCGACTTCATCGGGATCTCGGGCGGCCCCGCCCGGATGCTGACGAGGTTCGTCGAGACGGGCGTGTTCGACGTGCTCATCACGCACAACAGGGCGACGCTCGTCGACCGCACCGCCGACCCGCTGCTCGACGCCGCATCGGCGGCGGGCATGGGCGTGGTCAACGCGGCGATCTACGGCGGGGGGATCCTCGCCTCCTGGCCGCGCACCACGGATCGCTACCACTACAGGACCGCCGCGCCCGCGGTGCTCGACGCGATCGATGCGATGGGTGCCGCCTGTTCACGCCACGGCGTGCCCCTCGGCGTCGCGGCGCTGCAGAGCTCTCTGCGCGACGAGCGCATCCATTCCACCGTGGTCGGCCTGGTGACTCCCGCGCAGCTCGACGAGACTGTGCGCATGGCCGAGACCGAGGTGCCCGAGTCGCTGTGGGCGGAGCTGGCGGCGCTGCGCCCGCCGAGGGAGACCTGGATCGATGACTGACCGCCCCGCCGTGATCGTGACGGGGGTGGGCGCACACGCCGATCCGTGGCACGGCCTCCCGGCCACCAGCACCGCACTGGGCGAGCTGGTCGCCGAACGGATGCCGGTGCGCCACCTCGACACCGACGACCTCGCCGCGGGGGCATCCGTCGCCGACGCCGCGCTGCTCGTCGTCAACGCGAGCGCCGACCTCGCGCGCGACGCGCCGTCCGCGCGCACCGTGCTGGATCCGCTGCTCGGTGCCGTGGACGCGGGCACCCCTCTTCTCGCCGTGCACTCCACCGCTCTCGCCTTCCGCGACGACCCTCGGTTCGCCGCCCTGCTCGGCGGTCGCTGGGTGCCGGACGTGAGCATGCACCCCCAGATCGGGTGGAGTCTCGTGCAGCCGACGCCTCCCGCCACCCCCTTCCGGATCTACGACGAGCGGTACTCGCACCTCGAGGTCGCCGAGGAATCGTCGATCAGGGCCATCCACACCGACGACGGGGTGGCGCACGCGCTGTCGTGGCTGCGGCCCGGGGTCGACGGCCGTGGCGGCGTCGCCTATTCCGGACTCGGTCACGGCGTCGAGGCGTACCGCGCCAGCGGCCATCGCCGTCTGCTGCACGCGCTCATCGACGAGCTCCTGGAGGACGAGCACGAGGTGCGCTCTCCCGTGCTCCGCGAACCGGCCCCCGAAGGCATCGCGGCCGCCGCGATCGATTTCGAGATCGTGGCCTTCGCCGCCCGCGGCGAGGAACTCGCGGCCGCCCCGTTCGACGACCGGTTCGACGACGGCGAGCTGCTGACCTCCGGATACCTGCTCGTCGAACGGCGGAGCGGAGGGCGAGCCGTGCTGCACAGCCACGGACGCGCGGCCGTGCACCTGTCGCCGTCGCCGGGGCGCCTCCGGGTGCAGGCACCCGATGCCGAGGTCGACGGCCGGATGCTCCGCACCTCGACGGGCATCGCGCTCGTCGCCGAGACGGGTGCGTGGCGCATCGCCTCCGACGGGTCTGCCGAGATCGTCCACGGGCACTGGCGCGTCGTCGCCGTGCACGGCCCGGCGCCCGCCAAGATCGAGAACCGTGTGCGGCTGCTCGACGATCTCCGTCTGATGAGCGCCACACAGGAGGAGCAGCATGCCTGACATCGGTCTGCGCGACGTCGCCGAGCGCGCGGGCGTCTCGATCGGCACCGTCTCGAACGCCCTCAACCGCCCGGAACTCGTCTCGGAGGCCTCGGCCGCGCGGGTGGCCGCCGCCGTGGACGAGCTCGGGTACGTGCCCAACATCGCCGCCCGGCAGCTCAAGGCCGGACGCAGCGACGCGATCGGCCTGTCGGTCATCAACATCACCAACCCCTTCTTCGCCGACCTCGCCTTCGGCGCCGAGGAGCAGGCCCTCACCGCCGGGTACTCCGTGATCGTGGGCAACGGCTTCGACTCCGCCGAGCGCGAGTCGCGCTACCTGGATCTCTTCGAGCGCCAGCGCATGGACGGCGTCCTCATCGCCCCGGTCGACTACCGCGAGGAGTACCTGCAGCGGTTCCGGCGCCGCGGGGTGCCCGTCGTCCTCGTCGACCAGCGGCACCCGCACGGCGAATACTCGTCGGTCTCCGTCGACAACCGCCTCGGCGGCCGCATCGCCGCGCAGGCCCTGCTCGACGGCGGATGTCGGCATCTCGCGTTCGTCGGAGGTCCTCGCTCCCGCGAGCAGATGCGCGAGCGCCTCGCCGGGCTGCGCGAGGTCGCCGATGCCGCGGGCGTGCGCACGACGCTCATCGAGACGACCACCCTCAACACGGGTCTCGGCCGCGAGATCGGCGAGAGCATCGCCGATCTCCCCCCGCGCGACCGCCCCGACGGCATCCTCGCCGGAAACGACCACATCGCCCTCGGCCTGCTGCAGGGCCTCGTGGGCCGGGGTCTGCGCGTGCCAGACGACATCTCCCTCGTCGGCTACGACGACATCGAGTTCGCGGGGGCCGCCGTCGTCCCCCTCACCTCGGTGCGCCAACCCGCTCGCGAGATGGGAGCCAGGGCCGTCGAGCTGCTCCTCGCCCACTTCGGCGGCGCTGAGGAGCCGGTCGAGGCGCGCTTCGTCCCGGAGCTCGTCGTGCGGTCCTCGACGCGCACCGCCTGACCCACCCCACCCGGTCGGGCGTCCGCCCCGACCCGCGACCCAGGAGATCCATGCATTACGGCGCCGACTACAACCCCGAGCAGTGGCCACGAGAGGTGTGGCCCGAGGACATCCGTCTCATGCGCCAGGCGGGCGTCACGATGGTGAGCCTGGGGATCTTCTCGTGGTCGCGGATCCAGCCAGCGGAGGGGCGCTTCGACTGGGAATGGCTCGACGAGATCATCGACCTGCTGCACGCGGGCGGGATCGGCGTCGACCTCGCCACGGCGACGGCATCCCCGCCCCCGTGGGCGACGGCCGCATACCCGGAGATGCTGCCCCGGGACGCCGACGGGTCGATCTTCTGGCCGGGCAGCCGCCAGGCGTTCGCGCCCTCGTCGCCCGTGTACCGGCGTCTCGCCGCGGAACTGGTCACCGCCCTCGCCGAGCGCTACGCCCGTCACCCCGCCGTCGTGCTCTGGCACGTCAACAACGAGTACGGATGCCACCTGCACTACGACTACTCCGATGCGGCGCGCGATCACTTCCGCGCCTGGCTGCGGCGACGGTACGACACGATCGACGCCCTGAACGCGGCATGGGGCACTGACTTCTGGTCGCAGCGGTACACCTCGTTCGACGAGATCGTCCCGCCGCGCAAGGCGCCGTACAGCATCAACCCGACGAGCGTGCTCGACTTCAAGCGCTTCACCTCCGACACCCTTCTCGAGCTGTACGTGATGGAGCGCGACATCATCCGAGCGGCGGGCGCCACCCAGCCCATCACGACGAACTTCATGGGGGCGTTCCCCCCGGCCGACTACTGGCGCTGGGCGGCCGAGGTCGACGTGATCGCCGACGACAACTACCCCGACCCGAACGACCCGGAGTCGTTCCGCGGGGCGGCTTTCGCGCGCGAGCTCATGCGGGGACTCAAGCCGGGAGTGCCGTGGCTGCTCACCGAGCAGTCGACGAATGCGCTGAACTGGCGACCGACCAACGCCCCCAAGGCTCCCGGGCAGATGGCCGCGATCACCGCGCAGGCGATCGGCCGAGGCGCGGACGCGATCATGTTCTTCCAGTGGCGGCAGTCGCGACGCGGCAGCGAGAAGTTCCACTCGGCGATGGTGCCCCAGGCCGGGCTCGAGACCAGGACGTGGCGAGAGGTGGTGGACCTCGGCGGCCGTCTCGCGCAGCTGCCCGACATGCCCGACGTCTCGTCGGGCGCCCGCATCGCGATGGTCTTCGACTGGGAGAACTGGTGGGCGATCGGCGGACGCGACCACCCCATCGCCCTCGACTACCTCGCACTCACGCATCGCTGGTTCGCGGCTCTGCATCGACAGAACCTCGCGGTCGACATCGTCGCCACCACCTCCGACCTCGGCGCCTACGATCTCGTCGTCCTCCCGCAGCAGTACCTGCTCGACGACGCCGGAGCGGCGAACCTCACCTCGTACGTCGAGCAGGGCGGGTCCCTGTTCGTGTCGGCGTTCAGCGACGTGGTCGACGAGGACGACGCGTTCCGCGACGGCGGCTTCATCGTCGGTCTCCGCGACGCTCTGGGGGTCGCGCTCGAGGACTTCGGAGCGCTCGTTCCGCCCGAGTCCCTGACCTCGGCGGACTCCGCCGGCGAGGTGGCGACGCACGCCGTGCCCGACGGCCCCGGACAGTCGGAGGCTCCTCTCGACGGCCCGGCGGGGCGCATCGTCGGACAGTACTTCGCCGAGGAGCTGCTCGTGCAGGACGCGGAGATCATCGGCCGCTTCACCGAAGGACGCACCGCGGGGCGTGCCGCGTTCACGCGCAAGCGGTTCGGCGCCGGCCACGGCTACTACCTCGCGACGATCCCCGACGACGAGGGGATGCGGGCGGTGCTCGGCTGGCTCGCCGGCCAGGTCGGCGTCTCCGCGATCATCGAGGGACTGCCGGAGCACATCGAGATCGCCCGTCGCGGCGGCATCCTGACGGCGATCAACCACAGCGCCGAGCCCGCCGTCGTCACCATCGCCGGCACCGACGTGCTCACCGGCGGGACGGAGAGCCGACGCGAGCTCGGGCCGTTCGGCTGGGCCTTCGTCGACACGACCACCGCGGCCGGCACGGCCGATGCTCGGAAGGAGAGCAGCTGATGCAGTACACCCGTCTCGGACGCGCGGGCGCCAGAGTGAGCCGCCTGGCGCTGGGCACCATGAACTTCGGTCCCGTCATCGACGAGGAGGCGTCGTTCGCGATCCTCGACCGCGCCGTCGACGCGGGGGTCGACTTCATCGACTCCGCCGACGTCTACGGCGGTCGACCCTGGGGCGATCTGCCCGGGCAGTCGGAGGAGATCCTCGGGCGCTGGATGAGCGCGCGCGGCAATCGCGACGACCTGGTCGTCGCGACCAAGGTGCACGGCACGATGGGGCCGCGACCGAACGACCGCGGCCTGTCCGCCCTGCACATCCGCACCGCTGTCGAGGCGTCGCTGCGCCGACTCGGCACCGACCGCATCGACCTCTACCAGATGCACCACATCGACAGGGAGGTGCCGCTGGACGAAGTCCTCAGCGCGTTCTCGACCCTCCGCGAGCAGGGGAAGATCGTCTACCTCGGCAGCAGCAACTTCGCCGGCTGGCACCTCGCGCGCGTGCAGGAGGTCGCGGCCGCCGCCGGCTACCCCGCCCCCGTCACGGAGCAGTCGGTGTACAACCTCGCGCAGCGCGTGGTCGAGCTCGAGGTCGTCCCGGCGGCCGCGGAGTACGGCATGGGCCTGCTGCCCTGGTCGCCCCTCGCGAGCGGCCAGCTCGGCGGCGTGCTCGCCAAAGCCGACCGCTCCCGCTCGCGACTCGACGCCCTCGGCGACCGGCGCCCCGCGATCGAGCGGTACGAGGAGTTCTGCGCGGAGCTCGGCATCCACCCCGGCGTCGTCGCGATCGCCTGGCTGCTGCATCAGCCGACCGTGACCGCGCCCGTCATCGGCCCGCGCACGATCGAGCAGCTCGACTCGGCCGTCGCCGCTCTCGACGTGGTGTTCGACGCCGCCACCCTCGCCGAGCTCGATCGGATCTGGCCGGGACCCGGCGGTCCCGCCCCGGAGGCCTACGCCTGGTGACGGGGGCGGGGCGGCCTGTTCGCCCCTCGTTCACCGCCCGGACACCTCGGCCGACTACAACTGCAGATACGCGGACACAGACTCAGACCGGATCGGGTAGTCACGTCTTCCGCGTCACACGGTGAGCGTCTGCTCCCGTTGCGGTGGAACACCGCGAAGACCCCCGCCGAATCGGGTCGGCGGGGGTCTTCCCTCCCGTTCTCACATCGAGGGCGAGAGGCGCTCGACGATCGTGGCGTTCGCCATGCCGCCTCCCTCGCACATCGTCTGCAGACCGAACCGACCGCCGACCGCATCGAGGTGGTCGACGAGGGTTCCCAGCAGACGCGTGCCCGACGAACCGAGAGCGTGACCGAGCGCGATCGCTCCCCCGCGCGGGTTGAGCCGGGCGGGGTCCGCGCCGACCTCGGCCGCCCAGGCGAGCGGCACGGACGCGAACGCCTCGTTGACCTCGTAGGCGTCGACGTCGTCGATCGTCAGTCCGGACCGTTCGAGGATGCGCCGGGTGGCGGGGATGGGACCGGTGAGCATCATCAGCGGATCGTCGCCGACGACGGAGAAGGCATGGAACCGAGCCCGAGGTGCGAGTCCCAGCGCCTCCGCGCGCTCGGCGCTCATGAGCAGTGCCGCGGACGCTCCGTCGGTCAGCGGTGACGAGTTGCCTGGGGTGATCCGCCAATCGAGCTCGGGAAAGCGGGCGGCGAGCGCTTCGGTGCGGAACGCGGGCGGCAGAGCGGCCAGAGCGGATGCCGTCGTCCCCCGCCTGACGGTCTCGTCGGCCGTCGCCGCGGGCGCCTCGGCGACGCCGACGAGCGATCGGTCGAAGAAGCCCTCGTCGGCCGCCGCGGCCGCGCGCCGGTGCGACTCGGCGGCGTACTCGTCGAGCGCGTCGCGGGAGAGGTTCCATCGGTGTGCGATCAGCTCGGCCGACACGCCCTGGTTCACGAGTCCGTCGGGATACCGCGCGCGCAGCCGCGGTGAGACGGGGCTGCCCCCGGCCGCGGACGAGCCGAGCGGCACACGGCTCATCGACTCGACGCCGCCGACGATCACCGCGTCGTACGCCCCCGCCATGATCCCCTGTGCGGCGAAATGCACCGCCTGCTGACTGGATCCGCACTGCCGGTCGATCGTCGACGCGGGCACGCTCTCCTCGAAGCCGGCGGCGAGCACGGCCTGACGGGCGATGTTCGATGACTGCTCGCCGGTCTGGCTCACGCACCCGAGGAGGACGTCGTCGATCTGCGCGGACTCGAGACCCGTGCGCTCGAGGAGCGCGGCGAGCACACCGGCAGCGAGGTCGACGGGATGCACCTCCGACAGGGCCCCGCCGGGCTTGCCCCGACCCACGGGTGTGCGGACGACATCGATCAGAACGGCCTCGCTGCGCGTGCTCATGGCTCCATTCTCGCCCCGGGAGCGATGAGGCTGTGCTCCTCAGCGGCGCAGCGCGCGGTACTCCGTGCGCCGCACACTCCCGTCCGCTCGCTCGGCCACGACCGACACCCCGTCGGTGGTGGTGCCCGGCAGCTCTCGGATCGTGAGGGACACGACCGCGTCGTCCGACACGATTCCGAGGATCGATGCCGCGATCTCGACGGGCAGAGATCCCGCGCCGTGGTCCTCAGCCCCGAGCAGGAGCACGCGCACCCCGCGCTCCCGCGCCGCCCGGAGGGCGTCGGCCAGCACGGGGTGATGCAGTCCCGGAGCCCGGATGCGGTCGCGGATCGCTCCTTCGACGCCGGCGAGCTCCCTCATCATGTGCTCGTCGACGTCGGCGCCGGCGGCGAGCCGCTCGAACAGCGGCCGCGAGAGGCGCAGGATCCCCGCCAGCTCGCGACGAGCCCGACGTCTCGCGCCCGCGGCGGCGAGGACACCCGTCGCCGAGGCGAGAGCGTCCGTGCGCACCCCCGTCTCCCGGCGGGACATGCGCCGGACGCCGACGAACCACACGATGCCCACGAGCTGCGACACGACGGTCGGGGTCGCCATGGCGAGGAGACCCGTCGGCGACTGATGGGTGGCGACCCCCCAGGTGCACAACAGGGCCACGATGAGTCCCGCGCCGACGCTGCCGGCGACCGGGTTCCCCCGCGCGCAGATCAGGGCGACGAGGTAGGAGGCGAAGGTCAGCAGCCAGACCTCGCCCGCGGGAGAGTCTGCGATGTCCGCGTACGCCAGGACGCAGAGGGCGATGAGCGTGCTGCAGGCCACGGCGATGAGGGCGTCGGCGCGCGGGAGGCGACCGGGGCGCGGGGCGGTGACGATCAGCACTCCGATGAGGGCCACGAGGAGGCACGTCACGCCGATCGCCGGCGTCGGCGCGGGGAACAGACCCACGAGGGCGCTGTGCACGATGCCCGACGCCCACACGAGCACCATCGCGATCCGCGCGTTCGGCGTGGCCAGCCCGGAGTCGAGCACCGGGGTGGGCACGCGCCTCCACCCCAGCTCGACCCTCGTCCCCTCACCCCCCGACCTCACCTGCGCGCTTCCGCCCGGCAGAGAGCGCATGCGCTCGAGGATGGAGAGCCGCACGCCCATCCTGTCGGCCGCGGTCGACGCCGGATCGAATCCCGGCCCCCGATCGGAGACCACCACTCGGAGCTCGTCGCCACCGATCGTCGCCGTCACCCGCGGGTCGGAGTCGCCGGCGTGACGGATGCTGTTGCGCAGCGCCTCGCCGAGCGCCTGCGAGGAGCGGTCGAGGACGTCGGCGGGAACCGTGCCCGCACGGAGGGCGACCTGCAGGTCGGCATCAGCGGCGATGCTCTCCGCCACGCGGACGATCTCGCGCCCGGCCTCGGCGCTGTCCAGCTCCCGGTCGGGTTCCCCCGCGACGGACGAGCGGGTCGCCGATCGCAGCGCTCGCAGTCCGCGCGCCGCAGCCTCGCGCACCTCGGGGCGAGACCGACCCGGCAGACGCAGGGCCGCGGTCAGCACCGACAGGACGTCGTCGTGGACGAGGCGGGCGACACGTCGCTGTTCGTCGAGGACCACGGCCTCCTCGTCGCGACGACGGGCGAGTCGCCGCATCCCCTCCTCCGCCTCGGCGAGTCGCCGCAGGCGGGCGCGGGCACCCATGACGATCACGAGCACGGCGAGGGTGCCGACGTGCAGCGGCGTCATCGCCTGCACGCTGTCGGGCACGCCGCCGAGGAAGAACAGCCCGGACAGCGCGAGAGCGAACGGGACGACGACGGCCACGGCGATCGCGAACGCGGCGTGCGGGACGACGAGGGGCAGGAAGGCGACCGCGATCGGACCGAGGGCGCCGATCCAGGGGCGGAGGCTGTCGGCGTCGTCACCGGTGTACGCGGCGAACACGAGCAGGTGCGCGGCGACGACCGTCACGGGTATCGACGTCCACACGATCCGCACGGCGCGCACGGGGAGGCGCATCCCGCCGATGGCCGCGACGAGGAGCGCGACGACGGGGACGGCGGCCAGGATCGACCACCAGGGCGCGAGCTCGCCCGTCTGCGCGCCGATCCGCGACCACGCGGCCACGGTCAGGAGCAGTCCCGACCAGGCGATGATCCTGCCGAGTCGCAGGTCGACGACCGAGGGTCGGACAGGGTTCGCGGTCATCGGTCGGGCGCCACGAGACCGTCTTCGATGGCTCGCCGGAACAGATCGACCTTGGTCGGCGCGGCGCGGTCGACCGCGGCGTACTTCGCGCGGATGCGGCGGATGTGATCGAGCACCGTTTCCCTCGAGACGAAGAGCGCCTGCGCGACGCGCTCCGCCGTCTCACCCGAGGCATAGAGGGACAGGACCTGCCCCTCCCGCTCCGTGAGGCGGGCCGAGACGAAGTCACGGTCGGCCTCGAGCGCCGCCGCCCAGTCCGGCGACGCGATCGTCCCGCCGCGCGCGGCCCGCAGGACGGCGTCGACGAGGGCGTCGATGCGCTCGGACTTCCGGATCATCCCGGCGGCGCCGCCGCGCGCAGCCTCCCGGATCAGCCGGGGGTTCTCTCCCGACGTGTACGCGACGACTCTCGCGCCGAGCGGAGCGAGAGCACGCAGGTTCTGCTGCGGCGTCGTGCCGTCGGAGAGTGACAGATCGAGCAGCACCACGTCGAGCCGGGCGACGCGGCTCATCAGGTCGGTCACGCGGGCGCCGCTCGCGGCGACCGCGATGTCGGGGTGCCGACGGAGGATCGCCACGGTCCCCACGAGCGTCGCGGGATGATCGTCCACGATGCCGACGAGGATCCGCGCTCCCCGCGTCTCGCGCCTCATGCGGCGGCTCCCTCGTCGCGCGCCCCGTTCGGAGTGGGCCGCCGTCGACCGACCCGCAGCCCGTAGGCGGCGATGAGGGCGAGGGCGGCGAGATACGCGACGAGCCACCAGGGGAAGCCGGCGCCGCCGGCATCGGCGGAGGCGTCTGCGAGAACGGCGGGCGGGACGGGCGTCTCGCGTTCGCCCGTCACGAGGATGCGGTGGGAGTTGATGCCCAACGGCGTGCAGGTCACGAGGGTGAGGAGGTCGCGACCCGGTTCCGGCCGCACCGACTCCGTGTCGGCCGGGTCGACGACCCGCGTCTCGACGACGCGGTAGGTGAGCACGTCGCCGAAGACGGTGATCGTGAACCGGTCGCCGACCCGGAGCCGGTCGAGATCCGTGAACAGCGTCGCCTCGGGCAGCCCGCGGTGGGCGGTGATGACGGCATGGGTGCCTTCACCGCCCACAGGGAGAGATGTGCCCTCGAGGTGCCCGGCCCCGCGGCGGAGGGTCTCGTCGGAGGTGCCGTGGTACACGGGAAGGTCGACGTGGATGCCGGGGATCTGGATGCGCGCCATCACCCCGGAGGGCGTGCGCAGCAGCCGGTCGTAGTCGATGTCATCGCCGCCCGAGCCGTCCCCCTGGGGGACGTTCGCCTCCGCGGCGAGGATCGCCCCCGAGGACAGCGCCGCGTTGTAGCGGCGAGCCTCTTCCAGTTGCAGGGCGGGCGCGGGGTCGGCGTTCGCGACCTCCCCCGGGTAGCGGTCGACGACGAGCGACTGGTTGACGTCGGCGAGCCACTGGGCGGCCGGCGTGTAGACGAGCACGGTCGCCGCGGCCATGGTGAACACCACGGTCGCGATGACGACCGGATCGGGCCGTCGACGCACACGCCGGGGCACGGCGCCGGCGCCGGCGGCGGAATCGCCCCCGGGGTCGGGAGCGGGTGCCGTGGCGGCGCCGGTGTCGGTGTCGGTGTCGGTGTCGGTGTCGGTGTCGGTGTCGGTGATGGTCGTCGTCCGGTCGGTCCGGGTCATCGGTGGCCTTTCCGCATGAGTCGTCAATGGGTGCCGGAGAGCGCATCCCCCTCTGCGCCCTCCGGCACCTGCGCGTCCTGCCTCGTCCCCCCGAGGAACGGGTACCCCACCCTCAGGAC
>JAAIGE0101316441.1_pt1 | contig 22337 bp, 21 predicted proteins | sample 6487951 | NCBI WGS metagenome assembly JAAIGE01 (sample SAMN13974128, study PRJNA590717) | phyllosphere metagenome | biome: tomato field; feature: multiple bacterial spot infested tomato fields; material: tomato leaves; isolation source: leaves from tomato fields | host: Solanum lycopersicum ...
AACTGCTGCGCAACCTGGTCGCCTACTACTGCGTGCTGGAAGGCATCTTCTTCTACTGCGGCTTCACCCAGATTTTGTCCATGGGCCGCCGCAACAAAATGACCGGCGTGGCCGAGCAGTTCCAGTACATCCTGCGCGATGAGTCGATGCACCTGAACTTCGGTATCGACGTGATCAACCAGATCAAAATCGAAAACCCGCACCTGTGGGATGCCGAGATGAAGGAAGAAGCGACCCAGATGATTCTGCAGGGTACGCAGCTGGAGATCGAATACGCTCGCGACACCATGCCTCGTGGGGTGTTGGGCATGAATGCGGCGATGATGGAAGATTATTTGAAATTCATTGCTAACCGTCGTTTGACGCAGATTGGTTTGAAGGAAGAGTACCCGGGGACGACTAACCCGTTCCCTTGGATGAGCGAGATCATGGACTTGAAGAAAGAGAAGAATTTCTTTGAGACTCGGGTGATTGAGTATCAGACGGGTGGGGCGTTGAGCTGGGATTGATTTCCAAATCAAGTAACACTAAAGAGCCCTGACTTGTTCAGGGCTTTTTTATGCTCACAGGAATGAACAGGATGCTTCCTACAGGATCATCATCCATAGAGCGGTTGATTCAAACTCCTGTGCCACCTAGGCTCATCCGCCGGTGCCTAAGAAACGCCCAACGTAGAAGCAAGCCTTAATCACACAGCTAAACCTCGCTCGACGTCAGTCATGCGAATTAGATGTCGTTATGTGGCTTAGCCGGTTGGCGTTTCTTAAACCGCACTCTCTACGCTGGGTTCTCGCCCTTGAGCAAATCACGTAGAGGTCATAGGGAATGTCAAATCAACACGTATCCATCTTTCCGGCCAGCAACGCCGTACATGAAGCATTTATCGCGGTAGTATTCACACGCCACAGCCTTCATTTACATACTCTTCTTTTGGAAAACCAACCCTGGTTTTGCGCCCGCGAGCTTGGGCGCTTGATGGGATGGCATCTGGACGAGCGAACGACTCGCAAGCTCGATAAAGATCAAAAAAGAATCGTAAAATTGCTGTTCCACGGCCAACCGGAAGAAATGCTGATGATCAGCGAATCCGGTGCCTATGCATTGCTGGTCTATCACTATGTGCCGGGAAACCGTCTTTTACGAAGCTGGCTGACTCATGAAGTTGTTCCGACCTTACGCGACCAACGCCAACCTGGAAGCATGGAGCGACCATCTTTGAGCATGCTGGACTGGCCAGAGATGTCGTTAAACCTGCTGCATTGGCAGGATGAGGGCTGGATACGCCTACGGGACATGCCATACCTGTTGGTAAATCGAACGTCACGGAGACAGCGAGCAAAAACGCCGTGGTGGCGAAAGCTCATCCAACCATTCCGAATCAAGCAGCGAACTTGCTGAAGAGCACGTCCGCCAACTCCCACCAATCCGTAGGAAATTTCGTAGACTCGACAACGACCACTCAGTATCGTCCGAGGGTTTTCCACCCTCGGCGGCTGTATGGATATTACGAAAGACAAAACGGACTGGAGCGACGCGGAGCTGGAAGCGGCGGTTGAGGCTTATCTGAAAATGTTGGCTTGGGAAAAGGCCGGCCAGTCTTTCAATAAAGCCCTCGAAAACCGCCTTCTGCGCGAAGGCCCGGTGGCGGGCCGTGCGAAAGGCTCCATCGAATTTCGCATGCAGAATATTTCCACCGTATTGGTCCGTATGGGCTGGGACCGCATCGATGGTTACAAGCCTGCCAAGAACGTGGGCACCGGCGTAGAACAACGTATCCGCCAAGCCCTCGCCGCACAGGCCGTGTTCGAATCCGAGGACGCGGCCCAAACCGCCGATGAACAAACGCTTATTCGCCGCGCTTCCAAGCTGCAGCAGCAAACCTTCCCGAAACTACCGGATGGCATCGCCCAACCGCAGAAAGTAGCCAGTGTCAGCACTGCCTTCGTTCGCGATCCAAAGGTACGCGCCTGGGTGCTCAAGGAAGCCAACGGCATCTGCGAAGGCTGCGGTTCGAATGCGCCGTTTGAGGTCGACGGTTTGCCGTTTCTTGAAGTCCATCACGTCAAGCACCTCGCCCAGAAGGGGTCGGATCGCATCACCAATGCTGTAGCCTTGTGCCCCAATTGCCATCAGCGTTGTCACCGGTCGAGTGATCGGGAGGCTTTTAGCGAAGGGCTTTACGCCAAAATCGGAAGATTGGCACGGGAGTAACCTCCTGCTGTCGCAATTGATGCACGCTTAACACTATTAGTAGGACCGAGGCCAACTTGCGAACCCGGACATGCTAGAAGCCGCCCCTAAGGGCTGACTACTCTCTGCCTCCGACAAGCCTGCGCTCTTTCTCTTTTTTCTTTCAAAACCAGCGCCTGACCTTCCATTTCACCGGAAGTGCAAATCCGTGAGCCAATATGCCGAAAAAGGCAATCCACTCGATGATTGGATATTGAATAATAAAATCACTTCTAACCCCAAAAAAAGGAAACTCGCCGTACTTAATCACTTCAATATATGACACCACAAAAAAGCCGTTAAATATCACACACAAAAATAACTTTAGGGTATTAAGACCTTCACCCGAAAGCCTAGCCCTTAGAGCATACGCTCCGGCCACGCCAAAAATCACAAATACAAAAGCATAAAGTACAATCAATCTACCACCACTTTATACACCTGCTTCCCTGTCTCATATCGATATACAACTCAACACCTAATAAAAACATCCCCATTCTTTTGTAAGCCCTCTCTTTATCTGATCGTAGTCCTTAGTTGAAAAATTTGCAGAAATGAGACCTTGGAATTTGCCATTGATGGTCATGTAGCCGTGGTTTGACATAGGGTTAACGCCTTGTGTTTTTTGGCATTTACCATACAAAAAATTGCAAATAGGAAATATCGGAAAGTTCGCTTTAAGTGGTACGAGCGGTATGTAGGAAATTTAACCCACACTCCGATCAGTCAGCCAAGCACTTGTAAGAACTACCTGCACTCGCTCTCGAGTGAACGTGCCGGAACCTCAGAAGCCCCACTCCGGGCTCAGGGGTAGTAAACTCGTATCGCCATAAACGCATGGACCGTCGCACGCACACAGAAGAGCGCAGAGGCTGACCCGCAGCGACCAGGCTGAACCGTCAACCTGAACCCCGACAGGCAAGCGCCAGTCACAACGCTATGAAACCGCCCTACCTGATAAGGACCACCCGTGAACCCAGACATGCTCGAAGCCGGCCCCGCAGACGCCAAAGTACTTTCCGTCTTTGACTTCGACGGCACCCTCACCCACCACGACAGTTTCGTGCCCTTCCTCAAGTTTGCCTTTGGCACCGGTGAGTTTTATGGCCGGATGGTCAAGCTGGCGGTGCCGGGGCTGCGGTTTTTGGTGCGGCAGATCAGCCGGGATGAGTTGAAGGCGCAGTTGATTCGCACCTTCATGACCGGGGTGGAGAAGGCTTGGGTTGAGCAGCAAGCGCAGGAATATTGCCAGGCGCGCTGGAGCAAGTTGATGCGCCCGAGCGGTTTGCAGTCGGTGGCAGATGAGGTGAAGTCCGGGGCGGTGGTGACGCTGTGTTCGGCGTCGCCGGCGTTGGTGCTGCAGCCGTTTGCCGACCGGCTTGGCATTCGTTTGATCGGCACTGAGCTTGAGGTGGTGGATGGGGTGCTGACCGGCAAGCTCACCGGGAATAATTGCCGTTGTGAGAACAAGGTGCTGCGACTTGAGGCGGTGTACGGGGACCTGGGGGAGTATCGGCTCAGGGCCTGGGGCGATACGCGTGGGGATCGAGAGTTGTTGGCGGCGGCGCAGGATGCGCATTTTCGGCATTTTCATTCGAAGAAGAAAAAGCGGGTTCAAGTGCAGCGGTGATGCGGGTGGGCGGGGTTAACGGGTGAACCGAGGGATCCCATCGCAGCCTCGCTGGGCTCGACACCTCCCACATTTGGATCGGCGTGGTGCGTAAACCGTATTCGGTACGGCGTTTACCTCGCCGCTTACACCCAATCTTCTACCCGCAAACCTGGCACGCGGTCGAACTCGCGCCGGTTGTTAGTGACCATAATCAGGCCCTGCGAACGGGCATGCCCAGCGATCATCTGGTCGTATGAACCTATCGGAGTACCAGCTCTCGCTAGCTCAGCGCGAAGTTGGCCTGTGTGCATAGCGGCATCCTGGTCGTATTTCAAAACTTCCAGACGTGCTGCAAAGCCTTCGACATCAGCCAGGTTTCGCTCTGGGTTAGGTGATTTTTCCGCGCCGTAAATCAGCTCCATCAGGGTTACTGTACTGATAGCTAGTTGGCCATAGTGCTTTTTGAAGGTTTCGCGCACCTGCTGAGGTCTGTTTTTGATTGTGAAGATACAGATGTTGGTATCGAGCATGAACTTGAGCATTAAAAAGATTCCCGCTCTTGGTCAGCAGGCTGATCTCGGTCGTTCATGAAGTCCGGCGTGACACCCTCGCCATCGAACCAGCTGTCCCATGACTCACCGGCTGGGGTGATGATTCGGGCCCTACCGATTGAGACGACATCTACACGTTTTACGTCATCCGGCAGCGCAGCTGCCTTTGGCAAACGTACAGCTTGGCTGCGGTTGCTTTGAAATACAGAACCTTGATCCATATTGGCCTACCTCCAGTGGTCGTGTGATTACGCAACGCTACACTACGAGATGGATATGTCAATGGGATATACATTTCGTTACTGGTTGAACGTTGATTTTCGGCAAGCCAAGCATGGAGGCGCCCATAGCCTTCATGAAACAGACCTATCATCCTCTGCGGACGCGAAAATAGTAATGAGTATTGAAATTCGTTAACAAATCCACTTCTCGCTTCGAAAAAGCTAGCGATACGGGTTTATAGATCGGCGGGCGACCGAGGTACACCCCCATCGCAGCCTCGCTGGGGCTCGACAGCTTCCACATTTGAGCTTTGTTGAGGCTTAGGCCGACGTCTTCAGGTCTACACCCAGTGCTGTGGCAAAGGCTTTTACCATCGGGCTTCTCGGCGCGTTGTGACGCAGGATCAGGTTGAACGCGGTGCTCAGCTGTACCTGCTCCGGGCACAGTGCACGCAGGCGTCCTTCCCTTACCAGTGGCGTGGCGTAGTGTTCTGGCAGAAAGCCCAGGAAGCGGCCGGTGAGGATCAGGATGGCGACGGCTTCCACTTGTGAGGCCGAGGCGGACTGGCTGTCGTGGTTGACGAAGTTGGCCTTGTCGCGATGGATCGCATACCGATGGTTCACCACTTCATATTGGCGAAGGGCATCGGGGGTGATGTCGCTGGCGGTGAACAGTGGATGCCCTACGGCGCAGTAGGCGTGGGCCTTTTCTTCGTAGAGCGGGAAGTAGTCGAATTCTTCACGGCGTTGGTACACCGGGACGATGCCGGCGACCAGGCGCCCTTCCACGACGCCGCGTTCAACTTCGTCCAATTGCGAGGCATGTAGGCGCAATCTTATTTTTGGCGATTGGCGATGTAAGTTGCCCAGGGCGGTAATCAGCGGCGAGTTAATGTCGGAGACGGTGTTATCGATAACGCCCACACTCAGGTCGCCGATGAGTTCATTCTGTGCCGAACTAAGCTTGTCGCGAAAACTGTCCACCGAGGTGAATAACTCGATGGACGCTTGATACACCAACTTGCCTTCTTCAGTCAGCCCGAACCCTTCGCGGCCCCGTGTGCACAAGCGCATGCCGATGCGAATCTCGAGGTCGGAGATCTGTTTGCTGATGGCGGCCAGGCCCACGTTCAACTCGTTTTGCGCAGCACTGAAGCCACCGGCTTCGACCACGGCCATAAATACCCGCAGCAATTTGAAGTCCAGCCCACTCAGTTGCAGCGGTGCTCGTGTGCCGGGTTTTGGCGGCAGGTTTCCAGAAGTGGAAAGTGGGGTTTCCATAATGCGCGTTGACCTCGAGTGCCATATTCAACAGGCTTGAACCCAATCCTTGAACATAGCCAGGCGGCGATAATGAACATAAACATCCGCCCTTGGCAACCTTGAATACGGCGCGTCAGATGCCGGTTCTACACCGATAAACTTCTGTTGAAACTGCCTCCGACTCTTCTAAAAACAAGCGTGAGGAATACCCATGTCCCAGCCCACCGACCGCCTTTGGGGCGCTCGTTTCAAGACCGGTCCGTCTGCGGCGTTGGCCGCGTTGTCGCGTTGCCCTAAGCGTTATTTTCGCCTGACGCCCTACGACCTGGCCGGCTCCCGCGCCCATGCCCGTGAGTTGCAGCGCGCCGGTTTGCTGGATGAGTCGGAGACCCTGCGCACCCTCGAAGCCCTGGACCGTATCGGTGAAGATTTCGCCGCTGACCAGCTGCATCCCACCCTGGATGATGAGGACGTGCACACCTTTATCGAACGCGTATTGACCGAGCGCCTCGGTGCCCTGGGCGGCAAGTTGCGTGCCGGACGCTCGCGCAATGACCAGACGGCCAATGATCTGCGCCTGTTCCTGCGTGACCATGCGCGCACCATCGCCACCGAGGTGTTGGGCTTGCAGCAGGCGTTGGTTGAACAGGCCGAGCAACATGTAGAGAGCATTTGCCCGGGCTTTACCCATTTGCAGCAGGCGCAACCCATTGTGTTCGCCCATCACTTGTTGGCTCACGCACAGTCGATGCTGCGCGATGTGCAGCGCCTGGTGGATTGGGATGCGCGTACGGCGCTGTCGCCATTAGGCGCGGCAGCCATGGCAGGCTCCGCGATAGCGCGTCAGCCAGAACACTCAGCCAAGGAAATGGGCTACACCGGGCCCTGCGAAAACTCCATCGACGCTGTCGCCAGCCGTGACCATGTGGCGGAGTTCCTGTTTGTGGCGGGCATGCTCGGGGTGAATATTTCGCGACTGTCGGAGGAGTTTTGCCTGTGGTCGTCGCGCCAGTTTCGCTGGGTGGTGTTGGACGATGCCTACGCCACTGGCAGTTCGATCATGCCGCAGAAAAAGAACCCGGACATTGCCGAACTGGCGCGGGGCAAGGCCGGGCGTTTGATCGGCAACCTGACCGGGTTGATGTCGACGCTCAAGTCGTTGCCACTGTCATACAACCGCGATTTAAGTGAAGACAAACACAGCGTGTTGGACAGCGTGGACACCTTGCTGCTGGTGTTGCCGGCGATGGCCGGCATGGTCGCCACCATGAAAGTGCAGGTAGAGGAGTTGCGGCGCCAGGCACCGATGGGTTTTACCTTGGCGACGGAGGTGGCGGATTGGTTGGCTACCCGAGGTGTGCCGTTCAAGGAGGCGCATGAGATTACCGGCGCGCTGGTGCAGGCCTGTGAGCAGCATGAGATTGAGTTGTGGCAAGCCTCGCCGGCGATGTTGGCCGAGGTGGATGGGCGGCTCACCCCGGACGTGCGCGATTGCCTGACCCTGGAGGCGGCGATTGCGGCGCGCAGTGGCTGGGGTGGGACGGCGCCGGAGCGGGTGAAGGAGCAGATTGGGCGGTTGAAGGTGGCGTTGGCGGCTCAGCAGGAGTGGGCTGAAAGTTATCAAGGATTTCGGATTTAAGCCGGTGACGATCGTTCCCACGCTCTGCGGGGGAATGCATCCCGTGACGCTCCGCGTCGTCACGTTACGCGCCAAAGGCGGGACGCGGAGCGTCCGAGGCGGCATTCCCACGCGGAGCGTGGGAACGATCACGCATCAAGAATAATTTTGGAGTAACAGCATGAACCAAACCCCGGCCGAGCGCTTGGAAGCCGAGCGCAAGTTGTCCGAGAACCAGTTCGATATCACGCAGTACGAGCACGTGCCGCGGCGCTATTACGGGCGGATGTTTTTTGCCACCCTGATCGTGATTGTGTTGGCGGCGCTGTTGCGCGCGTTTGCCAATGGCCAGATCGAATGGTCCTACATTGGCCAGTTCCTCACGTCTGAGGCGATCCTCTGGGGCTTGGTGAACACCATCGTCATGTCGATCCTGGCGATGGCGCTGGGCGTGGTGATCGGGGTGATCACGGCGATCATGCGCATGTCGGCCAACCCCATCCTGCGTTACGTGGCCATCACCTACACCTGGCTGTTTCGCGGCACGCCGCTGATTTTGCAGTTGCTGCTGTGGTTCAACCTGGCGCTGATCTTCCCGGTGATCGCCATTCCGGGCCTGTTCAGCATCGACACCGTCGACCTGATGACGCCCTTCGTGGCCGCCCTGCTCGGCTTGAGCATCAACCAGGGCGCCTACACCGCCGAGGTGGTGCGCGCCGGTTTGCTCTCGGTGGATACCGGCCAGTACGAGGCGGCCAAGTCCATCGGCATGCCGAGCCTGCAAGCGCTGCGCAGGATCATTCTGCCGCAGGCCATGCGCGTGATCATCCCGCCGGTCGGCAACGAGTTCATCAGCATGGTGAAAATGACCAGCCTGGCCAGTGTGATCCAGTACTCGGAGCTGCTGCACAACGCGCAAAACATCTACTACGCCAACGCCCGGGTGATGGAGCTGCTGATTGTGGCGGGCATCTGGTACCTGGCGGTGGTGACTGTTCTTTCATTTGGCCAAAGCCGCCTCGAGCGTCGTTTTGCCCGCGGCGCCGGCAAGCGTTCGTAAGTCTGGGTTGAGGAGATTTGCCCCATGAGAAGCATCGTCAAGGCCGTCAACCTGAACAAGTATTACGACCAGTATCACGCCCTGCGTGACATCAATATCGAGGTCGAGCAAGGCGAGGTGATGTGCATCATCGGCCCGTCCGGCTCGGGCAAAAGTACCCTGCTGCGTTGCGTCAACCAGCTGGAAAAAATCGACAAGGGCGGCCTGTGGGTCGATGGCGAACTGGTCGGTTATCGAGTAGTCGGCAACAAGCTGCACGAGATGAACGAAGCGCAGATCGCCCGCCAGCGCCTGGCCACCGGCATGGTATTCCAGCGGTTCAATTTGTTCCCGCACATGACCGTGTTGCAAAACATCATCGAAGGCCCGTGCCAGGTGCTCAAGCGCTCGCCCAAGGAAGCCATCGAAGATGCGCTGGAACTGCTGGCCCGCGTTGGCCTGGCGGACAAGCGCAATGCCTACCCGGTGGAATTGTCCGGCGGCCAGCAACAGCGTGTGGCAATCGCCCGGGCCTTGGCGATGCGCCCCAAGTTGATGCTGTTTGACGAACCCACGTCAGCCCTCGACCCGGAGCTGGTAGGCGAAGTGCTGTCGGTGATGCGCGATTTGGCCACCACCGGCATGACCATGATCGTGGTTACCCATGAATTGGGCTTCGCTCGCGAAGTGTCCAACCGCATGGTGTTTATGGACGCCGGCCAGATTGTGGAAGCCGGCAGCCCCGAAGACATTCTAATAAGCCCACAAAACCCGCGTACCCAAAGCTTTATTTCTGCCGTTCGCACTTAACTAAAAAACTAACGAGAACGCCCCCATGAAAAAGATGTTTATCCCTACCTTGCTTGCAGGCCTGATGGCCTCCTCGTGTGTATTCGCAGCCTTGCCGCAAGCCATCAAGGACAAGGGTGAGATCAGCGCGGCCATCGTGCCGAACTACCCGCCGATGGACTTCAAGGACCCGGCCACCAACAAGCTCACTGGTTTTGACTTCGACCTGGGCAACGCCCTCGCCGAACGCCTGGGCGTGAAGATCAAATGGCAGGAAACCGGCTTCGAGCAGATGCTCAGCGGCTTGACCACCAAGCGTGTGGACATCGTGCTATCAGGCATGACCGACACCGCCGAGCGCCAGAAAGCCGTGACCTTCGTCGACTACTTCACCAGCGGCCCACAGCTGTACACCCTGGCCAAGCGTGAAGAGATCAAGGAATTGACCGACCTGTGCGGTAAAAAAGTCGGTACCAGCCGCCGCACCACCTGGCCGTCGGAAATTACCGCGTGGAGCAAGGCAAACTGCGAAGCGGCGGGTAAGCCGGCAATCGTGGTGATCGGCACCGAAGGCTCGGCAGATGCCCGGGCGCAGTTGCAGCAAAACCGCCTGGATGCGGCGATGCAGGGCAGCGAGACCATTCCTTATTTGATGTCGTTGGACAAGGGCAAGTACAAGCCGGTGGGCCTGGCGATTTCCAAGCAGTTCACCGGGCTTGGGATCGAGAAGAGCAATACCGAGTTGGTCACGGCGATCAGTGAAGCGTTGCAGGGCATGATTGATGATGGGACGTACGGCAAGATCCTGAAGAAGTGGGATCTGGAGCAGGGTGCGGTCGAGAAGATCAGCATAAACGCAGGCCAGTAAACACTACAAAACCCTGTGGGAGCTGGCTTGCCTGCGATAGCGGTGGTTCAGCCAATGACGATGCAAACTGGCCCACCGCTATCGCAGGCAAGCCAGCTCCCACACTGGTTCTGTGTTCACATTTAAGTTGTGTTGTCGTGAAGGTATAACAAGGATCCCACCCCACCGTGGCCACCTACTCCCTGGTAATCCGTCGCCTGATGATCTGCTCGGTGACCATCGTGGTCAGCCGCGCCATGACCAGCCCGTTGCTGGCCCTCTGGCTGAGCACACGCCTGGGCCTCAACCAGCAGGACATCGGCCTGCTGATGGGGATTGCCGTGTTCATCGCCACGCTCCTGGGGTTGTACGGCGGCTACATCATCGACCGCCTGGAAAAGCGCAAGCTGCTGATCCTGGCCATGCTCTCCAGCTCCATCGGTTTTTTGTTGCTGACCTTTGCCAGCAACCTCTACCTCACCACCCTGACCCTGGTGATCACTGAGGCCGCGTCGGCGTTGTTCCTGATCGGCTCCAAGGCGATCATCAGCGAGAACCTGCCGGTGGGTGAGCGCGCCAAAGTGTTTTCACTGCGCTACACCCTGACCAATGTGGGCTATGCGACGGGCCCGATGTTGGGCGTATTGATTGCCGGCCAACTGCCGTGGGCGCCGTTCCTGATTGCCAGTGCCATTGCCTTTGGCAGCCTGTTCCTGATGATCGGTATTGCGCCGACTCAACGGGACGACAGTCATAAACCCCAGAGTTTCCTCAGTACCTTGCGCACTTTGCGCAGCGACCGCACGTTGATCCTGTTCACCAGCGGCAGCCTGTTGAGCACCATCGTCCATGGGCGCTACACCCTGTATCTGTCGCAGTTTCTGCTGGTGGCCTACACACCCGACCAGGCACTGAAAATTCTGTCGGCGGTGCTGGCCTGTAACGCAATCACCGTGATTTTGATGCAGTACCAAATCGGTCGATTCCTCAAGCGCGAGCAACTGCGCCATTGGATCGTGCTGGGTACCTTATTGTTTATTGCCGGGTTGGTCGGCTTCAGCCAGGCGAACAGTCTGCTGAGCTGGTGCCTGGCGATGTTCGTGTTCACCTTGGGCGAGATGATCATCTACCCCTCGGAATTTCTGTTTATCGACACCATTGCGCCGGATGCGCTACGGGGCAGTTACTACGGTGCCCAGAACCTGGCCGCGTTTGGCGGGGCCATGAGTCCGGTGATTTGTGGCTACCTGCTGATCAACGCGGCACCCACCAGCATGTTCTTTGCCCTGGCCGCACTTACTGCCATAGGCGGCACCCTGTGTTTCTTGAGCGGGCGCCGCGTGGCAGGTTCTTGCTGATATTTACCCAAGATACGGCTATTAATAGCCAAACCTCTGACGGACCCGAGCCCCATGAAATTCGACACGGCCTACAGCCTGAGTCTCGACGACAAGCTGTCGATCTATGACGTGCGAGATCTGAATTTCGACGAAACCACCGGCTTCGATTCCGACAAGGATAGCTTCCTGTGCCCCAACGACGCCTGCCGCGCGGCCTTCGATAGCGCCAATGCGTTGAGCACTTTCAACGCCAAGAACGTCAACTACCAGCGCACGCCGCACTTCAAGAACAAACCCGGCACTCGGCATATCGATGGCTGCCGCTATGCCGGCAGCCATAAATCGGCGACGGGTGAAAGTGATGACGAGCGTGAGGAAAATTTCCCATCGGAGTTTGTGCTGACGCGGCGACTGTACGCGCCTAAAACACCGGTAGTCAGCACCGATGCAAGCGCCCTACAGGCACCGACGAAAGCGCCTGCAAACCGCGCTACGACATCCTCTGGCAGTAATGACACAACCCCGGACAAAACCAGCGTGTTCGCACACCCGGTGGAGTGCTACGTGTCCAACATCGATGACAAGGACAAGCTCAAGGCCATGCCCTTGAAGATCGGTGAACACACGGCGACCTACTGGGCATTCTTCAAGAAGATCGAATACCTGCAAGACAACCAGGGTTTGATTTACTGGGGCAAGATCAAGGCCATCAAGGACTACACCAGCAGCTTTCGCATCGACTTCGAGAAGAAGGTGTGGCTCGACAAGAAGCCTTATTCGGTGAACGTCTACCTGAGCAAAAAGCTCATCGAAAACTACCGCAAGCGCACGGCATTCCTGGAGCAGATCAAGGCGGCGGCCAGCAGTGAACGGCCACTGTATTGCTTTTTCTATGGGGTCACACCGCAGCTTGTGCAGGTGCCCAGCAAGAAAAACCCCGAGCAAACGTTCGGGGTATTCAGCGCCAAAATCGAGAACCTGGACCACCTGATTATTCGTGAGGCGCCAGGGCTGGAATCATAAGGGTTGCATCGCCAGTGGATGAGCGGTAGAAACAACTGTACAAAAACACAGTATAGTTGCACCTCCCCTGTCGAACCTGGAGAAAACCCCATGTCCTCTCTGGCAATGAGTTCTTTCGTAGAACAACAGATCGTCCTGCATCAATTCACCGCCAACCACTGCGCGCAGGCGCGCGTCATGCTGGGCTGGAGCCGCGAAGAGCTGGCTCGCCAGGCTGGCGTGGCGGTGCAAGCAATTGAGCAATTGGAAGGCCACGGCGACGTGGACGATGAAACCCGTTTAGTCCTGGCGTTTCGCCTGGAGGCCGAAGGGCTGGTGTTTTTCCCGGGGTTCGCACCGGGGTGGGGGATGAGTGCGCGCCGGTTTGATACCCCGGCGGCGCAACCTTCTGTGCAAGGCCTCATTTCTCAATTGATGGGTTCAACAGTGGCAACCAGCAGAGGCTGACTCAATTTCAGCCGTTGGTGGCCTCAACCGTTTTATCTGGACTGGCTGGTGTTTGCGTAAAAGGAATACCTGGGAGAAAAGCCGGTTCTCGGATGGCCTGCGAGGCTTGTTCATAACCATAGGCGACAGAGAGCAAGGTGGCTTCACTATTGCCGGAGCCATAAAAATAAAGTGCTGTCGGCATGCCTTCATCATCCATGCCTGATGGAACGGATATACCGGGGTACCCGGCCGCAGCACTGTAAAAATAGTTGTGGGACAGAAAGTTCGACACCATGGCGTCGAGCTTGTGCTCCTTCATGGGTTCATCAACGGTTTTCTGAAATACAGGAAGGATCGCTTCCCACAACGCCTCGCGTTTTTGCGGGGTGGTCTCCAGGTCATTGATCATTTCCAACAGTTTCTGGTCTGGCTCACCCGCTTTGTGCGTGCGTTTGATAAAAGCGATCAGCTCAGAAAGTGATTTGACCGGCAAGCCCTCCCGCCCGGCCAGATAGTCGTCCAGTTGCTGCTTGACCTCGGAGAAAAGCGCTTCGTTATATTCTTCAAAAGCTTCATCTGACACGCTATCTTCCAGCGCCTCCACTGGCACCAGGATCGCACCCTGGGCCTTCAATACCTCCAGCGCCTGCTCATAGTGCTTGCGGTCTGCTCGCTTGGCTGGGTCCTTGGCCTCCTCAGCAGACAGCTCAGGTAAAGGGGTATAGCCAATTCGCTTACCCTTCAAGGCGTCGGAACGCAGGCCTTTGGTGTAGACAGTGGTCTCGGTCATTGCATTAAGCGCTTCTGCCGCATCGCAGATATTGCGGGTGAAAGTCCCCACTGCATCCATCCGTGTGCTGGTCATGACGCCTTCGGTGCTGACCAGGCCCGTCGTGGTTTTCAGGCCAAACACACCGTTGTGGGCTGCCGGGCTGATGATCGAGCCGTTGGTTTCCAGCCCTAACGCCACCGGCACATGCCCTTGCGCTACAGCTACTGCCGAGCCAGAACTGGAGCCTGCCACCGGCCCGCCAAGTCGATGCGGGTTCAACGTCTGGCCACCTCGCGAACTCCAGCCATCGACAGCTGATAGTGAGCGAAAGTTGGACAGCTCACTCATATTGGTTTTGCCTACAATCACCACTCCGGCTTTCAGCAAATTGTCGACGACCTTGGCATTTTTAGTGGCCGGCGCGCCTACCAAGGCCTTTGAGCCTGCGCTGGTCTGCATGCGGTCGTTGGTTTCAAAGACATCCTTCAGCGCTATCGGCACACCATGCAAATGCCCGCGAACACGGCCATCGGCACGCTCCTTATCGCGGGCCTTCGCCTCACCGAGGGCATCCGGGTTGGTTTCCAAGAATGCATTGCCGCCCTGTAGCCCGCGATCAATATTGGCAATTTGCTTGAGCGAGTCCTTCAACAGTGACTCTGAGGTGACGCCGCCTCCTTGGCCCATCTCCACTGACATCTGGCAGGCACTTTTGAAGCCTTGCACAGGGTTTGAAAGCTCCTGAAGCAGGCCTGTCGCCCATCCACCTGCCGAAACTGGTCCGATCATCAAATGCCCCTCTGTTTGACTGAGTGTGAGCGCTATCGGTCGATAACACCGCACCAGTCTAAGAGCCGGCACCCCACCACTATTTCAGGCGAATCTTGCCACCGCGTCCTACCCTTCCCAGCCCGGTGTAGGCATCTATACCGTCTATGGCCGAAGCTGGCGGTAAGCGCGCACCAGTGCCGCCAAACCATCACCTGCCCAGCGCGCACCGTAAAACCAGACTCGGGAGCCATCCTCCAGGGTTTCACACACAAAGGGGTATCCGCTTCTTATGGCATGATGAAAGGCGGCCTGGGGATCCTCGGACACCAGGGCATCCAGGCGAAGACCTGCCACCTGCTCATCGATTTCACGACAGGCCTGCTGGCTGTCGCCACTGCGCTGCATGTCCACCGCTACCCATTGCACACCGGCGTGACGCAGGGTGTCGAAGACCCGCTGCAAAGCCGCACTGCGCTCAACCGGCGCTACCTGATTGCCCTGCACATAGTGCTCGGCATAGCCGATCCGATACCCGGTCAACGCCCGCGTGGCGGTGAAGGTGGTGTTATTCAATACTAGCGGTACTTCGACCATTACCGGTTCGGTAGGGTCCACGCCGCTGATGGCGACAAGTGATAGCGCCGGGTCACGTACTGGTCGTATATGGGGCGCCAGGGCGTTATACCCAGGGACGAGCGTGGCGCCCGCAGCCTGTTCGGCGCCAAAGACAATAGAAGTGGGTACTGCATGGGGTGGCGAAGCGGGCACGTCGGCGGCGTTTATTGGCGCGGGCAGCGGCTGGGCTGGGGCACAAGGCAACCCCATTCTCCAAAGCTTCTTACAGTGGCTGTCCATCGAAACGTCCTCCCGGAGATAAAATTCCCGCGGGATCATCGCACTCTCATTTGGCGTTTGTCGCAGAGCTGAAATCCGCTGAAAAACTCTTTTCCAAGCGGGTTTCGGCTCAGCCTGCTGCGTGTTCGTTAACCGGTTGAGGCTCCACTTCCAGCCACCAGGCATGCCCACGCTCGGGCTGGTTCAAGCGAAATGCCTGGCCCATTGCTGGGGTGGTGATCGAGACATTGCGCTCCCAGGCCAGGGCCATGATGCGGTCGAACGGTTCGTGCCAGGCGTGGAAGGCCAGGTCGAAGGTGCCATTGTGAATCGGCAACAGCCAGCGCCCTTTCAGATCGATATGCGCCTGCAGTGTCTGCTCAGGCTGCATGTGCACATGGGGCCAATCAACATTGTAAGCGCCGGTTTCCATCAGGGTCAGGTCAAACGGCCCGTATTGCTCGCCGATGCGTTTGAAACCGTCGAAATAGCCGGTGTCGCCACTGAAAAAGATACGTCGCGTGTCGTCGATCATCACCCAGGAGCACCACAGGGTCTGGTTGCCATCAAACAGGCCGCGCCCGGAAAAGTGCTGGGCCGGTGTGCAGACAAAACGAACGCCATCGACTTCAGTGCCCTGCCACCACTCCAGTTGGCGCACTTTGCTGGCGTCTACGCCCCATTTGACCAGCGTGTCACCCACGCCCAGGGGCGCCAGGAAGTAGCGGGTCTTTTCGGCTAATTGGACCACTGCTTTGCGGTCGAGATGGTCGTAATGATTGTGGGAAAGGATCACCGCTTCCAGCGCTGGCAGCTCTTCAAGGCTGATAGGCGGCTGATGAAAACGCTTGGGGCCGGCCCAACTGAAGGGCGAGGCGCGCTCGGCAAACACCGGGTCGGTGACCCAGAATTTACCGCGCATTTTCAGCAGCACGGTTGAATGGCCCAGGCGATACACGCTGTGATCAGGGGCGGCCAATAACTGCTCGCGAGTCAGTGGCTGTACCGGAATCTGCCCCACCGGCCGAGTGGTGCGCGGTTTGTTGAACAGCATGTTCCAGAAAATACGCAGGGTCTTGCCCAAGCCACCGTGCTGCACCGGGGCGTCGTTGCTGAAGTGCCCCAGGCCCTGCTCGGCAGGTTTGGGCGCCGAGGGCGCAGGGTCGAGACGGGTTGAAATAGTGGCCATGACGAAGTGACTCCTGCGGTCCGCTCAAGTATTACACTGCACAGTGTAGTTTCTAGATTGCAACAAAATCCGGAGCAAGTAAACTGCCCGGTGTAATTTCATTGTTGAGTCGAATACCTTCCATGACTGCCCCCAAACGCCTCACCGAGCGTAAACGCGAAGCCATCGTGGCGGCGGCGATTGCCGAATTTCGCGAGAACGGCTTCGAGGTCACCAGCATGGACAAAATCGCCGCCACTGCGGGCGTTTCCAAGCGCACGGTGTACAACCATTTCCCCAGCAAGGAAGAACTGTTCGCCGAGATCCTCCACCAGTTGTGGGCCAGCAGTGTTGCCCAACTGGACGTGATCTACACCAGCGACCGCCCCCTGCGCGACCAACTGCGCACGTTGCTGGAAGCGAAAATGCAGATGATGTCGGACGCCAACTTCCTCGACCTGGCACGCGTGGCCATTGCTGCCACCATCCATTCGCCGGAGCGTGCGCAAGACATGGTCAACCGCCTCAGCGCACGGGAAGAAGGCTTTACCCAATGGGTACGCGCCGCTCAGGAAGACGGCCGCCTCACCTGCACCGACCCGGCGTTCGCTGCCCATCAGATCCAAAGCCTGCTCAAGGCCTTTGCATTCTGGCCGCAAATCACCCTCGGCCAGCCCACCCTCGACCTTGTCGCACAGGCCCACGTCATCGAATCGGCCATCGACCTGTTTCTCGCCGGTTACGAAGCCAGCACGCAGCGCCCGCCCCAGTAAGCCCTGTTGCAGGCGCGACATTTAAGGTCGTTTCTGGCGTATTTACCCGCTGTTTTGCGCAAATGGCCTGGAAGGACACTGATTAATCCCACGGGAATAATCGACAATTCACCTTTCTTATCCGACCACCGGCTCTGCCCGTTGACGCGTGCTGTTGCACCCGCAAAAAAAGTTGACCCAGGACACTATGGAAAACAGACGAGGCAAAGGGCTTTCATTTGCCAGGCGAATCTACACGCCAAGGATTATCGGCCTGGGTATCGGCAGCATCAGCGTGATCGGCGCGTTGTATCCCTTGTCGATGCCCGGTTGGGTCTGGGCGTTGCTGTTGTTCAACGGCATTGCCTGGCCGCACGTGGCGTACCTGGTTTCCACCCACTCGCCGTTTCCCTACCAGGCCGAACAACGCAACGTGATGTATGACTCGGTGCTGGGCGGTTTCTGGGCCGCTGCCGCCCAGTTTTCACCACTGACAGCGGTAACCATTCTGTCGATGATGGCCATGAACAACGTCGCAGCCGGGGGCAAACGCCTGTTCCTGCGCGGGTTGCTGGCACAGGCGGCCGGTATCGTGGTGGCCTGGGGCCTGTTCGGCGTCAAGTTCGACCCCAGCGTCAACCTCACCGAGGTCTACACCTGCCTGCCGATGCTAACGCTCTACCCGATGGCCATCGGCATGGTCTGTTACCAGTTGGCGATCAAACTGTCGGAACACAAACGCGCCCTCAGCGCCCTGAGCCGCGTCGACAGCCTTACCGGCCTGCTCAACCATGGTTCGTGGAAAGACCTGCTCAACCTCAAGTTTCACAAGTGCCAGCAGCAACAAGGCCAAGCGACCATTGCCTTGATCGATATCGACCACTTCAAGCACATCAATGATGTGCATGGCCACACCGTCGGTGACGCGGTACTGCGCCAGTTGAGCCAGGCGCTGCGCGAACACTTGCGCGAAGAAGATCTGGCCGGCCGCTACGGCGGCGATGAGTTCTGTGTGATTCTGCCGAAAATGCCCCTGCACGCCGCTGCGCAGGTGATGGAACATCTACGCGAAACCTTCAGCGGCTATCGTCATGCGCAGATCCCCGACCTGCGCGTCAGCCTGAGCATTGGCCTGGCGGATTTCCACCCGTCGTTCAAGGACGCGGTCATGTGGCTCGATGCGGCGGATCGCGCGTTGTACACCGCCAAAAACAGCGGCCGCAACCGCGTCAAGGTCAGCGAATGCACGCCCGCTCATTCAGCCTGAGTTGTCTGATGACACCTCGTCCGAATCTTGCTCCGCCCACCTGCTGCAATAGCATAATGCCGCCATTGGTCGCCTGGTCAAAATAGTCCTGCCTGATGGGCGAACTTCCAGGCCGATTGATCACTCTGAGACCGTTGTTCCACCCCCCTCTGTCAGCATCAGGAAGCTGGCAATGAGCAAGTCAACCGTAAGGCCAAGGGCCCTACGGGGTCAGGCGCAAATACATGGACCCCGCATACGCTTGCATGCCCGAGCCCTCCACCATGCTATTTCACGCTCATAAGAAAACCATCAGTACCCTGCAACACAGCCTTGCCCAACAGACCAGCCTGCTGGACGCCATTGAGCGCTCCATGGCCGTGATCGAATTCGACCTGCAAGGCACCGTGCTGCGCGCCAATGACAACTTCTTCAAGACCATGGGTTACCGCGCCGAACAGATTCTGGGGCAGCCCCACCGGATGTTCTGTACCCCGGCGTTCGCCCGCAGCGCGGATTACAACCAGCTGTGGACACACCTGCGCAACGGCCAATTCCAGTCGGGCACCTTTGAACGAGTAGGCGCCAACGGTGCCTCGGTGTGGCTGGAAGCCAGCTATAACCCGGTACGGGATGAAGCGGGGAACGTGATCAAAGTGGTGAAATACGCCATGGACGTCACCCCACGCCTGCAGGCCGAAAGCGAAGCCAACGCCAAGCTCGAAGCCATCGACCGCGCCATGGCGATGATCGAGTTCAACCTCGACGGCACCATCATCACCGCCAACGGCAATTTCCTGCAGCGCATGGGCTACAGCCTGGCGCAGATCCAGGGCAAGCATCATCGCCTGTTTTGCACACCCGAGCTGGCCAACAGTGCGGCCTACAGCGAGTTCTGGAAGCGCTTGAACCAGGGCGAGCTGTTCAATGGCCAGTTCGAGCGGGTGGACAAACACGGCCAGGTGGTGTGGCTGGAAGCCAACTACAACCCGGTGTACGACGCCAGCGGGCGCCTGTGCAAAGTGGTGAAGTTCGCCTCGGACGTCACCGCCCGCGTGCTACAGCATGCCGCCGACGCACAAAGCGCCGCACAGGCTTATCACCTGTCGTTGAACACCCAGGAGATGGCGGAAAAAGGCGCCGAGGTGATTCAGAAAACCGCCACCGGCATGCGCGAAATTGCCGTGGATATCGACACCTCTTCGCAACTGATCGCCAAGCTGGGCGAGCGCTCGCAACAGATCACCGCCATCGTCAACACCATTCGCGGCATTGCCGACCAGACCAACCTGCTGGCCCTCAACGCGGCTATTGAAGCGGCCCGCGCCGGCGAGCAGGGCCGTGGCTTTGCCGTGGTGGCCGATGAAGTGCGGCAACTGGCGGCGCGCACCAGCGGCTCCACCGCCGAAATCTCCGGCATGATCGCCATGATCCAGGACGAAACCCGCCAAGCCATCGACAGCATGGACGCCACCCGCGACCGCGCCGCCCAAGGTGTGGAACTGGCCAACCAGGCCGGCACGGTGATCCTGCAGATTCGCGAAGGCACCGGCGAGGCGGTACAGGCGGTGAGCGCGTTTGCAAACGAGCGAGGTAATCGCTGACCCATTGGCGCTGGCTGTCTGGAGGTTAACTTCGCAGCCAGCGCACATGCCGCCCCAGCTCATCAAACAGCGTCACCTCCGAGCGCAACGCCCGGCAATCAGGCCGCGTCAACAACCACAGCGCCGTATCGTGCCCTGCCAGCGCAGGGCCCAGCGGTTGCAGGCCATCGCCCATGAGAAAATCCGGCAGTGCCGCCACGCCCAATCCAGCCCTTACCAATTCGGTCACCGACTGCATGCTGTTGCACCGATAACGGGGACGCACGCCCGGCAAATGTTCACGACGCCAGATGACGGTGGGGTGATCGGGTAAAAAGTCATCTGGCGCGATCCAGGCCAGGTCGGCCCACTCGTGGCCTGCATGCTGGCGCGCATAGTCGGCACTGGCACACACCTGATAGGTCACCGGCCCCAGGCAGCGTCCGACAAGATGCGCTGGCGGTGCCTTCGTCAGGCGCAGGGCGATATCCGCATCGCGGCGGCTGAGGTTGGCGAAGTCATTGGAGGTGCTCAGTTCCAGGGTCAACGCCGGGTAGGCCGGCATGAACTGCGCGAGGGCTGGCAACAGCAAGCCTTGCAACACCGAGTCGGTGCAGGTCAGGCGCACGGTGCCGCTGATCACTTCACCGCCCTGCTCCACGCCAATGCGCGCAGCCTCCAGGGCCTGCTCGGCACGCTCGGCCTGTTGTGCCAGGTTGCTCGCCAGGCTGGTGGGCAAATAACCGGCACGGCTTTTTTCAAACAGGGTCTGGCCCAGCGCCGCCTCCAGCCGTCGCACCGCACGGAACACCGTGGACACATCCACCCGCAGCAGCGCAGCCGCCCGCGCCAGGGTACCGCCGCGCACCAGGGCCAGGATCAATGACAGGTCGGCGTAGTCGATTTGATAGTGCGTGGCTGCATTGAGCATGTGGGCAAATGCCAATATTGATTGCGTGAGCGCCAATCTATAGTGGGTATCAACCCACCACAAGCCATGGGACGTACACGATGCCAACCCCCGCGCTGCACCTTGCCCTGATCGGTGACTACAACCCCGATGTGACCGCCCACCAGGCCATTCCCGTGGCCCTGCAACAGGCCGCCGATGCTCTGGGCCTGAGCGTCAAAGTGCAATGGCTGGCCACCGACACCCTCACCTGCACTTCTGCCCTGTACGATTTAGACGGCTTCTGGTGCGTGCCCGGCAGCCCCTATCGCGATATCGACGGCGCCCTGCGGGCGATCCGTTTTGCCCGCGAACAAGGTCGGCCTTTCCTCGGCACCTGCGGCGGTTTTCAACATGCCGTGCTGGAATATGCCCGCAACGTGCTCGGTTGGGCCGATGCCCAGCACGGCGAATTAGTACCGGATGCTGAGCGCGCCGTCATCACGCCGCTGGACTGCTCCCTGGTGGAAGTGAGCGACACCGTGCGCCTGGCCCCATACACGCGCATTGCCCAGGCCTACGACAGCCTGGATATCCACGAAGGATACCGCTGCCGCTACGGCATCAACCCCACCTTCGCCGACGCCCTGCTGCAAACCAACCTGATTCCCACCGGCCACGATTCGGCGGGCGACCTGCGCGCGGTGGAACTGCTCGACCACCCGTTCTTCGTCGCCACCCTGTTCCAGCCCGAACGCGCCGCGCTCAAAGGCATCACGCCGCCGCTGGCGATCGCGCTGCTCAAAGCCTGCCAGGAGGTATCGGCATGATCGCCAAGACACCCGCCCCACCTTATTACGCGGTGATTTTCAGCTCGCTGCGTACCGACGCCGACCTGGGTTATGGCGAGGCCGCCACACGCATGCTGGAACTGGCCAGGCAACAACCGGGGTTTCTTGGAGTGGAATCAGCGCGGGAGGATGGGCTGGGAATCACCGTGTCCTATTGGACCAGCGAGGCGGCGATCCTGGCCTGGAAACAGCAGGCCGAGCATCGGCAGGTGCGCGAGCAAGGGCGGGCCACCTGGTATGCAGCGTTTCACACGCGGGTGTGCAAGGTAGAGCGGGCCTACACCTTCCCCACTTGAAATATTGCCCCTTGTGGGAGCTGGCTTGCCTGCGATGGCCATAGGTATCTACACAATCTTGTAGGTTGTAGCAGCCAACGGTAACCACGATGCGAAGCGAGCCGCTCTTGATCTTGATCTGCTTGTGATCTTGATCTCAGGCGCCCCGTTAAACCACGCTGGCCGGAATTCGACAGGGATTTGGGGGGTAAACCGGCAGGGATGCCGGTTTAGC
>JAAIGE0100370134.1_pt1 | contig 22332 bp, 12 predicted proteins | sample 6487951 | NCBI WGS metagenome assembly JAAIGE01 (sample SAMN13974128, study PRJNA590717) | phyllosphere metagenome | biome: tomato field; feature: multiple bacterial spot infested tomato fields; material: tomato leaves; isolation source: leaves from tomato fields | host: Solanum lycopersicum ...
AAAGTTCGGTGTTACTCGATCACCTTCGTCGCGCGCTTCACAACGCTCTCAGGGAACGTGACGCCAACCTTTTCGGCGGCTTTCTTGTTGAGAACGAGGTCGGTGCCAACAGCTGTGGTTGCTGGAATGTCGCCGGGCTTCTCCACCGCCGACAAGATTTCCGACATTTCGGGTCGTGGCGTCGGTATGGACGTGGTCAAGCGCTCGATTCAGGCACTTGGCGGTCGCATCAGCATCACGTCGCGTCCGGGCCTCGGCTCCACCTTTACCATGAGCCTGCCGCTGACGCTTGCCGTTCTCGACGGCATGGTGGTGACGGTTGCCGGTCAGACGCTTGTCGTGCCGCTGACGGCGATTGTCGAAACGCTGCAGCCGGAAGCCGCGAATATCCATTCGTTCGGCGCCAACCAGCGGCTGATCTCGATCCGCAATTCCTTCTGCCCGCTGGTCGATGTCGGTCGTATTCTGAACTTCCGCGCCACCCAGGCAAACCCCGTCGAAGGCGTGGCTCTACTGGTGGAATCGGAAGGCGGCGGTCAGCGCGCGCTGATGGTCGATGCCATCCAGGGTCAGCGTCAGGTCGTCATCAAGTCGCTGGAAGCCAACTATACCCACGTTCCTGGCATTGCCGCCGCAACCATCCTCGGCGACGGTCGCGTGGCCCTCATTCTCGACGTGGATGCCGTTGTCGGCGCCTCGCGTGGGCAGTCCCTGAAGCAAGAAATGTCTCTGGCGGCAACCGGTTGAGAAGTGGTGATGCATGACAGCGCTCAAATTTAACGATCAACGCCAGTCACCGGACGAAGTGCTTGCCAGCGGAGAATATCCGCTGACGCGCAAGGACCTGTCCGATATTGCCGCAATGATCTATGCGGACGCCGGTATCTATCTGAATGACACGAAAGCGTCGCTCGTTTACTCGCGCCTGTCGAAGCATATCCGCAACCTCGGGATCTCCGGCTTCCGGGAATACTGTGCGCTGGTGTCTTCCCCGGAAGGCGCTGCCGCACGCAGGGAGATGCTGTCTCACCTTACCACCAACTTCACCCGGTTCTTCCGTGAGAACCACCATTTCGACCATCTGCGAGACGAGGTTCTTCCGGGCCTCATCAGCCGCGCAAAGAACGGTGGCCGGGTACGCATCTGGTCCGCGGCGTGTTCGGATGGGCAGGAGCCCTATTCGATAGCGCTGACGGTACTGGCGATGTTCCCGAACGCCGCTGACTATGATTTCAAGATTCTGGCAACGGACATCGACCCGAAAATTCTCGCCCAGGCGAGGGCAGGGGTCTATGACGAGAACTCGCTGGAAACCGTCTCTCCCGCCATGCGCAAGCAGTGGTTTCAGGAGGTGGATGCAGGTGGTCGCCGCAAGTTCCAGATCAGCGATAAGGTGAAGCGTCTCATCACCTTCAACGAGCTGAACCTGATGACGCAGTGGCCCTTCAAGGGCGGCTTCGACGTGATCTTCTGCCGTAACGTTGTGATTTATTTCGATGAGCCGACGCAGGTGAAGATCTGGTCGCGCTTCGCGGGTCTACTACCGGATGGCGGACATCTTTATATCGGTCACTCCGAGCGCGTTTCGGGCGACGCCAAGGCGCTGTTCGATAATACCGGCATCACGACCTACAAGTTCATCGGGAAATCTGCCGGGAGGAAAGCATGAGCGCACCCGCCAGAGTTCTCGTGGTCGATGATTCTCCGACAATGCGCGGGTTGATTTCCGCCGTACTGAAAGCCGATCCGGGCGTGCAGGTCGTGGGACAGGCCGGCAACGCCATGGAGGCGCGGGCAGCGATCAAGGAACTCAATCCCGATGTCGTCACGCTTGACATCGAGATGCCCGAGATGAACGGGCTGGAATTTCTGGAAAAGATCATGCGCCTGCGCCCGATGCCGGTGATCATGGTCTCGACCCTGACGCATCGCGGTGCGGATGCTTCGCTTGCGGCGCTGGAAATCGGCGCGTTCGATTGCGTTGGCAAACCGGTGCCTGGCGATAGAAGCCCCTTTGGCGATCTGGCGGAAAAAGTGAAGGCCGCGGCCCGTTCGCAGCATCAGACTTACCGCAGTGTCGTTGCGGAAAAGCCGGCGGCACCGCAGCCGGTTGCCGTGGCCGACTATCGGGTCGGTCGCAAGATCGTCGCCATCGGTTCATCGACCGGCGGTGTCGAGGCACTTATCACCGTTCTGCAGAAATTTCCGGCCAATTGCCCGCCGACCGTCATCACGCAGCACATGCCGCCGACCTTCACCAAAAGCTTCGCGGAGCGCCTGAACAGGCTGTGCGCGCCGGTAGTGGAAGAGGCGACGGATGGTGCGCGTTTGCAGACCGGCAAGATTTACCTCGCGCCCGGCGGCGACCGGCATTTGCAGGTCGTTAATCACGCTGCACCAAGTTGCAGGCTTTTGGAACGGGAACCTGTTAATGGCCATCGTCCATCGGTGGACGTGCTGTTCGATTCCGTTGCAGAACTCGCAGGGCGCAACGCCGTCGGCGTCATTCTCACGGGCATGGGCCGCGATGGCGCGGCTGGCCTTTTGAAAATGCGTCATGCCGGTGCGCGCACCGTCGGACAAAACGAAAAAACCTGCGTCGTCTACGGCATGCCAAGGGTCGCTTACGAACTTGGCGCCGTCGAACAACAACTTCCGCTGACCGCCATTGGCGAAGAAATTCTGAAACTAACTGCTGCCCGAAAAGAAGGTTCTGACTAATGTCTCTCGCAGAAAAAATCAAAGTTCTGATCGTCGACGATCAGGTCACCAGTCGATTGCTGCTCAGCGATGCACTGACGCAGCTCGGTTTCAAGCAGATCACCGCAGCCGGTGACGGCGAGCAGGGCATGAAGATCATGGAGCAGCAGCCCCATCATCTGGTGATCTCCGACTTCAATATGCCGAAGATGGATGGTCTGGGCTTTCTTCAGGCGGTTCGCACGAACCCGAATACCAAGAAAGCAGCCTTCATTATTCTGACGGCACAGGGCGACCGTGCGCTGGTTCAGAAAGCGGCCCAGCTGGGCGCCAACAACGTCCTGGCGAAGCCTTTCTCCATCGAAAAAATGAAGGCGGCTATTGAAGCCGTATTTGGATCGCTGAAATGATCGAAACCGCAGCCAAGCGCGTACATATTATTCAGGGAGAGTATAAGATCTCCAATGATCCGGACGTGGTTTTATCGACCATTCTCGGCTCGTGCGTGGCTGCATGTCTCAGAGACCCCGTTGCGGGCGTCGGCGGCATGAACCATTTCCTGCTGCCGGGTACGGGGGGTATGGGGGGTGGAGATGCAACACGTTATGGTGTGCATCTCATGGAATTGCTGATCAACGGCCTGCTCAAGCAGGGGGCTCGCCGTGATCGTCTAGAAGCGAAGGTCTTCGGGGGCGCGAAGACCATTGCCAGCTTTTCCAATGTCGGGGAACAGAATGCGATGTTTGCGCACCAGTTCCTCAAAGACGAAGGCATTCGCGTCGTCGGAAGCTCTACGGGCGGGGACTCCGGACGCAAGGTGGAATTCTGGCCGGTTTCCGGCCGCGCACGTCAGCACCCGCTGACGGGTGCAGAGACACAAAAGACCGTCGCACTGGAAACAAGGCCCGCACCGGCGCCAAAACCAGTGGCCAACGATATCGAATTTTTCTAGGGCGACGTTCACCGTCAAAAGCGATCGCGCCTCCACGTTTCTCAGCACCGGTCGGTGGACGTCATGCGTCTCCGGGCGATGCTACCAGCCGGGGTTATTTTATGAATATAGCCGAGCAAGCCGCAATTTCGACATTCGAAGAGGCGCTTCCCGACGTTCTGATGCGGGTCGTTTCCGAACTGCATGACGTCGCGTATCTCATCGAGCGCATCGAACCGCAATTGCTGGAGGTTACTTCCGGTGCAGTGACGCCGGAAGGTATGAAGCTTCTCCAGGGCATCGATCTTGCCGTGCAGAAGACGCGCGGCCTTGCCGAATTCATCGATACGATCACCGGTTCCATCCCTGCAGAATGGGCCGTCGATGTCACAACCGCGCTCAACCTCGTCAAGCTTGCCGAAATGCAGAAGGCGCTCGGCGCCGGTCTGCGCCAAGGCCACTCACAGCCGCTGGACAAGGCTTCCGGCGACTTCGACCTGTTCTAGAATTCCGCACAGGGATCGCCTAAAAACTGCCGATATCCTTCAAAGCCTGTGTACACATCGCTGGACGCAGGCTTTAAAGGATTATTTACGCATTCTCATCTGCTAGAAGGTGGTGTCTTGCCGGTTGGCAACCCACTTCGAGGTCTGATTGCGATGAATGCTTTGATGAACGGCACACCTGCTGGATCGCTGTTTCCGAACCTGATCGAGCTTGCGAAAGTGCAGCGTCTGTCTCTGCTGGACCTGTTCAAGTTCGCGGAAGGCCTGACCGCGGAGGGGCATCAGAAGCAAGCTGCGGAACTCTACAAAACATGGCTTGCCTTCAATGAAAATCAGCCCGGCCACCAGATGGTCTATTTCAATTATTCGGTTGTCCTGCGCCAGATGGACGATGTCGCCGGTGCGATAAACGCCATACGTGCGGCGCTCAAGGTCGATCCGCTGTTTGGGCCAGCGCACATAAACCTCGGTCGCGCCTACGAAGACAGCGGTGCTGCCGCGCAGGCAATCCAGCAGTGGCAGAGCTTCGTGGAAAGCACGGCGGAAACGACACCCGAGCGGATATCCTATCGCCTCATGGCGCTCCAGCATATCGGGCGCGTCATGGAGAACGCGGGTTTGCTCGAAGAGGCTGAAGGTGCGCTGTGGCAGGCAATGGAGCTCCGGCCTGAAAAGACGGAATCCGGCCAGCACTGGAGCGCGCTGCGCCAGCGCCAGTGCAAATGGCCCGTCATCGTCCCTTCCAGCCACGTCACGCCGCGCCAGATGATCGATTCCATGTCGCCCCTCGCGCTGGGGTGCTATTCCGACGATCCGCTGTTTCAGCTTGCGAAGGCTTATCAGTACAACAAGTCTTTCGTCGGTCGTCTCGATATCGGTGGTTTTCCGCGTGGCGAAGTCAGGCAGAAATCCGGCACGGGCCAGCCTCTGCGTGTAGGGTACGTTTCGTCGGATCTGCGCGATCATGCGGTGGGCTTTGCCCTGCGCGAGGTGCTGGAGCTGCACGATAAGGCCAGCGTCGAGGTTTATGCCTATTACTGCGGCGATCCCATCACAAACGATCCGACACAGCTGCGGATGAAGAATGCCGTAGCATGCTGGCGCGATATCGGCTCCATCTCCGACGAGGCGGCGGCGCGGCAGATTTCGGCGGATGAGATCGATATCCTGATTGATGTGAACGGCTATACCAAGCATGCCCGCACCAAGATATTCGCCTATCGCCCTGCGCCGGTCATCGTGAATTTCTGCGGTTACCCCGGCTCGATGGGAAGCCCCTTCCACCAGTATATGATCGCGGACATCAACATCGTTCCCCCGGCGAGCGAAATCTACTATTCCGAAAAGGTGCTCAGGATCGCCTGCAACCAGCCGATCGATCGCAAGCGAATTATCGCGGATAAACCTACGCGCAAAGAGGCAGGGCTGCCCGAAGATGTATTCGTCTTCGCCTGCTTCAATGGCATGCAGAAAATCACACCCGGTACATTTTCACAGTGGATGAAAATTCTGCTCGATACGCCGCAAAGCGTGCTCTGGCTGCTGACCGGCAATGACAAGGTGGATCAGCATCTGCGCCAGCTTGCGGAGGCTGCGGGGGTGGCTGGCGAACGCATTATCTTCGCTCCCAAGGCCGCAAATGCGCAGCATCTGGCCCGTGTGGCGCTCGCCGATCTGTTCCTCGATACTTTTCCGTATGGTGCACATTCCACCGCTGCGGATGCCTTGACCGTTGGACTGCCGGTGCTGACCTTCCCGGGCAAGACCTTCGCCGCGCGTTTCTGCAGCAGCGTCGTTAACGCTGCCGGGGTACCGGAACTGATCTGCAAGGGACCGGAAGACTATGTCGCCAGAGCAATTGCCTATGCCAAAGCGCCTGCCACGTTAAAGAGCGTGCGGGACAAGCTTGCGGAGGGCCGCGAAACCAGCGTACTGCGTGACATTCCCGGCACGGCAAGGCAGCTGGAAGACCTCTACTGGCAGATGCAGGGCGAGGCCGAGCGCGGTGAAACGCCGATCCCCGATCTGAGCAATCTCGATATCTATTATGAAATCGGTTCGGAACTGGTGCTCTCCAATCTGGATTATGTGGATGAGCAGACCTACCGCAACAGTTATCTTCAGAAATTGAAGGTCTGGCACGACTACTCCGCCGTTCCATATGACAATCGTCTATGGACGCGGGCCGCTGGTTCATAATCGAAAGTAGAGCTGATGTCGCAGACCAAAAAGATAGCCATTGCCGGTGCCGGGCTCTCCGGTGCCGTCATCGGGCGTGAACTTGCGCAGGCAGGGTATAGCGTCGACATCTTCGAGAGCCGCGATCACATTGCCGGAAATTGCCATACCGAACGGGATGAGCAGACCGGGGTGATGGTCCATGTGTATGGACCGCACATTTTTCACACCGATGACCTGGAAGTCTGGAATTATGTGAACGGGTTCCAGACCTTCATGCCCTACAAGAACCGGGTAAAAACGACCAGTCGTGGACAGGTGTTTTCGCTGCCGGTCAATCTCCATACGATCAACCAGTTCTTCGGCAAGACATTTCGGCCCGAGGAAGCGAAAGCCTTTATCGAGGAACAGGCCGACAAGACGATAGAACACCCGACGAACTTCGAGGAGCAGGCACTTCGTTTCGTGGGACGTGATCTCTACGAAGCGTTCTTCGAGGGATATACACGAAAGCAATGGGGTTGTTCTCCGGTGGAACTGCCCGCCTCGATCCTGAAAAGGCTGCCGGTCCGCTTCAATTACGACGACAATTATTTCTTTCATCGTTATCAGGGAATGCCGGAACACGGTTATACGCAAATGGTCGATGCCATCCTCGATCACCCGTCCATCCGCGTTCACCTCAAGACCAGCCTCAACCGATCAGAGGTCTCTTCATACGACCACACTTTTTATGCAGGCGCGTTGGACGGCTATTTCGCATATGCCCACGGAAGGTTAGGTTATCGGACGCTCGATTTCGAGCGTTTCACCTATGACGGCGACTATCAGGGCTGCGCCGTGATGAATTACGGGGATATCTCAGTCCCGTATACGCGCATCACCGAGCACAAGCATTTTTCTCCCTGGGAAAGCCATCAGGGCTCCGTCTGCTATAGAGAATTCTCCCGCGAATGCGGACCAGAGGACATAGCCTATTATCCAGTGCGGCTGGTGGAAGAAAAGCAGCAGCTGGCGCGCTACATCGCCATGGCGGCAGACGAGCAAAAGGTGACCTTCGTCGGACGCCTTGGAACCTACCGCTACCTCGACATGGATGTGACGATCCGGGAGGCGCTCGACACGGCGCGGCTCTTCGTGTCGAGACAGGGTTCATCCGCAGCAATGCCGTCTTTCCTCAATTCTCCCTTGTAGTCGACACTCACGAAACCGGCACTCTGTCAGCTTCGCACAAGCAACCGAACCTAGGATTGCGGTGCTGATACCCTGCCCACGGTTGGTTTCTGCCATGGGCGGGGCAGTGCACGCTTATGCGTGGATGATGAACATTAAGGGGGTTCGCTACCGCCTTCATCCTCTCGGATGCAGGAGAGCGGACAGGGTTCGTAGATGACATCGACCGTATCTTCATTGAGTGCAAGGCAGATCATGACGCTATCGACGTCTGCCGTTGCTGCCTGGACAACGGAAGATGTAGCCTTTCTTTCTACAGCCCAGATAGGAGCCTTGTCTTCAGAGCAGATCGCGGCGCTCGACGCAGACGATGTGAAGACGATGACCACCGCGCAGCTTGGCGCGATCTCGACGAGCGCGATGGTCGGCCTGACGCTGGATCAGCTTGCTATTCTGGACAAGATTGCGATCGAGAGCCTGAGCGCCAATCAGGTCGCCGCCATGTCGACGTCTCAACTGGGGGCATTCAGCACCGATCAGGCCGAAGCGCTGACATCGTCGCAGGTTGGCGCACTCACGTCGGAACAGCTGGCAGCGCTCGATCCTGAAGATATTGCCGCCTTTTCCTCTGCGGATATCGCCGCCATTTCCAGCAGGGCCGTGGCTGGTCTAAGCAGCGCAGCACTTGCAGCTCTTTCCAGCGGTCAGGTCGCGTCCTTCAGCAGCGCCACAATATCCGCCCTGACCACCGCACAGATTGCGGTGCTGTCAGACACGCAGTTCGCCGCTCTAACCACGGGGCAGGTCAGTGCCTTGAGAGCGTCTCAGACCGGCGCGATCAGCTCGTCGGCGCTTGCGGCATTATCCACCGCGGCCATGGCGGCGCTCAGTTCCGCCGCTGTTTCCGGCTTGAGCATCGAAGGCGTGACAGCCTTGAGCGGTAGTCAGCTGGCGGCGCTGGACCGGCTTGCCATCGGCGGGCTGACGACGGCCCAGATCACTGCATTGAGCTCTTCCCAGGTCGGTGCGCTGACACCGCAGCAGCTTGCCGCCTTCAAGGCCGTCCAGATCGTTGCGCTTGATCCGGCCTACATCAAGAATATGTCTCCAGAGGCAATCGCCGGTCTGAGCACCGCAGCAATCGCAAGTCTCAAGCCTGAGCAGATTTCCAGCTTTACCACCGCGCATGTTGCAGCCTTGGGCACGCGGCAGGTTTCCGTGCTGGGGTCGTCGCAGATCGAAGCGCTGGGTACAGCCAACATCGCTGCGCTTTCCGCAGAACAGGTTTCTGCTCTGGCGACACGGTCGATATCCGGCCTTTCCACGGATCAGGTCGGCGTTCTTTCCCCAGCGCAGGTCGAAGCCTTGAGCTCCGCGCAGATAAAGAACCTCAGCTCCGGCCAGATCGGTGCCCTTGGATCGGAGGATATCGCGCGATTCTCGACGGACGATATCGCTGCTATCAGCAGCACCGCTATCGCGGGCCTCTCCAGTGACGTTCTGAAGTCGCTGACAGCGACACAAATTGCCGCGCTGAGCACAAACAGTTTCAGCAGGCTGACGACCGATCAGGTCGGTGCCTTGACCTCTATTCAGCTCGCAGCCCTGACCGGGGCGCAACTCGGTTCGATATCCGCCGCACAAATTGCAGTTTTGAGCGACGAAGACATCAAGGCAATTTCCGTTAATGCGATAAGCTCTCTTTCCACAAGAGCCGTGTCCGGACTGAACACCGACGTCATCGCGTCGCTGACGACTGCGCAGGTCGCCGCGCTGAGCACGGGGGCAGTTGCAAAACTATCCGCAGATCAGGTCCGCGCTTTCTCGACGGACCAGGTTGCAGCCTTGAATTCCGCTCAGATAAAGGTCTTGTCCAGCGGGCAGCTGGCGGCACTGGATGCAGAAGACCTCGCAACGTTTTCAACCAGTGAACTGGCCGCGATCAACAGCAGAAGCATCCCCGGCCTCCAGACCGCTGCTATCGCGATCCTGTCATCGGCCCAGATCGCGGCTCTGGCTCCCGGTTCGATTGCTTCCTTTACGGGTGATCAGCTGACCGCGCTAAGCTCGACCCAGCTCAAGGCGCTGACGACGAGCCAGCTTGGAGCGATGAAGGCGACACAGATAAAGTCCCTGCCCACGGACTATGTGAGCGCTCTGACCCCCCAGCAGATTGCATCTCTCAGCACATCCTCCATTGCCAATCTGACGACGATGCAGGTCTCCGCGTTGACGACCTTGCAAGCCGAGGCTCTGACCCCCACGCAGGTCAAGGCGTTGACGGCAACCCAGCTGGCGGCGTTCGACAAGGATGGCGTTGCAACCTTCTCGAAAGCGGATCTGGCCGCCATCGGCTCAAGAGCCATTGTGGGACTGACGAAGGAAACCGTCGCAGCATTGAGTTCCGCGCAACTCGGCTCACTCCATCCGTCGTCGCTCTCCGCAATGACGATCGAGCAGGTCGATTCGCTTTCCGTGGAACAGCTTCGCGGCCTCACTTTCTCACAGGCTGCAGCCCTGACATCCGCGCAGGTTGCCGTTCTGGAGCCGGAAGACATCGCCGTATTTGCGCCCGCGGTTATGGCGGGGTTCAGCGCCAGGGCAATTGCCGGGTTCTCCACCGCTGCAATTGCGGCAATGACGCCTGATCAGCTCAAGACCCTCAACACGGCTGCGGTCGCCCGGCTGACCACGGATCAGGTTTCGACGCTATCCACAGCGCAGGTTTCGGCAATGGCCGGGGGACAGTTGAAAGCGTTGACCTCGGCACAGACCGGAGCGCTATCCTCTGCGGCGATTGCCGCGCTTTCCACGGACCAGATCGCTGCAATTTCGGCAAATGCCCTGCAGGGGCTGAGCGAAGACCACATCAACGCCTTGTCGACATTGCAGATCGCGTCCCTCACCACATCGCAGATTGCGTCCTTTACATCGGCTCAGGTCGCGGCGCTCAAGGCTGAAGACATAAGGGCGCTTTCGACCGCGGCCATACAGGCCATGGCGGCAAGCGGAATTCCGGGTCTGACAAGAGATGCGATAGCGGCTCTGTCATCGGATAAGATTGCAGCGCTCAGCCCGAATGCCGTCACGGCGCTGACGGCAGAGCAGATCGAGTCGCTCTCAACCGCCCAAGTCGATGCCTTGACGACACGGCAGATCGCGGTCTTGCGTTCGACGCAGACGGCAGCCTTGGGCGCAGACGATCTTGCGACATTCTCGTCAGCCGATATTGCCGCCCTCGGCAGCAGCGGTGTTTCCGGCCTTCGTACTGCGGTCATTGCCTCGCTGTCTTCGGAGCAGATACCGGCTTTGTCGACGGCGGCAGTAGCCAGCCTTACACAGGATCAGATCGAGACGCTGAGCACTGCACAGCTGGACGTTCTGTCTACCAGCCAGATGGCAGCGCTTGGATCGGCACAGGTTGCCGTCCTTAGTGCGTCAAGTCTTGCAAGCCTGACGCCCGAGCAGTTCGCAGCCATGCGAGCTTCCGTGCTGCCCAGCCTTGCAACGGAACAGATCGCGGTGCTGACCACGGCGCAGCTTGCCGGTCTTTCTACCTCACAAATCTCGTTCCTCAACTCCGCGCAGATCGGCGCGCTGACCACGGCACAGATCTCGTCGCTCTCCACCACCCATGTTTCGGCCATCAGTGCTGGCGGTCTGGGCGGGCTTTCGACAAGACAGCTTGACGTTCTCTCTACTGCGCAGGTCGAAGCGCTCACGAGCGTGCAGGTTTCTGCACTGACGGCTGAACAGCTGGAAGCATTCAGCGCCGACGATATCGCCCAGTTTTCGTCACGGGATATGGCGGCCATCGGCACCGCCGCTATTTCTGGCCTCTCCACGGCCATTCTGGCCGGGCTATCCACCGATAAGCTGGCATCACTGAACGCCAACACCGTTGCGGCAATGTCCACACGCCAGATCGCAGCGCTCGATTCTGTCGCTCCTGTTGGCCCCGTCACGCCGGCTGAGCCTGCATCTTCTGCCCCAATCAATGAAGCGAATACGAGCCAGGTCGCATCACTGACGACACGGCAAATCGCTGCCTTAACCCCGAATCAGGTGGCCGCGCTGGGGACCAAGGGAATAGCATCCCTCACAACGGCGCAGATTGCTGCCCTCAGCACTGGAGGCATCTCCGGCCTGACGTCCAGCCAGATTACCGCATTGACGACCGCACAGGCGGAAGCGCTGACGGCTATACAGGTCGGCGCGCTCACATCGCAGCAGATCACCGTTCTTGGCATCGACAATATCAAGACCTTCTCGACAAGCGACATTGCCGCCCTCAATTCCGCAAACATCGGCTCCTTGCCGACCAGCACGCTCGCGGCCCTGACGGCAAGCCAGATCGGCGCATTGAACAGCGCAACGATTGCCGGTCTTACCACCGGGCAGGTCGCGGCGCTGAGTACCGGTCAGATTGCTGCCCTGTCCACCAGACAGATCGGCGCCTTGACGTCGCAGCAGGTATCGGCGCTCGGCACGGACGCACTCAACTCGCTTTCCACCGTCGCAATGGGAGCCATCAGCTCTCAAGGGATATTGGGTTTGTCGACCGATACGCTTGCGGCTCTTTCGTCAAGCCAGATCAACGCGATCGGCACTTCGGCGATTTCGGGTCTGTCGATCCGCCAGCTCGCTTCGCTGGGCTCGACACAGCTCGAGGCGCTGTCTACCAAACAGATCACGGCCTTGTCCTCCCGCCAGATCGCAGCTTTGGGAACCGCTGGCATTGCCGCGCTCAGCACAAACCAGATTTCGGCCTTGAGCGCGGATGGCATTTCCGGCCTTTCCACGGATCAGGTCGCAGCGCTTGGCTCGCTTCAGGCGGAAGCCTTGACGCCAACGCAGGTGGCAGCACTGAGTTCGGCGCAGGTCGGCGCGCTCGGAGCAGACGATATCGCCCTGTTTTCCACAAAGGACATAGCGGCCCTGACTTCTGGCGCGATAGCTGGCCTTGCACCCGCCGCTCTTGCAACGCTTACAGGCGAACGCATCTCAGCGCTGGCACCCGGCAGTATTGCCGGGTTGACCACGACGCAGATCGCGTCTCTATCGAGCCAGCAACTCTCGGCCTTGAGCACCGGACAGGTTGCCGCACTCGGATCGAGACAGGTCGCCGCACTTGACACCGCAGGCGTTGCGGCATTGTCGACGGCACAGATTGCAGCGCTTGGCACGGCGGGTATAACGGGGCTTACAGCGTTGCAGATCGGGGCGCTTTCAACCGCGCAGGTCGAAGCTTTCAATACGATCCAGGTGGCGCTGCTTTCGTCGCAACAGGTCGCGGCACTCGGCACGGATGACCTTGCCGCGTTTTCGACGGCTGAGCTTGCGGCGCTGACCTCCAGTGCGATCACGGGCCTTTCCTCCGCAACGCTTGCCAGCCTTTCCAGCGACCGGATCGCCGTGCTGGGAACCGCCAGCCTGCCCGGTCTTTCCACCGGACAGGTCGCTTCACTGACCCCTGCGCAGGTCGAGGCCTTGACCACGGCGCAAATCGCGGCGCTCGGATCACGGCAGATCGCGGCACTTGGGACAGATGCGATCGGGGCGCTATCGACGTTGCAAGTCGCCGCACTGAGCACGGCCGGTATAGCGGGGCTTTCCTCCGCGCAAGTCGCAGCGCTCTCCACCGGTCAGGTCGAGGCGCTGACGACCGCACAGGTCGCCGTCCTTACCTCATCGCAGGTCGGGGCCCTGGGGCCAGACGACATAGGCACCCTATCCACCGCCGAACTTGCGGTGCTGACGTCCAGCGCGATCTCGGGGCTGACCACGCAGACGCTTGCAGCCTTGTCTAACGAACGTATCTCTGCATTTGGTACGGCCAGCATCGCAGGGCTTTCGACGCTGCAAATCTCCGTGCTTTCCACCGCTCAGTTGCAGGCTCTCACGACGGCTCAGATATCGGCTTTGGGCTCTCGACAGGTGGCGATGCTAGAACCGGCGGCGCTCGGAGCGTTGTCAGAACAACAGGTCGCGGCCCTCAGCTCCGCAGCGATCCCGGGCCTTTCGACTGCACAGATTGCAGGCCTGTCCACGATACAGGTTGAAGCTTTGACGTCGGGGCAGGTGGGCGCCCTTTCTTCCACGCAGATCACTGCTTTGGGAAGTCAGGGTATCGCGGTGTTCTCCAGCGAGGACATTGCGGCGCTGAGTTCAACTGCCATTGCCGGTCTTTTGCCTGCCACGCTTGCGAGCCTGTCACCGGAGCGCATTGCGCTGCTGAGTACCTCTGCGATCCCGGGTCTCACCGCAGCGCAGGTCAGCGCCTTGACGACAGATCAGGTGGCGGCATTCACCAGCAATCAGGTCGCAGCCCTTGGGCCGAAGCAGATCGCGGCTCTTGGTCTGGATGATCTGAGAACCTTCTCATCCGCAGATATCGCCGCAATCAGCGCTTCGGCGGTCGAAGGCTTCTCCTCGGCCACCATCGCGGCTCTTCCGGTCGAAATCATCGCGGGTCTCAATACCGGAGCCATCTCGGGACTGTCGACGGGACAATTGAAGGCCCTTTCGGTCGATCAGGTCGCCGCTCTCTCGACCGCGCAAATCGGTGCGTTGAGTTCACGCCAGCTGGCTGCGCTAGAACTTGAAGATATTCAGGCTTTCTCGACCACGCAGGTCGCGGCTTTGAGCAGTGGTGCGCTTGCGGGTCTAACGAGCGAGCAGGCGGCAGCGCTTAGCCTCGAGCAGATTCATACTCTTTCGACGGGCCAGATTTCCGGCCTGACCTCGACCGCAATCATGGGGTTAAGCGCAGAAGAGCTTGGCACCTTCACACTGGAAAAACTGAAAGCCATCAGCGTCACGGCAATACCGGGTCTTTCCACGGACTTCGTCGCATCGCTGTCCATGGGTGAGATATCCGCGCTCGGCACGGCGGCAATCGCAGGTCTGAGCAGCCAGCAGGTTGCGGCGATGAGGGTCGAGCAGATCGATTCCTTCTCGACGGAGCAGATCGCAGCCCTCAGCGCCGATGGACTTGCCGGGCTTTCGACGGCGGCGATGGCGTCCTTCTCCACGGCGGATATCGCTGCGATCAGCACTGCCGCGATCCGGGGCCTCTCGACCGCCATCATCGCGGGCCTTACCTCCGGCGATATCGGCGCGTTGAGCGCAGGTCAGGTGGGTGCGCTTCATTATAACCAGATCGTGGCATTGAGTACGGCACAGATCGACGCGCTCAGCGCGGCACAGCTGGGCGGCCTCAACGCCATCCAGGCCGCAGCACTCGGGACCGATGACATAGCGGTCTTCTCCACCGAAGATTTGATGGCATTGGGCTCCAATGCGATTTCCGGGCTCACCACCGGCGTCATCGCAGCACTCAGCACCGCGCAGAGCGAGGCTCTCACGCCCGCGCAGGTTAGCGCATTGACGTCGGCCCAGGTGGCGGCATTGTCGAAGGAAAACATAGCCAAGTTCTCCACCGCAGATATCGCGGCCTTCAGCTCCTCGGGTGTTGCCGGTCTGTCGGTCGACACGTTGACCAGCCTTTCCAGCGCGCAGGTCGACACGCTCCTCCATACGCATATGGGCTCGCTGACCGCCGATCAGGTGGCGGCGATCATCGGCGGCTTCATCGTCGCCTGACCGCCTTCGACCCCTCATCCGTTGCAGACATGAAGCGCGAGCGGGAAACGCTCGCGCAAGCTTCGCCGTCTAGTGTGACATCGGGACTAAAAGGTCTCGGACTCATGATTGACGGTGCGGAACAGAATGAATCTGTTAAATCAACTGCCTCAGATTTTTAAGAATTTTGCGGCTTTAGGCCAGACGCGGCTTATGGTGCTGGGCGGAGTGGGCGTTTTGTCCATGGCAATCATTCTTGCTGCCGCCCTTTATGTGAACAAGCCTGCTTACGAAACGCTTTATGTCGGCCTTGAAACGATGGATCTGAACAAGATCAGCATCGCACTGGCTGAATCCAATGTCGATTTCCAGGTGGGTTCGGACGGTACCAGCATTCAGGTTCCAGTCGGAATGACGAGCAAGGCGAGAGTGCTGCTGGCCGAGCGGGGGCTGCCGGACAGCGCCAATGCTGGCTACGAGCTCTTCGATAATGTCGGATCGCTTGGCCTCACCTCCTTCATGCAGGAAGTAACGCGTGTACGAGCGCTGGAAGGCGAAATCAGCCGCTCCATTCAGCAGATCGATGGCATCGCCGCCGCTCGCGTTCACATCGTCATGCCCGATGTCGGTAATTTCCGTCGCGGCGAGCAGAAACCCACAGCATCCGTCATGATCCGTGGCAGCGCCACGGCTGGTCGAAAGGCCGCATCGTCCATTCGCCATCTGGTCGCATCGTCTGTCCCGGGACTTGAAGTTGACGATGTGACGCTTCTCGACTCGACGGGGCAGCTTCTGGCCTCCGGTGATGAAGTCGGCAACGGCGCCATGAACCGCTCCTTGACGCTGGCGCAGAACGTTCAGCAGGAACTCGAAACGAAGATCGACAAGGCACTTGCACCGTTCCTTGGCCTCGACAACTTCCGTTCCAGCGTGACCGCCGAGCTCAACACCGACAGCCAGCAGATCCAGGAAACCGTCTACGATCCGGAATCGCGCGTGGAGCGCTCCGTCCGCACGACCAAGGAAGACCAGAAGTCGCAGGAAACCACACCGGATTCCGCTGCGACCGTCGAGCAGAATATTCCGCAGGCTGCACCGCAAAGCGGCGGCGGCGGCCCTCGCTCTTCCGACGAAACCGCAAAGAAGGAAGAGCAGACGAACTACGAGATCAACTCGAAGACGACTGCAACTGTTCGCAATGGCTATACCGTCGACAAGATTTCCGTCGCTGTCGTCGTCAACAGAGGCCGTCTGGCAAAGATGATCGGTGAACCCGCCGACGAGGCGAAGATCAATGCTTATCTGGCTGAAATGCAGAAGATCGTCACTTCCGCCGTCGGCACGTCCTCGACGCGTGGTGATGTCGTCACAATCACTGCCATGGACTTCCTCGAAACGCAGCTTCTGGACGAGGCGGTCGCTGGTCCGGGCTTCATGGAAGTGTTGAGCCGCAACTCCGCGGGTATCATCAACTCGCTTGCGTTCGTTGCTGTTGCCTTCCTCGTCGTGTGGCTCGGTGTCCGCCCGATCGTCCGCTCCATGTCTTCCAACACGTCTTCCTCGGCCGAAATCGGTCAGGAAGCCGCAGGACTGGAACTTCCCGACTTCTCTCCTGCCATGGGTGCAGGTGGTGGCGGAGGGCTCATGGACGGGTTCGGCGCAGACTTCGGCTTCGACAGCACGGACGACCTCCTTTCGGGAGACACCGGCGAAGGCGACTTCAACCGCAAGGCCCGCGAAGGGCCGGAGCGCCGCCTGTCCCGCATGGTGGAGATCAGCGAAGAACGCGCTGCCAAGATCCTCCGCAAATGGGCCGACGAAAAAGCTGCATGACCTTCAAAAAGACCGGAGCGATCCGGTCTTTTTCGTCTGTAGCAATTTGAGGCTGTTGGATCATTACGGGACGTGCTTTACTATGTGTTAACCATAGCTCGAGATTGAACTGAGTAACCGGAAAAGACGACTGTGCGAATCCGAGAAGGGGAATATGTTTCTTTTGCAGGACAGCGAGCCGAAAAGCGTGGAAACTCCATTTAAATCAGGTGGTATTTCTCCGGTCGTCTCCTAGAATGCAGTGATTCGGTCACCATGGATGCCAGCCACTTTCAGCGACTGGTCCCTTGAATGGAAATGAGTTCCATCCCGATGAGTCATCTCCGATAAGGAGAAGAAGAGGGCGTAGGCTATTGAAAGTGGATGTCGATGTTCGCAGGCTGTCGGCTACGCACGTTGAAGCGGTGGTGAAACCTTTGCCACGAGATCAACTCATTCGCAAAATCGCTGCCACGGCTTCGGACGGCAACGTTACCGGTGCGATGGCCTTCCTCACCGCCTATATCGGAGCGTCGCATTATCTCCTTGCGCGGGAAGACCTTCTTCAGGAAGCCAGCCTCAACTTCATCGTGACATCGGACTGGCCCTTCGATCTGGTCAGAAAGCTCGCAGGCGAACTTGCCAGTAGCCAGAGCCGCTCCAGCGAAATGGAAAAATGCCTTTCGCTTCTCAAGCCGAAGGTCATGCTTCTACCGGACGATATGGCTGGTCCCGAAGGAATAGACCGGCAGTATTGCTCGGTTACCTTTTGCGTCGGGCGTATCCGCTTCTCCCTGCTGCTGATGTTCGAGGAAGGCGCATTGCCTCCGGAAGACCGGCTTCAGGAAGCCGCGATTCTTGCCGGATATTTCGCCAGCTCGGGCATCGTCGCCGAAAGCCGCGTCGAGCGCGACATCGACCTCACGGAACGCGAACTGGAATGCCTGTTCTGGATCGCCGAGGGCAAGACCAGTGACGAAATGGCCATGATTCTGGGCATTTCGCGAAACACCATCAATAACTACATCACCAGCGTCATGCGTAAGACCGCGACCAAGACCCGCTCAGAGGCTATCGCCTATGCGGTTCGCAACAATCTGGTTTGAGAGGCTAGGATGGGATATTTCAAGGATTCCGAGGTCGAGAAGGGCCAGCAGTCGCCGCCGATGAAGCTTGGCGCGTCGGTCAGCAGATCGGACCTGTTCCCGAAGCTCGTCGCCATGCAGAGAAGTCTTGGAGCGAAGAATTTCGTCGTTTTCAGAACGGTCGCTTCCGGCTTCCCAAACAAACGGAAGCTTTCCTGCGAACTTGAAAACTGGGGTGCGAATGTCAATGAGCAGAGCACCCGGCTGATACAGGCCATGGGCGACAGGCTGCTCGATCATCTGGAACGCTCGCTGCTTCCCCTGATTTGGAAGAATGAGAACGGCACAGGCTTTTCCGATCTGCCGGACGTGCCCTCACTCGTCCTTCGTCTCGACAATGATGTGCTTGCCTACTCAGGTCTTGCGCTGCCGGTCCGTCTGGGCACGCTTGGCAACGGATATATTATCTTCTGCGGCGGCAGCCTGCTGCTTGATAACGAGCTCATTCTCGACCAGCATATCAAAGCTACCCACATCATGGTCGACCTTCTTGCGCTGGATGAGCGCCGTGTCGCACCCGCAGAATCTCTGAGCGAAAGAGAAATTGCCTGCCTGCAGTTGGCAGGGGATGGCCGCATCAGCGAAGAAATCGCTACCAAGCTTGGCCTCTCGGTTCACACAGTCAATGCGTATCTGGGCTCGGCCACCATCAAGCTTGATTCCGTCAACCGAATCCAGGCCATCGCCAAGGCAATCCGGCTTGGCTACATACACTGAACAGCACGATAGGATTCCCATCGATTTTATGGGTGATACTAATCGCACTGCTTATGTAGCAAATCGCGTGCATGCTCCATCGCCCAATGGAGTAATGCTGCGGCATGGATCGAAGGCGGAAAATAGTTCTACGTCTGCATCGTAGAATTTCTTGATTTTTATAGTGTGTGGAAAGCCTGGAAGTCTATATGAGAGTATAGAATGCAGGTTTTTGGATTATATTTTATATCGAAATACTATTATGATATAATTTCAGTATACCGATAGACCTGTTATTCGTTCCCTGCGGGCTGATCCAAAAAGAGCGATATTTTCCCGTATTTAAAGTCTTTCCCGATTCCGCGAATATTAACATTTATGGCCCAGATTGAGGAAAATCAAAAATCTCGGGGTCAGTTATGGCAAATTTCTTTTCGAGGTCGATAGTCGTTCAGATGGTATGTCTGACTGTCGCGCTCATTTTTCTCGGCATTGTTGCCGTCGGTACATCGACATATTTCCGGCTCAAGGAAGATGTCATGCAAAGCGCGCTCATGGATACGCAGCGAGCCGTCAGAAGCATGGCGATACTTTATGAAATGAAGGTTGGCGGTGCCACTGTCGATATCCAGAACGGTGAATTGAAAACCGTCAGCCGTCCAAGCATCGGAACGCTGCTGGACTTCGATCTGGTGGACCGTACCGGTACGGCCAACGGCGGCGTGGCGACAGTTTTCCAGGCGCAGGGGACTGACTATCTGCGCATCTCCACCAACGTCAAAAAGGAAAATGGCGAACGCGCTGTCGGAACGAAGCTGGCGACGGATCACCCTGCCTATGCCAGAATGGCAAAGGGCGAGGCCTATTTCGGCCAGGCATCGCTGTTCGGCAAGGATTACATGACCGGTTACATGCCCGTTCTCTCCAAGGCGGGTGCGACGGTTGGCATTCTTTTCGTCGGCGTGCCGATGGAGGTTTATCAGAGCCATATTGAAGGTCTTCGCAATATCGTCGTGATTTGCGGGCTTGCGGTGATGTTGGTGTTCGGTTTTCTCGGATATTTCCTCATCAACCGTGGTCTGAAGCCGCTCGGCATTTTGACAAATGCGGTCAAGTCGCTGTCGGATGGCAAGCTCGATACGGAAATCCCATACCTGCACCGCAAGAATGAGTTCGGCAACATTGCGCGCGCGCTGGAAGTCTTCCGCGACAACGCCCATGAAAAGCTGGTGATTGAAGGACGCAGCGCGCAGGAGCGTGCGGAATCCGAAGCCGAGCGCGGTCGCAACGATGCGGAGAAGCGCGAGACGGACCGGCAGATCGAATTCGCGGTCAGCCAACTTGCAAGCGGTCTGGAGCGACTTTCCCATGGTGACCTGACACAGACGATCGATACGCCGTTCTCCGGTCGCCTCGAGCAGTTGCGCACGGACTTCAACAATTCGCTGAAAAACCTCAAGGATGTTCTGGCGCAGATCCGCGAAAGAACGCTGGTCATCCAGCATAACGGACAGGAAATGCGCGAGTCTTCCAACGATCTGTCCAGACGTACCGAATCGCAGGCAGCCTCGCTGGAGCAGACCGCTGCTGCCGTCGAGGAAATTACGGTCACCGTCAAGTCTTCCGCAGAACGTGCCCGCGAAGCCAATCAGGCCGTGCGCCTGACGCAGAAGAGCGCCGACAGCTCCGGCACGGTCGTCAAGAACGCCGTGGATGCCATGAACCGTATCGAGGACGCTTCGAAGAAGATCGAACAGATCATCGAAGTCATCGACGATATCGCGTTCCAGACAAACCTTCTGGCACTCAATGCCGGTATCGAAGCTGCACGCGCTGGTGAAGCGGGCAAGGGCTTTGCCGTCGTTGCTCAGGAAGTGCGTGAGCTTGCCCAGCGCTCTGCCGATGCGGCACGCGAGATCAAGACGCTGATCAACCAGTCCACCACCGAAGTCGGCACTGGCGCGCTGCTCGTACAGGAGGCCGGTCAGGTTCTGTCCAGCATCAGCCAGCAGATCGTGGTCGTCAGCCAGCATGTCGAAACCATCGCAACCGCCACGCAGGACCAGTCTTCCGCGTTGCAGGAAGTGAACGGTTCCGTAAACCAGATGGACCAGATGACCCAGCAGAACGCGGCCATGGCGGAAGAATCGAGTGCTGCCAGCCAGATGCTGTCGGAAGAGGTCGAAGCACTCCTAAGCCTCGTTCAGCGCTTCCGCATGGAGCAGTCCCACGCCGGATCTCAAGGCCAGGATCGCTACAGCCGCGCGGCCTGATCGTTCTCTACACGCTCAAAAGAACAAACGAAGCCGCCCGGATTGGGCGGCTTTTTTCGTTGCGGTGGTTGGCCGTTCACTCCGCCGCTGCACGCCTTACCGTGACCGCCTGGCTGACATAGGCACGAAGCGCTGCCGGTTTGACGGGCTTATGCTGGACACCGATATTTTCCTTCTCGGCGTCTGCCCTCACTTCCGGCGTGCGGTCGGCGGTTATCAGCAGGGCAGGGATCTCTTTGGCGAAAGCTTGCCGGATGCTTTTTACGGCGTCTATGCCGTTTCCGTCATCGAGATGATAATCGACTATGATCATGTCCGGTGCGGAAGCCATATTTTCTCGTGACGCCATCGCATCCGTCAGGGACGCAGCCTGGGAGACATGGCAGCCCCAGCCGGACATCAACAGCGTCATGCCTTCGAGAATCTTGGGCTCATTGTCGATGCACAAGATACGGCAGCCATGCAACTGCGGTCGCTCCATCTGAACAGCATTCCGCTCTACTGCCTTGCCTGCTTTTGCATGAACGGTATCGCAGGGCACATGCACCCGGAACGACGTACCCTTGCCCGACTCTGAAGTAAGACGAACCGGATGATGCAGAATTCGGGAAAGACGGTCCACGATGGAAAGGCCGAGCCCGAGACCTGCCGCGGCCTTCATGCCTTCATCCAGGCGCGCAAACTCTTTGAAGATCGTTCTGAACTTCGAGTGTGGGATGCCTATTCCCGAATCGATGACCTGGATGATGACGTCTTTCCCTCGCCGCCTTGCACCGACGACGATCTTGCCGGACATGGTATATTTGATGGCATTGGAAACGAGGTTCTGAACCAGCCTGCGCAAAAGGTTGATATCGGAGCGAACCATGAGTGACGTCGGCATCACGACGAGTTTGAGGTTTTTTTCGCGTGCCATAGGCGCGAAATCGGTTTCGATACGCTTCAAAAGATCATTGAGGGGAACGGGTGCGACACGCGGTTTCATCGATCCCGTATCCAGTCGGGATATATCCAGAACTGCACCCAATATGGTTTCGACCGACTCCAGCGCGGAATCGATATTCTGAACCAGATTGCTGTTTTCTGATTCCCCGATGCGCTCCACCAGAGCTGACGAGTAAAGTCGTGCTGCGTTGAGCGGCTGGAGAATATCGTGACCGGCGGCGGCGAAGAAACGGGTCTTGCCGATATTTGCATCTTCGGCAGCAGCGCGCGCATCGGCAAGCTCATGATTAACCCGCGTCAGCTCGCCCGTGCGCTCGGCAACCCTCTGTTCCAGCGTCTCATTCGCCTGTTTCAGCGCCTGATCGCTGGCAACGCGTTGGGTGATATCG